>UMDT01005921.1_pt1 | contig 15121 bp, 5 predicted proteins | sample 1964561 | NCBI WGS metagenome assembly UMDT01 (sample SAMEA4836001, study PRJEB28245) | human gut metagenome | biome: gut microbiome; material: fecal sample | place: Denmark | collected 2008
TGGCGGAGTTGATAAAGAATATTGCGGCGATTAACAGGGTTAGGATTGTGATGAGTCGTTTTGTTTTTTTCATGGATTTCTCCTTTCTTGGTTGGATTGTTTGTTGTTATGTGATAGATGTTTATATTCTGGCTGTTGCCTTCTTTATTTTTGAACAAGTCTGGTTCTGGTGTTGTAAGGGACTTCGTTCTTAGTTCCGTCTGATGAGACGGTTCCGGCGTAGGAGAAGAGGTTGGAGGAGGAAAGATTCAGGTGCAGAGCGGGACGCACACCGTAACGACTCTGAACATACACAGCTCCACCATCACTTAAAATATCTCCAAAATCGAATACTGCAGCTGTCCTAAATTTATCGCATCCTGGTGAACGAAGCCTCCATATAACTTCGTCTTTAGAAAAGTCACTAGTTTCGCATGACCTTGTTTCCTCATCCAGAAATCCATATTTTCTACCGTCCTGCATTTCATCTACTTCTGATAAAGATAATAAAAATATTTTATCGGAAGTATGATTTCCACCATTTATTCTATATTCTCTATTGTTCGCACTCATTACTTCCGTTATATTGATTTCTCTCTTTTCTCGATCATAAAAAGCTCTATTAATAAACTCTTTATTTAGCCATCCCCTTAATGAACTGTTTTCCCAAGTACATTCCTTTTGTTCCTTATAATAGGCCTTCACATCTAAAATAATATCTGACAACAAAAGTGCTTCCCCATTATCTATTTCTAATACTCTCCACTTAATCGGCTCATACTTAAAGTAACCTTTTTCTGTTTTATGATATTTGATATTATCTATTGTCACATCTCCATTTTTATCCCAATTATCTGTATTTTTTAAAGTAGTATAAATATCCCCATCTTTTTTTGTAATCTTGCTCTGCGGATAACTTCCAAACCACAGGCAATCCCAAGTTACTTTTTTCCCTGATTCTGTAGAAGAACCATATTCTACTTTATGATTACGAAGTATATATTGCTGTTTTTTCACTTCTTGCTGCTTTCTTAATGCTTCTTTTTTTTGTTCCGCTTCTTGCTGTTTTCTTAATGCTTCTTTCTTCTGTTCCGCTATTTGCTGTTCTCTTTTATCAGAATAAAGCTTGACACCACCACCCACCAATAAAATACACAGAATCACTGCTAACACTGCTTTACCAGAGAACTTTTTTGGTTGACTCTGTTTTTTATTATCTGATTCTGATTTTACTTTTTTTGTCGAAATTTCTTCCTTATCCTCATGTTGCCTAAGGCTCTCCCTGTCAATCTTCTTTTGAGAAATCGACTCCATATTTTCTTTAGTTGATACCTTCTCCGATTCTACATCTTCTTCACTTGCTAAAGATTTACTTTCTGGAGTTTCTTCTGCCGATGTATCCACCTTATCTTCTACATTTTCTTTTATTAAATCCGGCTTTATTTCGCTCTCTTTATTTTCAGGCACAGATGTTTCTTCATAACCACCGTACAAATCTTCACAAAGATCTCTGATATCCTGATACCTGTCTTTCGCAGACACACTCATTCCTTTTATAATAGCCGCCTCTTCCTGCGGTGGAATAGTGATACCAAATTCTGATATCTTTTTTAGATGATCATCTATCACTCTATCTATCGCATCGGGCGGATTTTCTCCTGTGATACATTTGTACATGGTGGCACAGAGGGCATAGATATCGGTCCACGGACCCTGTATTCCATGTGTCTGATACTGTTCTGGCGGTGCATAGCCTGGTTTTAGAACGATGGAAAGGCTTTTTTCTCCAAATTCTGTATAGTCTCTTGCCGCTCCAAAGTCCATTAATTTTATTCTGCCATCTGGGAGTACCATGATATTGTCTGGACTGATATCTCGGTGAATCATTCCCTGGCTATGTATCTCGTCAAGAGATTCAATTAATGGTACGAGTAATTCTATCAAGTCTTCCGGCGCTATTCTTTGGTTTTCTCTTAAATACTGCTTTAAAGTAATGCCCTCTAAATATTCCATAACGATATAAGCAGTATTGTTTATCTCAAAGAAGTCTAAAGCTTTGACGATTCCCTCATCTTTACTGAATTTTGCCATCGTGCGGGCTTCTTTTAAGAATCGCTCTTTTCCTTTTTCGTAGTTTTCTTTTTCCCCGACAAAAGTTACCGTTACGGTATCTTGATACTCGATATTTCTCGTTACGATTCCCTGTGGGAAAAATTCTTTGATGGCAACTTTTTTCTCGTGCAGTTCATCTATGCCTAGATAGGTGATACCAAATCCGCCCTGGCCTAATACGCCCTCGATGGTGTAGCGGCCTATGAGCCTGGTTCCTTTTCGCAGGCAGTGTAAGTTTTCTTCCATACTTTTTCCTTTCTTAAAGAGGTTATCTCTACTGTAAGAAGATACCGTCGCTTATGTCTCCAAAAAGTTGGATGTACCCGATGAAATCATTCAGCGAAAAGTCTCTTCTTTTGGGAATTGATAATAAGCAGAAGTAAGATTCTTTATATAACTATTTATTTTTTCTTGTTGAAGCATTCTGTGTAACCAATATTACCAGACAGCAAATATACTTGACAGCTATATCCCACATGGGGCAGCTTGCTCTATGTGGGAATAACTGAATAACTCTATTTCAAAATCCAGCCACACTCAATATCGTAGCCCACTTCATTAACTGTTCCATCCGAGGATACTGTTCCTGCATAAGAGAAAAGATTAGAAGAAAGGTTTAAAGACAGCGCTGGACGGATACCCGCATTATATTTCAGGATATAATATCCATTTTTACTAATCCAGCCGTCGGCTCCTACTCTTACTCCATTCTCCATATCTACTGCCTGAATCCACCACCAGCTGGTATCTTTTGCATATTGACTGGACTCGCTTTTTCTTGCCTTATCATAACTGGATGCAGATTTTGAAAATCCATATCTCTGTGCATTCGAGGTTTCTGATATTTCTTCTTCAGATAATAAAAATATTTTATCCATTGTATAATTTTCCGGCATTCCATAAGCATTGTCTGCCACATTCAATCTTTTCATTGCCTCGATCATTTGCTGTTCCTGGCTTATAAATGCTGCTTCCATGAAGTTCTTATTTAACCAATTTCTTATATGACTTTCTCCCCAGAATATTTCCTCCGTTTCTTTATGATATGGCTGTATATCCAAAATAATATCCGACAACAAAAATGCTGTTGTGTTATCTCTCTGTAAAATACGCCATTTAATCGGTTCGTATCGGAAATAGTTTTCTTCTTTTTTGTGATATTTTATACCATTTACTACAATATCATTATTACTATCCCAATCTTTTTCATTTTTTAAAATAGTATAAATCGCACCATCTTTTTCTCTTATTTGTGTCTGTGGGTAACTTCCAAACCACAGGCAGTCCCATGTTACTATCTTTTCGAAAGCGTTGTGCTGAATCCCTGGATTTTGTAAAATGTATTCTTGCGGTGCTGAATAAGCATCTTCTTCATAACCACCATACAAATCTTCACAAAAATCCTTAATATCCTGATACCTGTCTTTTGCAGACACACTCATTCCCTTTATAATAGCCGCCTCTTCCTGCGGTGGAATGACGATGCCAAATTCGGATATCTTTTTCAGGGAATCGTCCATTACCCTCTCTATCGCATCTGGCGGATTTTCTCCTGTGATGCACTTATACATGGTGGCGCAGAGGGCGTAGATATCGGTCCACGGCCCCTGTACTCCGTGGGTCTGATACTGTTCTGGTGGTGCATATCCCGGTTTTAGAACGATGGAAAGGCTTTTTTCTCCAAATTCTGTATAATCTCTTGCTGCTCCAAAGTCCATTAATTTTATTCTGCCATCTGGGAGTACCATGATATTGTCTGGGCTGATATCTCGGTGAATCATTCCCTGGCTATGTATTTCATCGAGGGATTCAATCAATGGTACGAGCAGTTCTATCAAGTCTTCTGGTGCTATTCTTTGGTTTTCTCTTAAATACCGCTTTAAAGTAATGCCCTCTAAATATTCCATAACGATATAGGCAGTATTGTTTATCTCAAAGAAGTCTAAAGCTTTGACGATTCCTTCATCTTTACTGAACTTTGCCATCGTGCGGGCTTCTTTTAAGAAGCGCTCTTTTCCTTTTTCATAGTTTGCTTTTTCCCCGACAAAAGTTACCGTTACTGTATCTTCATACTCGATATTTCTCGTTACGATTCCCTGTGGGAAAAATTCTTTGATGGCAACTTTTTTCTCGTGCAGTTCATCTATACCTAGATAGGTGATACCAAATCCGCCCTGACCTAATACGCCCTCGATGGTGTATCGTCCTATGAGCCTAGTTTCTTTTCGCAGGCAGTGTAAGTTTTCTTCCATATTGCTACATTTCTCCTCTCAACGACTGATATTCTTCTCGTATATTTTCAATATAGTTATCGCCCTCTTCCATCGATATTTTTTCTCCATCAAGAATATAGCCTTCTTCCTCAAATTTTCCGTTATGCCATACTAATGATTCTATCTTTTTTAGTTCCCCGTCTGTATATTCATAGGTGTCAAATTCCCCACCGCCGGTATCTCCGGTCACAAAGACAACTTGATGCTTTTCTTTGGAGTAGTACATTACGCTGGCTTTTCCTAGTTTGTAGCTATATAGCTTTTTTACTTTGTCTTTTTTCGCATTGTACCTGTACATGGCAGCGTCCCATCCTTCACTTAAGGTAAAGAATTCAGGGGTTCCATCTCCGTCGATGTCTGCAATGTCATATTTGCTTTCCGGATTATCTTTTAAAAATTGTATATAACATTGTACGGCTTTCTCACCTTGTGAAGTCGTGTTGCTTTCTTCTTTCATAAGTTCGGCTATTGTCTTTTTTAGCTGTGCTTCTTCTTCGGTATCTTCTTCAAAGTATTCTTCGGTATCGGGCTCCATCGTTGTTTCTGTTGATGTTTGTGTTGTTAGCTGGGTTGTTGTTTCTGCCTGCTGCGTCGTTGTATTGCTTTCTGTAGATACCGCAGTATTCATCTTAGGGGTATTGTGAATTTTATTTGTTTGCCATATGTATAATATTACACAGCAAATGATTACTACTGCTATTATCAGTCTTTTCTTTTTCATATTTCCTCCAAATACACTTTTTTAATATCGTGTTCTTTTTTATAAAGTTTTTTCTGTATTATATCTTGTATCCTCTTATCATTATGTTTTTTTAGAGCGTATTTGAAAAATCACTCCACCAATGTATAATCATGCCGCTTCATCGTCAATTCCGCTTACTGATCTTCCATATACTCATCATAGCTTCTCGGATCACCGACTCTCCTGCTGAAACTACAATATCGATACATACAGTCTATATAATATTCTACCCACGTTGATTTCGTAGAATCGTGCTGAAAACTGCTGCATACCTCCATGATATATACATAGTCATCATTTGCTGCGATAGATGCATATACATTCTGGTTGTCTGTGATTCCACTTAATACGCCTCGGGCAAATCCACGTTCGTCCGTTTCCTCTCGGAATAAAATCTTTTCTTTTTTTGACAGATTCGTATAGGAATTATATAGATTTTCCATTCCCTGTGCCGGGCTTCCCGATGTATTATCTTTACGGATAAACTTCACCGTGTCATTTTCATCATCAGAGGTAAAAATACAACTGTCTCCGTCATAATATGCGTAATTATAAACATTTTGTGGATAATAGAATGTATAATCTCCATCAGGACTTTCCAAGTATGTATAATTATCAAGGCTGAGACATTCGCTGTAATCCGCAGAAGCATCGGTATCTTCAAATATTTCCTCATTGCCATCCGCTCCGACAGCCTGCGTATCCACAGTATCTTCTGTTGTGCTCGCTGCCTGTGTCGCTGCCGCCTGCTGCTCGGTTGTACTTTGCTGCGTATCTTGTGCTTTACTTTCTGTTGTACTCTGTGTTGCAGCAGTAGTATTTTCTGCTACTTTTTCCGCTTCTTTCCCCGATTCTGCTCTCGCTGTATTTCCGGCTGTCTGGCTATTCTTTGAATTTGTAAATAATACAACGCCTATCCCGATCATAATCACAGCAGTTAATGTACAGCAAAGGGCTACGATAAGCGGGGTAGAATTCTTTGTCTTTACCGGTGGCTGCGGCGGAATGTATGGCGGCACATCCGGATATCCTTGTTGCCTGCTCTGACTGGACGTTCCCGAAGGACTTCCCCAGTCATAACTCCCTTCTGGCTGGGTAAATGTATTCATATTAACAGATACAGTATTGTCAGATACCACGCTATATAAATCTTCGCAAAATTCCCCGAGATTCCGATAGCGGTCAGCAGGCCGAATCTGTAAAGCTCTCATAATGGCATATTCTACAGGTGGGGCAATGCGTACACCAAGCATTGACGGACTAACCAGTGTGTCCTCCAAGCTTCTTTTCGTTGCATCATCCGGCTTTCTTCCTGTAAGGCATTGGTACATTGTCGCTCCCAGTGCATAAATGTCCGTCCACGGCCCCTGTTTTCCATGAGAATCGTATTGCTCAATCGGGGCAAATCCCATCTTTAAAATGACAGACAAGCCTTCTGCGCTATAATCCGTATAATCTCTCGCCGCTCCAAAGTCCATCAGCTTCACTTCGCCTTCCGGCAGACACATAATATTGTCCGGGCTAATATCCCTGTGAATCACTCCATTTTGGTGAATCTTATCTAACGCCTCCAAAATAGGAGCAAATATATTCTGCATCTCTTCAACACTGATCGGTCCATACGTCTGCAAATACTGCTTTAAAGTAATTCCCTCCAAATACTCCATTACAATATATGCCGTTCCATTTTCCCGGAAGAAATCCTGCACCCGCACAACTCCAGCTACATTGTTAAACTGTGCAAGCGTCCGGGCCTCCTGAAGGAACTTCTCCTCTCCCTGATGGAAATTCGCGGCTTTCGTTCCGTAAACGGATACTACCTCATTGGTCTGCTGATTATTCCTCGTAATCGCTCCCCTCGGGAAAAATTCTTTTACGGCTACCTTCTGGCATAATACCTCGTCCATGCCGACATAAGTAATGCCAAAGCCACCCTCTCCAAGAACTCCCTGGATAAGATATCTGTTGTTTAGTCTGGTGCCCATCCTGAGATGATGGGGTTCGGTTTGTATCATGGTGTGCCTCCTGTCTGATTTTATCTGGTAAAATATACTCTAAAAAAACATAATACTTTGTAGTTTAATAAGCTAGGACTTTCTGAATAGTTGCTTATTTTTATTATAGCTTTATTGGGATTTAATTCAATACTTTGGGGCTAGATGGTTCATTTTTTGGCACTTTTGGTAAGAGGAATTGAGTTTTCTTTGTTGCAAAATTTTCCAACATTTAATTAGTATGCTTTCTAAATACAGCAAGAAGCCAGGAAATTCCTGACTTCTTCCTTATCTTTTTATATTTTTTACTTGATGGTTACCTTTTTCCCAGCTCCTTTGGCTTTTAACAATTTCTGATATGCTTTCTTCTGCTTCTTTGGAACTTTGATTTTTGCTTTGGCGTGGATTCCTTTAAATGCTTTTGCGCCTACTGTTTTCTTAGAAAGATATGGGGTTTTTATTGTTATCTTTTTCAGATTTTTACACTTAAAAAATGCCTGACTACCTATCGTTCTTATGCTAGATGGGATAACAATACTTCTTAAATTTTTATTTCCACTAAATGCTTTCGTTTTAATCGAAGTAATTTGATATGTTACTCCCATATACTTTAACGAAGGGGGAATAGTTACTGAATTTTTTTTGCCTACATATCCTATACATTCTGCTGTATTTTTTCCTGTAATAGCACATCTCACTCCAACTGAATTCTGCAATTTCTGTCCAATTTTTATTTTAGGACTCTGTGATGAATTAGTCTTTTTGCTTCCCTTGTCCACAACAGTATTTTTAGTTCCACATCCATTATCACATCTTGCTGTCTTGGTTCCATCTTTAGTAGTTGTCGCATTATTATCTGATACATATTTTGTAAACTTATGACCTAATGCTTTAATTACCTTTCCATCTTTTATCTTTGTTCCACAAGACTTGCAGTAAGTATCTCCAGTATTTCCATCTTCTGTACATGTTGCTTTCTTGACATTTCGAAGTTCTGTTTCCCCTTCGTGGTTTGTTGGATCTACTTCTCCATATTCCTTTCCGCAGACAGTACATACGGCTTTCTTGATGCAGGTTGCCTTGCCTCCTTTATGGCCATTTACTGCACAGCTATCTTCCTGAATCGTTACAGTTCCTTCTGTAAATACTGCCGGTACTGTCATTCCGTTCTCATCAGAGATATTGTTTGCCTTTCCGTCTTTGACATTGACTTTGATTTTTCCTGTCTTTGCGTTTTCTCCTGCTTTAACTTCTAATGTCAGCAGGATTCCGTCTGTCTTGATATTATCCGTCGTGTACCAGGTGCAGTTATTCTCGCTTACTGTAAAGGTTCCTTCACTTGTTACTTCTCCTTTTTTCATGGATACAAGGCTGTAGCCTTCCGGCAGTTCTACACTGAAAGCGATTCCGGCGATTCCCTGATTATTGCTGATCCTTACCGGGATACTTATTGTCTCTCCCGCTTTTGTACTTACATTATCAACACTGATCTTCATCTCCTCGCTTGCCCTTGCGGCTGCTTTCTTTCTACTCTTTTTCGGGGCAAGCTTCACGGTTGCCGGAGTATCCTTTCCCAGTACCTGACGGTTCAGCAATACGACATCCCCAATCGTGACATCCCCGTCACTGTTGATATCAGCAAGTTTCTTTTTATCACTGTCCAGGCTCGCTTTTCCTAATACATAGCGGTTCAGCGATACAACGTCTGCAATCGTGATATCTTTATCCCCATTGATATCTCCGAGGATTCCGCTGACAACTTCTACTTCTCCTGCTTTATAAGCTGCCTTTACATAGCTGCCCTCTTCATTTACCAGATTCTTCTTTCCGTCATGCAGAGAGATGCTCACCGGATATTTTCCATCGGCTGTATCTTTCAGGATTGTGAACGTAATATTCAGGATCGTTCCGTTTGCTGTGATATTATCTGTCGTATACCAGTTTACTACGTTTCCATTTGTTGTGAACGTTCCCTCTTTCGTTACGGTTCCTGCTGTCATCTTCTTTAACTGAAGCTTGCTGCTGTCATAGTTAACGTCATAGGAAAATCCTGCGATCCCGCTGTTTTGTTTGATGGTTACCGGGATTGTCACTTCATCTCCTGCATAACCCTGTACGGATTCTGCCTGGATGATCGGTGCATCCTTATCTACTGTTTCCTCTAACTTCGGAATAGGCTTTCCTTTTTCAAGCAAGGTATTACAATCTTTGCAATAAATATCTCCTGTGTATCCTTCCGTAGTTTCGGTTGCTTCTTTTTTATTTCTTGTCTCCTTATGAAGATGTCCTGTTGCTTTTATCGTTTCCTCATAAGCATCTCCACAGGCACATTTAAATGTCTTTGTTCCGTTGGTTGTACAGGTTGCTTTTTTCGTGATGGTTTCGGTGTAGCTGTGTACATGAGAAGCATCTTTTTCCCAATGTGCATATACTGTTAAATTTCCTGTACATAAAGTACTTGCCGTAATCTGACTGCCTCCTGTTTTAGCAGTAAACCATCCTAAGAATGTATAACCATCTTTTTTAGCTTCTGGCAATTTCCCATAGACTGTATTATAAAGACCTTCCTGTTTTGTATTTCCCTCTATTGTTCCACCATTTGCATCAAACTCAAGTTCATATGATAATGGAACCCATTGTGCATACAGAGTATGGTTTTTTGCGATATTTACTATGCTCTTGGCATCTACTTTATTTCCACCACTCTTTTCTGTATACCATCCTTTAAATGTATAGCCAGGTCGTTCTACATCAGGAAATGTTCCATATACCTCATCATACGTTACTGTCTTACTAACCGCATTTGTCTTACCTCCATTTGCATCAAGATTCACCGTATAAACACTCTTTTTCCAGTGAGCATATAACATACCGGTATCCTGACAAATGGTTGTGCTATCTACTTTCTTTCCATTTTCTGATGCTGTATACCACCCTAAAAAAGTATGTCCTGTTCTTGTGGCTGTTGGAAGTGTTCCATACGCAGTACCATAAGCAACTTCTTTTGTACTACTTCCTGAAATGGTTCCCCCGTTTCCATTAAAAGTAACCTGTTCTTTTTGTGCCTCCCAACGTGCATATAACTCTAAATTTCCGCTATACTTTTTATTGGATTCATATTTTTCCCCGCCATTTTCTGCTGTGTACCAGCCTTTAAATATATAATGTTCCTTTGTAGGATTTTTAATTAAAGTACTGCCTGAAACGGCGGTATTTCCAAATACAATATTATTATCTGCTATATATGTCGTTGGATTATCGGAAGCATTTTTTCCTCCATTTAAATGATAATTAATTGAAAATTCATTAATATCGGTTTCACAGATAAAAGATTTTATTTCCGTTCCTGAAATATCAGCCATACTATTGAAATCATCCCAGGCTCCATCCTGTCCAATTCTCAAATAATCCTGCCCACCTTCACAGGCTTTATAGTCATCAGGCTGATTTGCTCCCCAGTTACTATAGCTCCAAGATTCACCGGATTCCCATTTCCACTCTCCTTCTTTTTCTCTATCACTTCCCCCTATAAAAGCATCACTATAATTAAACTCTTTTAATAATCCAGTAATAAATGCATTCTCTTCTTTTGATGTAATGGAGGCAAGATAACCGCCGAAAACATTTTTGCAATACTGTTTTGCATCATTCCAGCCTATCAAAGCACTATTATCAATCAGGTAATATTTATGACCATTAAATGACCTTATCGCAACTGCCTCGTTCTTTTCACCAATTAATATACCTGCATTATCTGTCGCACGATTTCCTAACTTATCATAAGCATAAATGTGCGTAATATAATAACCATCTTCATTATTATGGTCGCTTTGATTTACATGATAAGTTATCTCTTTTTCTTCTCCCTCACCGGAATCTACCTTTATATCTTTCTTGGAAATATCATCCTGTCCATTCTTTGCTGTCCAGGTAAAGAATGAAACTTTATCAACACCCGTTTCATCCGACACCTTACAGGTTACTTTAAAACCAGTATTATCCTTGCTGACCTTTACATCCTTTATTACTGGAGGAGTTTCCTCAAAGGAATAACCAGTTCTTCCTGCTTGTACATTCCCACACTTGTCATATACATAAATATCTGTTACATATGCTCCCAGTTCATTATTATGGTCGCTTCGATTTACACGATAAGTCACATGCCCATTCACTATTTTTCCACGGCATTTTTCAGATGTCTGCCAGTCACCAACTAAATCATCCTGTCCGTCTTTCCATGGAGTCCAGGTAGGAAACTGTACCCTGTCAATACCTGCATTATCACTAACATCACACTCTACGGTATAACCAGTCAAATCAGGCGTAACTTTTATATTCGTAAGAGTCGGTGCCACCGTATCTATATAAACACTAACTGTTTTATAAGTTTCTAAATTTCCTGCAGCATCGTAGCAATATATATCTGTATGGTACCATCCATTTTGCTCATTATTATGGTCAGATATGTTAACTTGATAATTTAACTCCCACGCTGTTCCACCTACCCTGCTTTCATGCCATGTTATATCATCCTGCCCATTCTTTGCTGTCCAGGTAGGGAATTTTACTACACTTAATGCATTATTGTCTTTTACAATACAATGAACTATGTAACCTGTTGAAGACACATTCCAAACACTTACTTCACTGATAGTCGGCTTTTCTGCATCTGTTTGTAAATCTTTCCAGAGATTTGTCCAATCCGTTGGTGCTCCATTATTTGTTGAATGTCCTGCTAATGCTTTTCCCTTATTTATGATGGATGTTGTTCTCCCTCTATTAATAGAAAAAGCCTGATATGCGTAAATATTACCTCTTCCATATTTAGTTACACTATTTACTGCTCCTTTAAATACACTAATATCAACATGATTTCCGTAAACATGTCCATAAGTACCATCACTCTTTTTACCTTGACCACCAGCATCATAAAATACGGTTCCCTGACCTATCGTCTGTCCAACTGATATATCAGAAATATTTTCATCATGCATAAATCCAACGGTCATATAATCTAATGTTCCATCTGGATAATATACTCTATCTGTACTTTGGAACAGTACATATCCCCAGCGGCTATCCTTTTGCTTTACCACTCCGGTAAATGGTGCAAATACCCTTCCTCCCGGTAAAATATCAATTGCATTATAATCTCCATGCGATGAACCACTTCCTGTTTCATAGGCAATCTGGCTCAAATTCATCTGTGGTGCCGGAAACCACGCTGTTTCATAGGCCATCGCCTTTACGCTAAATCGTGGGCAGTAAAACAGTACTCCCATGATAAAACATGCGGCAAATATCATTTTTATTTTTTTCATAACACTTATCCTCCTTTTACATATACAAATATTGAACACCGCTTCTTTTTCGACATTTGTTTAATTCCTTACCTGCATTATATCGACTTCCTATTGTAATTCAATAGGTTGTGTCCAAGTGGTCGTTTTTTCGACACTTTTGGTAGCTGTACGACAAAAAGCCGGAAATATTCCAGCTTTTTGCAATCATTTTTTATTGTTTTCTTTTACTTAACAGTGACTTTCTTACCGACTCCTCTTGCCTTTAACAGCTTCTGATATGCCTTCTTCTGTTTCTTTGGAACTTTGATAGTTGCTTTTGCGTGGATTCCTTTAAATGCATTCGCTCCTACCTTTTTGCTGGAAAGATATGTTGTTTTTATTGTGATTTTCTTTAGGTTTTTACATTTTGCAAATGCTTCTTTTCCTATCTTTCGTACTGTTGCTGGAATCACTACTGCCTTTATCTTTGGATCTCCTTTGAATGCTTTTGTTGCAATCGATGTTACCTGACATTTGATTCCTTTTAACTTCACTGTAGATGGAATTGTTCGGGAAGCTTTTTTAGAAGTTGCTTTCACATATTCCACTGTGTTCTTTCCTGTTACTTTATATACTGCTCCGGTGGATTTATCTGTGATTTTCTCTCCTGTTTTTAATTTTGGTTTATTACTATTTCCGATTGGCTTAGTATTGTTTCCAAGTGCTTTGATGACTTCTGTTCTTGTTATTTTACATACTGTACAGGTATATGTTTTTATTCCTGTCTGTGTCGCTGTAGCTGCCTTTGTAATCACACCGTTATCCCACTGATGTCCGATGGCTTTCGTTACACTACCAGCTTCAATGAGATTTCCACAGTTTGTACAATATATGTCTCCTGAATAGCCATCTAAAGTACAAGTTGCAGCTTTTGCATTCCTTACTTCTCTCTTTGTAGTATCTGTATGTTTACATTCCTCTTCTACTTTTTCGGTAATAACATCTACTTTAAATCCCCATGCATTTCCTGCATCATCTGATACTAACTGTATTTTAACAGTATCTCCTGAAACGGTGATTGTCTTCCCTGCTAATTGTGTACCAGTGTATTTTCCAACCTGTTTATTCTCTTTATCAAAAACATACAGATAGTCGAAATCTTCTTCCAATGCAGTTTTACTGTTAAATGTAATATTTAATGCCGAAGCTCCTGTTTTTGTGTATACCCAGAAATCAGAACAGTTATTTTCATAGTTATGTGTGCTCTCTAACTTTGAAATATCCGTAACTACATAGGCTGTATTTTTAACGGTAACTTTACAGCTTCTGCTTACTTCACTGCCATCTTTTGCCTTTGCTGTAATTACTGCTGTTCCTTTTTCCTTTGCCTGTACCAAACCATTTTTGTCTACTGTTGCCACTTTTTCATCGGAAGACTCCCAGCTAACCTCTTTATTATTGGCTTCGGAAGGATATACGCTTGCCTGTAACTGGTAAGTATCTAATGCAGTCATTTCTAGGGCTGTTTTATTCAAATAGATAGATGTCACCGGCTGTACAACATTTACTTTACAAGTTGCACTCACTTCGCCAACAGTTACTTTAATTGTTGCCTGTCCAGCTCCTTTCGCCGTTACTGTTCCATCCTCTGCGATTGCTGCTACATCTACATTCGTAGATTTCCATGACACTTTATCTGTAAAAGTTGCCGGAGTAACTGTCATTGTAAGGGAATATTTCATTCCTCTATTTAAAGTCAGTTCTGTTTTGTCTAATACAACATTGGTTGCTTTTACTGCCTTATTAACAAACTTCATTCCCTGCTGATTTGCAAAAGTTTCTGCATATGTACCAGAAATTCCATATACCGTCATCTTAGCCGGATAACTGAATGCGGAAGTTGAAATAGAGGTCGTTGCACGTGGAATCGTTATCTCTGTTAATGCCACACAATTCTTAAATGCATTGTCTCCCACTTTAGAAACTCTGTACGGCAATACAACAGATGGTAATGCATCACAATGTTCAAAACAAGAAGTTGGAATCTGCGTAATTCCTGTTCCTAACTTAACATCTGTAAGAGCATCGCAATCATAAAAAGCTTTTTCTCCCATACTGGTTACTGAATGTGAAATACTAACTTTGGCAAGAGCATCACAATTCTCAAAAGCTCTGGAGCCAAGACTCTTTACGCTATTTGGCACTGCAATATCTGTAAAGCCTCCGCATTCATAAAATGCACCTGTTCCAATATTTGTTACAGTATTTGGAATATCAAGCTTTGTTAACGCATCACAATTTTCGAAAGCGTAAGATTGAATGTCTGTAATGGATTTGCTCCAATTTATAGTCTTTAATGCGGTACAGTTTTTAAAAGCGTGGTCCTGGATTGTTGTAACTGTGTCTGGTAAAGTAATTTCTGTTAAACTCGTACAGCCTTCAAATGTTGATGACATAATATTCACACGTTTATTAGGTAACTTCACTGATGAAAGACTTGTACAACCTGAGAATATCTCCGTTCCCATACCTGTTATTGAGTCCGGGAGAGATACTGATTTTAGACTGGTACAGCCTGCAAATGCTCTTCCATTAATTTCATCTATACTATTATACATTTTAACATTTTCTAACGATGTACAAAGTTTAAAAGCATTTTCACCTATAGTCGTTACTGTATCCGGTATGTCAATATTCTCCAATCCATAACATCTCATAAACAGGTTACCTGCTATCTGT
>UMDT01061382.1_pt1 | contig 15102 bp, 13 predicted proteins | sample 1964561 | NCBI WGS metagenome assembly UMDT01 (sample SAMEA4836001, study PRJEB28245) | human gut metagenome | biome: gut microbiome; material: fecal sample | place: Denmark | collected 2008
ATCATAGAAGATCTGTATTTACAGACTTTTATTCACACACTCTATTTATTATTTACTGGTGGAATAAATAGTGGTAGCCAAGTATTCATCACTGACCCAACCATAAATCCCATTGTAATATACAACAACCCAGTCAGGCACATTGCTGCTATAGCCGCATTCCCATACGATGATACCGTAGGGAATATTATCCATTTTTTCATAATTTGTACCGGGACCTTTACGCATAACCAGCCCATGATCAGCAGTGGTGTAGGTACAAAGGCTATCAATTCGGCTAAGCGTTACATCTGGTGCAACGCATCCATCCGGCAGAATAACGTTGGCATTGTTTTCGGTATAATCCTGTACTTGCAGCAAGCCCCAAAGGCCATTCTGTTTTGCCCATACGCAGCCATCGCGCGCGGGGGCTAAATCTTCATATTGCCCAGCGGAAATTATCTCATTGCCGTAAACATCCAGAACTAGCTTTTGTCCGGATTGGGTTTTCACAACTACCATGCCAGATAAGTCTGCGTAAGGATATTCAACAGTTTCGTTCATGATGGACAAACTCATCTGCGGCTGATAAATGCAGGGGATTACTAAAGCACCGCTTTGGTCGCAATATCCCCAGTTACCGGCTGCATCCTTTACCGCGATTAAAGATTCACCGGCCATGCAGGCATCCTGGTAGTCGAAATCGGTTAAAATTGTACCGTTTTTATCCGCAACGGCAAAAGGTGCAGAATTGTCAACAAGATAGCCGGCATATTCATCATCCCAAATGCCTTGCTGGATGCCAACCAAATCAGGAGCATACACCTGTTCGATGGGCGTGCCACTAAATGTATAGACACCAATAGCAGAACGGTAAATCTGGCTGTCACCTAAAATCCACTGGATGCCATACCCGCCGTGCCCGCCCAGCATGGTTGTAAAAGGCATTTGTTGGGCAACCAGCTCCTGGTTAATCTGTTCTTCCAGGGCATTCAGCTTCTGGTAATCGTATGTATCATCTACCCCAATGGAGAGCTCCTGCTCACCATACAGGTACGGGATGCTTTCTGACAAATCTTCCAGAAAAGCATTACAGCTGGCAGCATTAAACAGGCTCCAGCGTTCGCCCTTGCGCACAGCGTACAGATTTCGGGCAGCGGCGTAACCGGCAGTGTGGGTTTCGCGGGAGAAGAGAGGAATCATCTCGTCAAAATCATATTGCGGCGGTAACTTCCAGTTGGCATTGCTAGTGGATGGTATAGCTGTGGCAACAGCTTCAATGGTCGGGGAAAGAGCAGCGGAGGAAGCAGGTTTATTTTCTGGCGCTGCAGCACAAGCGGTAAGCATTATTGCGGTGATAACACTGGCGGAAAATGAGAATAACTTCCTTTTCATGGCTTTTCACTCCTTGCGTAAATGATTTTTCGGTAAGATGAAGAAGTAATATAAGAAAGTGAATTCATAAACCCTATAATATCTTATTTTATCAAAAATATCTGCTAATGGGAATAGCTAACAATTCTACATGGATAAATTTGGATAGTATGACAAAGATTGCAGAACTGGAGTGAAAGTCCGAATTATGGGATGAGTGATCTGCTATAATAAAAGAAACAAGGAGATGATTACCATGTTACTCGGTCATACCAAACAAATCAATGGCGTCTGGAAAATACAATCCCTAAAGCAACACAGTGAAAACGTGGCCGAGTACTGCGCACGGGCGTGCCAGCCGCTGGGACTTGAAAACTTGGGCCGTCTTACAGGCTGGCTCCATGACGCTGGGAAATCTCATAGCAACGTGCAAAAACATCTGAGAGGTCAGACAAACGAAAAAATCAATCATTCCAGCGCCGGAATGCGGTGGCTATGGGAAAATTATGGCGGAGAAACAGCTTCACCACCTTCTCGCTTGACTGCGCAAATGGCAGCATTGGCAATCGGATCCCATCACTCTGAACGTATGGATGTTTTCGACCTGGGTGGAGTAGAACCCTGGATAAAACATATGTATTCAGAGCAGGCTCAAGAGCTATATGAAGAAAGCTGCCGGGCCTTTTTTGCGGATTGCATAAGTGAAACAGAGATACGGCAAATGTTTGCTAAAGCTGCGCAGGAGGTAGAATGTCTTGTGCGGAAAATCCGAACGCAGGAAGGAAAGAAGCCGCGGCTTTGTATCTATCAGGTCATGTTGGGGTTGGCACACAGATTTTTGTTTGCAGCCCTGATCGATGCAGACTGGTTGGATTCAGGCAACTATTATAATCAAGAAGGATGCCTTCCCCCGGAGCAACTTCCGCCATGGAATCTGATAGAAAGCAATGTTGAAACATTCCTGAACAATTTGCAGCCCCGACATAAAATAGATACCTTGCGTGCAGAAATTTCGGAGCAATGCAAGACAGCAGGCGAATGTGCAAAGCAGGGTATTTACCGCTTGTATGTGCCAACAGGCGGAGGAAAAACATTTTCCGGGCTGCGATATTGTGTGCATGCGGCCAAAAAACTTTCGGCCCGGCATATTTTCTATGTTGCACCGTTCCGGTCGATTATCGGACAGAATGTACAGGAGTTCAAAAAGGCATTAGGCGGCAGTGAATATCTGTTGGAGCACCATACGGATGCGGTGCTGGATACAGAGAACCCCGAAATTCTCCGCCAGCTGGAACGCTGGCAGGAAGCGCCGGTGATATGTACAACTATGGTACAGATGCTGCAAACCCTGTTTTGCAGCAGGCGACAGAATGTGCGCCGCATGGCAGCACTGGCAAATTCTATCTTGGTGTTTGACGAAATACAGTCCCTGCCCATTTGCCATACATACTTGTTCAACCAGGCGGCAAATTTCTTGGCGTACTATTTGGGGTGCGTTGTTGTTTTGTGTACGGCAACACAGCCAGCGCTAAGCGAAGTAGCAAACCCTTTGCGGTTTGCATCGCCGGTGGACCTGGTCCCGGATTACCAGCTGCGCTTTGCGCAGTTCCGGAGGACAAAGATTGAAGTGCCCGAAACAGGAAATGGATTTCAGGCAGGAGAACTCGCAGAATTTGTACGGAGCAAGCAAGACGAGAATGGCAGCATTTTGATCATCTTGAATACCCGTTCGGCGGTCGAAAAGGTGTTTGAGGCTTTGAAACAATGCCAGCCGGAACATACACAACTTTACTGCCTGACCACGCACCTGTGTGCAAAGCACCGTGCAGATGTTATCGCAGAAGTTAAGCAAAAATTAAACACCTTACACGGTCAGGAACGTTTGATCTGTGTAAGCAGTCAGCTGATAGAAGCAGGCGTGGATGTAAGCTTTGATTGCGTCATTCGAAGTATGGCTGCGCTGCCCAGTGTGGCCCAAGCTTCCGGCCGATGCAACCGCAATGCGGAAAGGAAATGCCGCACGGTGTATCTTGTTAAAACCTACAATCTGGAAAATCTGGATCGACTTCCGGAACTGCGCAACGGCAGGGAAGCCACACGGCACCTGTTGCAGCAATTACAAAGGGATGCGGACCTGTTAGAGCCGGAAAGTATTTTGAGGTACTACCAGCTTTATTATGCAGAGTCCCAACAACAGGAACGGATGGGCGATCCGGTTGAATTAAAGGGGTACATTCCCCCAAAAACAGTGAATTTGTTTGACCTTTTGTCAGATAATCGGGAAAGTGTGCTAGCCTGGAAAGCGACAACAGGAAAACAAAAGTTCCCCAATTACTTGCTCCGGCAGGCGTTTGCCACAGCAGAAAGGAATTTCCATGCTTTGGAGGACATTACAACGCCGGTGGTGGTTCCCTATGGGGAAGATGGCGCGGATATGGCAACAAGACTTTCGTCCAGTAAACCGCTTACCCCCAAAATGCTGCGGGACGCACAACGCTTTACCGTTGGTATTACAACAAATGAAAAAATACGCCTGGCAGATCAAGGCGCACTGTACACAGTAAAAGAAGGGGCAGTGACAATTCTTAACAAGGAATATTACGATGACGAAAAGGGAATTCAGACAAGCCCCGGATTTATGCCGATACAATTTGCTTAACAAGGAGGGTTAGACTTTGCAATACGAAAATTCAATATCCATGCAGGTATATGGGCGTTATGCACTGTTCAGCGACCCAATTACCCGCGTAGGCGGCGAAAAATTCAGCTACCCGGTGCCCACCTACCAGGCATTGAAGGGCATTTATGAAAGCTGCTATTGGAAACCAACGTTCACCTGGGTAATTGATGAACTGCGCGTGATGAACCCGATTGAAAGACAATCCAAAGGCATCCGTCCCATTATGTATAACAATGGAAAAAACGATCTTTCCATCTATACGTACCTTTCCGATGTTTGCTACCAGGTGCGGGCACATTTTGAATGGAACGAACATCGCCCAGACTTGGAAAAAGACCGCAATGAAAACAAACATTACGCTATTGCAAAGCGTATGTTGGAACGCGGCGGCAGAAGAGATATCTTTTTGGGAACACGCGAATGCCAGGGGTATATTGAACCCTGCATTTTTGGCCTGGGAAAAGGGCATTATGATGATGTTTCATCCCTGGACCTAGGCCTAATGGAGCACGGCATTACCTATGCGGACGAAAACGGGAAAGGCGTGATGCAGGAACGCTTTTGGCACCCGGTAATGCAGAACGGAAAAATCTGTTTTTGCCGCCCGGAAGAATGCGAAATTGTGCGCGATATCCACCCGCAAAAGATGAAGACCTTTACGCTGGGGGAAACAGTCAGCGACGGCGATGATTTGTACAGGGAGGTGATACAGGAATGAGCTGGCTTAGCTATTGCTATAAAACCTACCAGAATAGCGTGTCAGAAATTGGAAAGCAGCAGCCTGGGAAAGTTCCACTACTGCCGGTGGCTCACACGACGCAGCAGGTCAACATTGAAGTGGAGCTGGACAAGGACGGAAACTTTCAGTATGCAGGCTTGCTGGCACAAGATCAAAGGACAACGATCATTCCTTGCACAGAGGAATCTTCGGCGCGGACATCCGGCGTGGTGCCTCACCCGCTAGTGGATAAACTGCAATATATTGCGGCAGATTATCCCACTTTTGGTGGTAGTAAAGAATCCGGATGGCCGCTTTACCACAAGCAGTTACAAGCGTGGTGTACATCTCCTTATGCCCACCCGGCTGTGTGTACAGTCCTGCACTACCTGGAAAAAGAATGCCTGATCGCAGACCTGGTCAAGGCAAATATTTTGTTTATAGATGAAAATGGAACTCTGCCAACAAAATGGCAGGGAAACAAAGAAGACAAGCCCCCTATTTTGGATACGCTGACCGGTAGTGACCAGACGGAATCTTTTGTCCGGTTCCGCGTTGACAATGTTGATTTGTCGCGTGATACAACAGTCCGAGAAAGCTTTATCCGCTTTTATGAAACACAGTTAAAAGATATTGACTATTGCACAGTTCAGGGAATCAAAATGCCGGTTTCTACATTAAGCCCGTATAAGATCCGCAACCCAGGTGACCGTGCAAAGCTGATATCCAGCAATGACAATACGAATTATACTTACCGCGGGCGCTTTGCGGATGCAGCGCAGGCACTTTCGATTGGTTATGAAACAACCCAAAAGGCACACAGCGCCTTGCGATGGTTGGTCAGCAAGCAAGGGGTAAATACAGGGGACCAGACTGTACTTGTTTGGGGAACACAGAACGAAGCAGTACCCAATGTGCTGGGGGATACTCTCGATATTGCCCAGGAATATAATCCACTAGCAGGCGATGATTGGGACGATTTTGAGGAAGATACAGAAAGGTTGCCTGCGAATACCCAAGAAGAAATTGCACGGCAGTTTAACCGGGCCATTCTGGGGTATCAGCACCAGTTGAAGGACAATTCCCAAACGGCGGTCATGATTTTGGATTCTGCTACACCTGGCCGGTTGTCCATCCGGTACTATCAGGAACTGCAGGGCTCTAAGTTGCTTGCCAATATAAAGGATTGGCACGATACGTTCCAATGGCAGCTGGAATACCGCAGTGTAGAGGAGCCGACGGAACTGGGCAAAAAGCCCAAGATCAAGAAAGTTGTCTTTGTTGGTGCGCCTGCCCCGGCGGACATTGCAAAAGCAGCCTATGGCGAAAAAGTGGATGCAAAGCTGAAACAAGCGACAATCGAACGACTGATTCCCTGTATTACCAATGGGGAGCGCTTCCCGCGGGATTTGATGATCAGCGCGGTAGATCGGGCAACAAACAGCATTGGCCTGGATTATTGGGAACAACAAAAAACACAAAACATTGCCTGCGCCCTTGTGCGTGGGTACTATCATAGAAATAAGAAGGTGGATTATCCGATGAATGTTGATGAAACCATTAAAGACCGAAACTATTTGTTTGGGAGAATTTTAGCCTGTGCAGAACAGATTGAAAGACGGGCGTTGATTCAGCTAGGAAATGAGAACGAAAAACGTTTGACAAATGCAGAGCGTTTAAGAACCGCGTTTGCTCTGCACCCGGCAGCAACAACACTTCTTTTAGATAAAAAATTAAATCCGTACCTGAACAGAATGAAAAACCGTAACGGAATGGATAGCCAAAGATATGCGATGATGCAAGAATTATTACATAAGATTGGCACAGAAAACTTTACGAACAAAAGACTTGGTGAGCTGTATCTGGTTGGCTATGCCGACCAGATGATGGACTTTAAGGCCGAAAATGCAGAATATAAAGCGAAAGCAAAAAAGCAGGAGGAATAAAAGATGGCTGTGCTGCAGAATAAAATCGACTTTGCACTTGTGATTGCTGTAAACCATGCGAACCCGAACGGTGACCCGCTGAACGGAAACCGCCCGCGCGAAACGTATGAGGGACTGGGTGAAATTTCGGATGTGTGCCTGAAACGCAAGATCCGCAACCGCATGATGGACCTTGGCCAGAATGTGTTTGTCCAGTCGGACGACCGCTGCAATGATGGCTTCAAAAGCCTGAAAGACCGTGCAGACGGCTGCCCAGCAGTGAAAAAAGCTGAAAAAGATAAAGATGCTTATGCAAAGGCTGCCTGTGAAACCTGGCTGGATGTGCGCAGCTTTGGCCAGGTGTTTGCCTTTAAGGGGAAAGAATCCAAGGGCGATGGTGTTTCCATTGGCGTGCGCGGCCCGGTATCTATTCATCCGGCTTTCAGCGTGGACCCGATTGATGTCGATGATATCCAGATCACAAAGAGCGTGAACGGTACGACTGGCGAAAAGAAGTCAAGCGATACCATGGGTATGAAGCACCGTGTGGCTTTTGGCGTGTACACAACCTTTGGCAGCATTAACTGCCAGCTGGCAGAAAAGACCGGCTTTACAGATGAAGATGCAGAAATCATCAAAGAAACGCTGCGCACACTGTTTGAAAACGATATTTCCTCTGCCCGCCCGGATGGAAGTATGGAGGTTGTTCGCCTGTATTGGTGGCGTCATAACTGCAAAAACGGACAGTATTCTTCGGCAAAGGTCCATCGCTGTCTGCATGTGGAGCTAAAAGAAAGTGTGGCACAAGCACACCGGGTGGAAGATTATAATATTACTTGCGATACCCTGAACGGATTGACACCGGAAGTGTATGATGAATACTGATGACTATCTGCAAATGTCTGGCATCCAGCACTTTGCATTCTGCCGCCGTCAATGGGCACTTGCGTACTTGGAACAACAATGGTCCGAAAACCAACGCACCGCCGAAGGCCGCCTGCAGCATACCCGCTGCCATGATGTTACCCTGACGGAAAAACGCGGCGATTTGCTGATCGCCCGCGGTATGAGGGTCGTCAGCCACCGCTTAAAACTGACCGGCGACTGCGATGTGGTAGAGTTTCACAAGGATCCAAACGGCGTGTCATTGCAGGGCCGCCGCGGCCTGTGGCAGCCCATGCCCGTGGAATATAAGCATGGCCGCAGCAAGGTAAACGATGCCGACCGTTTGCAGCTCTGCGCACAGGCCATGGCGCTGGAAGAAATGCTGGTGTGCGAGGTGCCGGAAGGGGAAATCTTTTATGAAGAAACCCGGCAGCGGGAACATGTTTCCCTGACACCGGAACTGCGCAGCACCGCGCAGACCATGGCGGATGAGATGAACCGCCTGTTTGCGCGCGGCTATACCCCAAAAAGCAAACCCGGCAAGCATTGCAATGCCTGCTCACTGAAAGAGCTTTGCCTGCCGGCGCTGTATCAGCAGGCAGACCCGGCGGCGTATCTGCGGGAGCATATTGAGGAGGGCGCGCCATGAGAAAGCTGCTCAACACCCTGTTTGTCATCAATGAGGACGCTTACCTGACATTGGATGGCGAAAACCTTGTTGTTACCCGCAATAAGCAGGAAACCCACCGCTATGCCCTGCATACGCTGGAAGGCATCGTCTGCTTTACTTACGCAGGTGCCAGCCCCGCTTTGATGGGGGCTTGTGCCCGGCGGGGTATTGACCTTTGCTTTTTTGACCCGTATGGCAGATTTCAGGCCCGCACCGTGGGGGAAGAACGCGGCAATGTGCTGCTGCGTCAGACGCAGTACCGCGTGTCGGATGACCCGGCCCAGAGCTGTCGCTATGCCCGGAGCTTTATCCTTGGTAAAGTGTATAACGCACGCTGGGTGCTGGAACGCGCAACCCGCGATCATCCCCAGCGTGTCCCGGTCGAAAAACTGAAACGCACCTCCACCCAGCTGGCCGCCGCGCTGCCGCTGATACAGACCAGCGATGATCCGGAACAGCTGCGCGGCCTGGAAGGCGAGGCAGCCCAGCGCTACTTTGACTGCCTGAATGACCTGATTCTGCAGCAAAAGCAGGATTTTGTGTTTGAGGGCCGCAGCCGCCGTCCACCGCTGGACAATGTGAATGCGCTGCTTTCGTTTGCCTACAGCATGCTGGCGCGGGAGTGTGCATCCGCCTTGACCGCTGTGGGCCTGGACCCTTATGTTGGCTTTATGCACCGCCCGCGCCCCGGCCGCAAAAGTCTGGCACTTGACCTGATGGAAGAACTGCGGGCGGTTTATGCAGACCGGCTGGTCATCAGCTGCATCAATCAAAAGATCATCACGGCAAAACACCTGCAAAAACAGGAAAATGGTGCCGTACTGCTGACGGATGATGGCCGCAAAGCTTTCCTGACCGCATGGCAGAACAAAAAGAAGGAAGAGATCACCCATCCGTTTTTGAAAGAAAAACTGCCCTGGGGGCTGGTGCCCTATGTTCAGGCGCTTTTGCTGGCCCGTGCTCTGCGCGGCGACCTGGAAGTGTACCCACCGTTTTTCTGGAAGTGAGGTGCCGTTATGTTGGTGCTTGTAACCTATGATGTCAACACCGAAACAGCCGCCGGTCGTCGCAGGCTGCGCAAAGTAGCAAAAGTCTGTGTAGACTACGGCCAGCGGGTGCAAAACTCCGTATTTGAGTGCCTGCTGGATGCCGCGCAATACACGATGTTCAAAGCAAAATTGACCGAACTGATCGATTCGGAATCGGACAGCCTGCGCTTTTATCAACTGGGAAACCATTACAAAAGCAAAGTCGAGCATGTGGGTCCGCACCCGGATTTTGATCAGGATGGAATCTTGTTTGCTTAGTGCGAGGGGAAGGCAATCATAAAATTCCCGGTTCCTTCGCACCAGAAAATATGGAAAAAACAGGGGCAGAAAGGGTAAAATACAGCCTTGCCTGTCAGCATGAAGATGCAATCCCCATAAAATTTGTTTCATATGCGCAAAAGTGCCCCACTGTTTTGTGCACTTTTGCTGTCGCTCTCCGCAAGGAGAGCGTGGATAGAAATACTGTTTCTCCCGGTGCCCTTACTTTTTCTCAAAGTGGTCGCTCTCCGCAAGGAGAGCGTGGATAGAAATATAACTTCCAGATGTTTGCCTGTATCGGCTTTCAGTCGCTCTCCGCAAGGAGAGCGTGGATAGAAATTTTTGCGTAAAATTACTATTACAGTCGATGAAGGTGTCGCTCTCCGCAAGGAGAGCGTGGATAGAAATATTAACAAGCGTTGTAAGTTCAACCGGAACAATCGGAAGTCGCTCTCCGCAAGGAGAGCGTGGATAGAAATACCATGCGGCGCGATTTTAAGGCTCTGGGTTTGCTGTCGCTCTCCGCAAGGAGAGCGTGGATAGAAATGATGTATTATTAAATTATAAGGAGGTGCTCTATGTCGCTCTCCGCAAGGAGAGCGTGGATAGAAATTTCGCGGCTGGACGCTGAATATTAACGGTCCGATGTCGCTCTCCGCAAGGAGAGCGTGGATAGAAATTTCAACGCAATGCAAATTGTAGTTGTCGTAGTGCGTCGCTCTCCGCAAGGAGAGCGTGGATAGAAATAGACGCTATTGCTGTGCAGGCGGCTAATAGTTCCGTGTCGCTCTCCGCAAGGAGAGCGTGGATAGAAATGCTTGATAGTACACATCGGCGGGAACTTTTTCGACGTCGCTCTCCGCAAGGAGAGCGTGGATAGAAATATACAATTCCGGAAACTCTTGTACCCAGGCAGAAGTCGCTCTCCGCAAGGAGAGCGTGGATAGAAATTTCGACATACGTTACACGACTTCCACGCGCCCAAGTCGCTCTCCGCAAGGAGAGCGTGGATAGAAATGTGAACAAATTGAAAACACCTTGAGTAAGGTTGTCGTCGCTCTCCGCAAGGAGAGCGTGGATAGAAATTTTATTACAGTGACAAGAACGCCGATTGGGTGCGGTCGCTCTCCGCAAGGAGAGCGTGGATAGAAATATCTGGGTCAACAAAACCCAAAGCCCGGCGAGCGGTCGCTCTCCGCAAGGAGAGCGTGGATAGAAATGTGAATTTGCGTGTGCTGGACGGTTCAAAATCGTCGTCGCTCTCCGCAAGGAGAGCGTGGATAGAAATTTCTGGTGTGATGCGGCAGAATCCCGGAAAACATTAGTCGCTCTCCGCAAGGAGAGCGTGGATAGAAATATTATTTTAGTGATCGGAATGCCGATTGGGTGCGGTCGCTCTCCGCAAGGAGAGCGTGGATAGAAATACAAATTGTACATCAATGGGCCGACCATAGCGGGTCGCTCTCCGCAAGGAGAGCGTGGATAGAAATTTCGACACAGTGCAAATTGTAGTTATCGTAGTGCGTCGCTCTCCGCAAGGAGAGCGTGGATAGAAATAAAGCTTTGGGCTTGCCCGGCTGGTTGCGTGTGCTGTCGCTCTCCGCAAGGAGAGCGTGGATAGAAATAATGTGATTCGTCCGGCTATTGATGTGTTTCTTGCGTCGCTCTCCGCAAGGAGAGCGTGGATAGAAATTGCACAGAGACGCGACTTTAAAGCTTTGGGCTTGCGTCGCTCTCCGCAAGGAGAGCGTGGATAGAAATTGCACAGAGGCGCGACTTTAAGGCTTTGGGCTTGGTCGCTCTCCGCAAGGAGAGCGTGGATAGAAATAATGATACATCACGCAGAAGAAGAAAACAACCCGGTCGCTCTCCGCAAGGAGAGCGTGGATAGAAATGTAAAGTGAGGTGATTTTGATGCTCCCTATTAACGGTCGCTCTCCGCAAGGAGAGCGTGGATAGAAATCCAAGTATGTTGTCAAGGATTCGGATTTTAGCGGGTCGCTCTCCGCAAGGAGAGCGTGGATAGAAATAAACTGTAATGCCTGAAGAAGATATGATTTTTGAAGGTCGCTCTCCGCAAGGAGAGCGTGGATAGAAATGCACAGAGACGCGACTTTAAGGCTTTGGGCTTGCCCGTCGCTCTCCGCAAGGAGAGCGTGGATAGAAATTTCTCCTGCTGGCTGTTGGCGTGATGCTCGGCGGGCGTCGCTCTCCGCAAGGAGAGCGTGGATAGAAATTTGTCCAACTTGCCAATGGCGTAGATCTGTTAAGTGTCGCTCTCCGCAAGGAGAGCGTGGATAGAAATGTTTGATTTGCCGGGTTGTTTTCTTCTTCTGCGTGGTCGCTCTCCGCAAGGAGAGCGTGGATAGAAATGTCAATTTGCGTGTGCTGGACGGTTCAAAATCGTGTCGCTCTCCGCAAGGAGAGCGTGGATAGAAATTTCTCCTGCTGGCTGTTGGCGTGATGCTCGCCGCGGTCGCTCTCCGCAAGGAGAGCGTGGATAGAAATAACAAGTTGTACATCAATAGGCCGACCATAACGAGTCGCTCTCCGCAAGGAGAGCGTGGATAGAAATATGCTCAGTATCGGCACCTTCCGGAGCACCCACAACGTCGCTCTCCGCAAGGAGAGCGTGGATAGAAATGAACATTAACGGCCCGATGTCTAAAGGCCAAGTAGTCGCTCTCCGCAAGGAGAGCGTGGATAGAAATGAAATTGTAGAGATAGACAAAATCCTTAATCTTCGTCGCTCTCCGCAAGGAGAGCGTGGATAGAAATATGCTCAGTATCGGCACCTTCCGGAGCACCCACAAGTCGCTCTCCGCAAGGAGAGCGTGGATAGAAATACTACCACAGCAGAGGGTTGAACAGAGCAGAGGTAGTCGCTCTCCGCAAGGAGAGCGTGGATAGAAATTCTAATCCTGGAAGCACTGAATTGACTTTTCCGGGCGTCGCTCTCCGCAAGGAGAGCGTGGATAGAAATCTTGTTTTATAATAGTCTATGTCAAAGAACGAGGAAGTCGCTCTCCGCAAGGAGAGCGTGGATAGAAATATGCCTGAAGAACAAAAGCCCTTGACAATACGCCAGTCGCTCTCCGCAAGGAGAGCGTGGATAGAAATCTTATTTCCTGAACACTTCAAAGCTACAACGCTCGTCGCTCTCCGCAAGGAGAGCGTGGATAGAAATATTACCTCTGCTCTGTTCAACCCTCTGCTGTGGTAGTCGCTCTCCGCAAGGAGAGCGTGGATAGAAATAGCTCTCCATCCGTTCATTTGTCCGGTATCAAGGCGTCGCTCTCCGCAAGGAGAGCGTGGATAGAAATATTAGGGCCTCTGCCGTCTCTTCCAGCGTGAGATAGGTCGCTCTCCGCAAGGAGAGCGTGGATAGAAATAACAAGGCCGTGAAACAGCTTGCAAAAGATAATGGTGTCGCTCTCCGCAAGGAGAGCGTGGATAGAAATAACGGGGACCATGGCCACATTAAGGGAGACGAACAAATGTCGCTCTCCGCAAGGAGAGCGTGGATAGAAATACCAGCAAAGATAAAAACACAATGCAAGTGCCATGGTCGCTCTCCGCAAGGAGAGCGTGGATAGAAATCTCTAAGTTTTGGACACATATTCCCTTGTAATCGTCGCTCTCCGCAAGGAGAGCGTGGATAGAAATAGAATATCCCTACCTTGAGCAAGAGACTTTGCAAGTCGCTCTCCGCAAGGAGAGCGTGGATAGAAATCTCTGCAAAGACAATTCGCAGAGATATTGCAAGTGTCGCTCTCCGCAAGGAGAGCGTGGATAGAAATATTGACAAGCGTTGTAAGCTCGGCTGGAACAACGTCGCTCTCCGCAAGGAGAGCGTGGATAGAAATATTGACAAGCGTTGTAAGCTCGGCTGGAACAACGGGTCGCTCTCCGCAAGGAGAGCGTGGATAGAAATACAATAAGGAGTTTCGGGCCGAGCACCCGGAGTGTCGCTCTCCGCAAGGAGAGCGTGGATAGAAATGCCTTATCAGCTTTAGGCGGAACAACAATGCCAGAGTCGCTCTCCGCAAGGAGAGCGTGGATAGAAATTCCAGTGCGGCGTTATAGCTGGCTGATTGCTCCAAGTCGCTCTCCGCAAGGAGAGCGTGGATAGAAATTACATCCGATGTATCAGAAAGGGAATCACTCGCCGTCGCTCTCCGCAAGGAGAGCGTGGATAGAAATTCTTCCATGTATGCATTGTAGCTTGAGGACTGCGCGTCGCTCTCCGCAAGGAGAGCGTGGATAGAAATTCTTGATTGATGAAATTCAACTGGAATTTAATAGGTCGCTCTCCGCAAGGAGAGCGTGGATAGAAATGTATTATGGGGATGATCTGACATTTTCGGATGGCGTCGCTCTCCGCAAGGAGAGCGTGGATAGAAATCTTTTGCGTAAAATTACAGTTACTGTTGATGACGTTGTCGCTCTCCGCAAGGAGAGCGTGGATAGAAATAATAGACGACTTAGAACCATCCACAACACGGAGAGTCGCTCTCCGCAAGGAGAGCGTGGATAGAAATAGCGGTTCAGCTTGGGTGCAAGAGTTTCCTGAACTCTGTCGCTCTCCGCAAGGAGAGCGTGGATAGAAATATAGTATTACCTCTTCCAATATTGTTGCCCGTATCGTCGCTCTCCGCAAGGAGAGCGTGGATAGAAATAATACAAAAAATTGCGCACTTGTGCCTTAAACCGGTCGCTCTCCGCAAGGAGAGCGTGGATAGAAATATCGGACCGTTAATATTCAGCGTCCAACCACGAAGTCGCTCTCCGCAAGGAGAGCGTGGATAGAAATTGGTGTATTATTAGGTTGTATTAAGGAGGTGCTACTGTCGCTCTCCGCAAGGAGAGCGTGGATAGAAATATGCCTTCCCATTGAATTATATCACGGACGGGGGGTCGCTCTCCGCAAGGAGAGCGTGGATAGAAATACCATAACGGTTGTGTATAATATTGTATTCGTGCCGTCGCTCTCCGCAAGGAGAGCGTGGATAGAAATTTCTCCTGCTGGCTGTTGGCGTGATGCTCGGCGGGTGTCGCTCTCCGCAAGGAGAGCGTGGATAGAAATGCTTAATGCTGGTTCTCTCTCTCGTGATGCGGATGGTCGCTCTCCGCAAGGAGAGCGTGGATAGAAATAACGTCCTGCTCGTTAAGATACTGGTCAAGAGCCGTCGCTCTCCGCAAGGAGAGCGTGGATAGAAATTTGTTTGCCGAATTTAAGCAATATGGAAGTTATGTCGCTCTCCGCAAGGAGAGCGTGGATAGAAATAAATTTTCAAGATAAAAAACAACAGGGAACATAAGTCGCTCTCCGCAAGGAGAGCGTGGATAGAAATAACCGATGAGCTCGGCACTCGTCTGTGTGATTATGTCGCTCTCCGCAAGGAGAGCGTGGATAGAAATGAAACCTCTTCAATGGACGATTTGGAACCGTCAAGTCGCTCTCCGCAAGGAGAGCGTGGATAGAAATATGATATGTCTGCCGCGTGGAACCGTTTCACACGTCGCTCTCCGCAAGGAGAGCGTGGATAGAAATATAATTGGTT
>UMDT01056089.1_pt1 | contig 14777 bp, 9 predicted proteins | sample 1964561 | NCBI WGS metagenome assembly UMDT01 (sample SAMEA4836001, study PRJEB28245) | human gut metagenome | biome: gut microbiome; material: fecal sample | place: Denmark | collected 2008
TGCAAGTCGTTATAATACAGGCTGTAATCGAAATCGTCATACTTGCCGTCTATCAGCTTGCGGCTGTTCTGGATAAAGTAGTTGAATGCCGCTGTGATACTATCCTTTACACTTCTTGGCGCACCTGCAAGACCCTCAACATTGCGGAAACTCAGCTTTCCATTGCCCTCAATAAGCTTATTCTCAAAGCGGTAAATACCAATATTTTTGTCATCATAAGACCGACCGACAGCATAGACATATCCCGGCTTACCGAAGGTGTCGGGAATAAGCGTTCCGCCTGAAATTTCGGGCAGATCAACGATAAATTCCTCGTTAGTATCAAGGTCGATATATCCGAGCATAACATCACTGAACTCGGCAGGATTCATTTTTCTAAGTTGTTCCTTGACCCTGCGTCTGCACTCTATCGCATACACAAGCAACTCACGGGCTTCTTCCTTGCCGATATGCTCATCTGGATAGATCATCTTTGCAAGCCCAGAAAAAGTACGTCTTACCGCCGTATCATCACGGGTGTTGAAATTGCTGTTCAATGCAAAATATTCACCGAAAGAATTGGTGAAATCATACTTGCGCATAGCATGGCAAAACTCGGAAAAGCAATCGGAGATAAGACCATATCTGTTGGTAAAAAGGCTTGCTCTCAACTTCGGAGTTTCCCAACCAGGCAGATATGCGTGTATCCTATCAAAGAAAGCTGAATCGTTATTGAATCCTTCGGGAAACGGCTCAAAGAGATTTGTGGTGCGGAGCATATCCTCCACACTCCTGAACGTATTTCCCTCAAAGGCGATTGAAGCATCTGAGCTTATGGAGTCGCTGCCTCTGGCAAAGCTTCCGTTTGCCATATAGTTTTTCATGATCTGCACCATATCGGCATCACTGTCCTTGATACCGCCGACCTCATCGAACGCCACGCAGTCCCAGTTTCCCACAAGTCCCACACGGTGCGATGCCATGTTGTAGAACATATTGGAAACAGTCGTGTGTCCGCTGCTCATAAGTATCGAATAAGGCGAAAGCTCACTGTAAGCATGAGATTTTCCCGTACCTCTCGGACCGAGTTCCACAAGGTTATAGTTCTTCTGAATAAACGGCACAAATCGCAGCAGATAGTGGAATTTCTGCTTTTCGTCCAGTTCATCTGGTTCATAGCCTGCACTGCGGAGAAGTATGGTTATCCATTCATCTTTGGTAAACTGCTGTCTGGCTTCGATGATCTCATCAAGGTCAAGATTTGCCATTTGTATCGGTTTTAATGCGGCTATGGCAAAAGGAGATTCATATCTTGATTTCTTCTTTTTCAGCTTTTTGCGTTTCTTTTTGTTGCCTTCAAATATATCTTCTTCGTATTCATCCTCTTCATCGTCCAGTTCAAGTCCGACATATTCAATTTTGATAATACACCATATACCGCCTATCAGCAGTTTTTCGTTATGAACTACCAGATCAGAATTGACCTCAAAATCCTTCAGGTCAAGATTTGTAAAGCTAGCTACATACTTATCCTCTTTTTCATCGAGCCTGACTGTTACCTTATCGATGACCGTATACTGACCATTTTCTTTTATTTTGGACTTGACATAATCGCTCTGGTCGGGGCGAACGTAATTCTCGCTAAGTATCTTCTTGATCTTATCCAAGCCGATCCTCATTTCATCATCGTCATCGGTGGTGCAGTACATTCCAAGAAGATATTCAAGTACATATGTAGGCACATTTGCACCCTTTTTCATAAGTCCGGTAAGATCCTTGCGGACTGCCTTGCCGGGAAACGCTTCGATCACCCTTTTATCAAATTCATCCATAATCATTCCTCCAATCACACTCCCTACAGGAATGCTCATCTCTGATTCAAGCTGTTTATTGGCAGCGTAATAATTAGGCTCTCTCCGACTTTGAGCAGCTCGCCAGCGGTAAATGCGTTTTTTCTTTTCGGGGGATAAGAGCAGTTTCGAGCCGATAGCACAAACTGTAACGATCGATTTTAATGTTTCTCTGTTTTCACGGTCACGCGTAGTTTGGACTTCATGTTTGGTAGTTCCTTGCAGAGTTACCCATGTGCCTCCAATTCCGTTCTTTACCTTAAATTTTCTTGTTTTCATAATTTATCACTCAAAAATCAAAATCATTTGCAAACGCTATCTTTACGGAAAATTCTGTGCGCTCAATGATAGTGCCTGCTTCCTTGTCAACAACATTCAAATAATATACCGCATTGCCGTCAAAATCCGCACTTTTCAGCGTGAATCTTATCTTGAAAACTCTGTCCTGCAGTTCGCCTGTCTTGTCGGCTGTTACCGTCTGGACATCACTCACAGGAACTGACTGCTTGTCACACAGATATATCTCATACGTTGCGGGAACGATCTTGCCACCCACTGCTTCGGGCTGCATGAAGTCAAGCGAGAATATATTGTTGCTGATCTTTCTTGTCATGCTGATAAGTTTCAGCGTGACTTTCTTTATATCAACGAATTTCTTTGAATTCTTTGATATATTCTTGAATATGATGACAGGCACACAACATTCTTGCAGGGAAATACCACCGTGAACAAAATTCATGCCGCCACCCTGTTTTTTGATGCGAATATTTTCATAAGGTGCAAAACCTTTAATGCTTTCAGAATACTCGTCCATAGGTATTTTCATCAGAATATCCGAACTGCTGTTTTTGTCAGCTATGATATATCTTCTGCCCGTCTCAGATATGTTCCCTGAAACAAGGCTCGTTTCAGCCTTATCGCTCTCAGAAAGCGGCTCATTGGAATACAAGAATCCGTGGTCTGCGGTAATGATGATATTTGAACCGCTCATGGAGTTTACGACCATTCGCACAAGATTTTTCATTTCCTCGACTGAATCGGTACAGGCTTCAAATACCTGCTTTTCCGTGTTCGCCTTATCACCTACAGCATCTATCTTGTTGTGATATATATACACGACCTCCGCACCGCTGACAAGCTCTCTGCGCTGTGTCTGGTTCATCGAAAGCAGATTTTCATATGTTATGGCACAGTTTTTAGGTGAACAACGTTTCAGTATCTTGTCACGGTTTTCGGTGCTTTCTGTCGGCAGACCATCGCAGAGTATCTTCATATCATCGTTGACGGTCAGTTCATCGTGTGGCAAAAGTGCTGCCATGCCAAATTTCGTAACGCTTGGGAATACAGACTGCATCGCTGTCAGCTTTGCTGTTCCATTTGTTTCACGAAGAAGTTTTTCGTTAAGCTCCATCGCCACTTCATAACGCAGGGCATCAGATATTATCACGAATATTCTGCTGTCGCTTGCTATCGGCTTAATATTTGATTTATAGAAATCCTTCTGATATGAAATACCATCAAGGGCAAAGCCATCACAAATATAGTCCTTTATCAGGTCACACCACTGCCCATTCAGCTCGGAAAGATACCAGTTCTTGTATATTTTTTCCGCAGTCACGATTGCACCCTTGAACAGATCATCAAGCGTCCCCGATGTGCTGACAAGACTCTTGCGGAACGCAATATGCAGACGTCTGTAATATGTATCCATGATGTACAGGTCTTTGCCGTAGGCTTTCCACAGGTCGTCATATCTGCCATAATGAAATCCCGTAATATGCTCGTAGTGGAACTCCTGCATTTTGGCGATATAATACAGCCCGTCATACAGATAGGAATATCTGTCATACCATTTTGATGTTCGGCGGCTTTCGACAGCTTTGAGTATCTCCTCAGCCTTGATAATATCCTCACCGATCTCGCTCATAAATCTGCCGATTATTACCTCATCAATGCAAGGCAGGCTGTCGGCTTTCAGCAGAATATCTGTATTGACTTTTTTAAGGCGGTCTGTCAGGTTATAGTGCCTTGAAATATTATCCGCCATGTCGAACAGCTTTTCGCTGTCGTCAGAATTGTTCCAATCGTCAAGAAAAGCATAGCAGGCGGTCTGTTTTTCAGGTGAGATATACTGTTCCAGCCCCGAAGTCACGCGGTCATCACCGAGGGTCGAAAATGCCGTCAGCAGGATATGTGTTGCAAGATCGTACAGCGGTATTTTTTCATTTGAAAAGCCGAAAAACTTCGCTGTCATTTCATGCAGTGCCTGTTCGCTTCCAAATTTTGCGATACGCTCCAATGCACCATTTTCTTCATTGTCAAGCGAATCGCAGAGTATCGCACGTATAACACCATTGACGGTATTATGTTTTGCACCCGAAAGCACCGCCATGATATCGATGTGCAACTGTCCTGCGGTTTCATATTTTGTGGCGAGTGCCGCCAGCTTGCCTACACGCTCCTTGCTCTCAAAGAATTTCTTGTAATGCTTCATGGCACGGCGGAGCTGTGTTGTCTGGGGCATTTTCAGTTCGTTCATCTGCATGGAAACGAGATCGGCACGAAATTCCTCGCTGTATAACTGTATATCCCTAAGCCAGTTGTCCTCACGCTTTTTGTAGGTCAGAGGGTCATATACAAGATAATTCGACTGCGTGTCCGTCTCAGATAGTAGCATTTTCGCTTCAAAAAAATTGTCACCGGTCAGCTTTAATATTTTCACATCGGTCAGGTCAAGTTCATCAAGCATGGATTCAAACTCACGCTCGGAATCGAACCAAAATATGATCCTGCGGTCGTAGCAGTCTGGCAGATCTTTCGCAAAATGCTCCGCCAGACTGCGGTTAATATTATCAATCGTCATTTGATCCTCTCCAGTATGTCCGCAAATTTCGCATAGTTGACCTTCACACCGTCGTCAAGGTCAATGTCTATCATCATGTCAGCGAGGTGGTGGACTTTCTCCTCGTAGGTGTTTATCTCAGTGAGCTGTGCGGTCAGCTTTTCCTGACGCTTTTTCAACTTCACACGGTCGGACTGTGCCACCGAATCTATCTGCTCGGAAAGCAAGGAAAGCTGTGTGCGGTAGCGTTCCTGCAACTCGTGAACGTAGTCGGTGCGGACGGTCGCAACGGTGGTGCGCTCCCAGCGGTGCATATACACAAGCGCCTTGAAACCGTTCTTTTTGCCGGAGCTGAAAAGCCAGTAAATCGGTCTTTTCTGATAAATTTTGCAGTGGTCGGCATAGAAACCGTTCAGCAGATAACTGCGTATCACCTCACGGGGCGTACCCTTGCCGCCAAGGGCATCTGCGATGAATTTCAGGTTTTCGTCAAGCGTGTCCTCGCCATAAGCTTTCGCCACGAAATCCACGATCAGCCCAGTGAGGTCGGTGGGCAGGTAATCGTCGTCACATATTGGCAGAACGTTGTCCTTGACGGGAATTATCGTCTTGTATTTCGTGCTGTCCCACTCACCGCCTGCGTAGGCAAGCCCCTTGACATCGAGGGAATATCTGCCAAACCAACAGCCCACGGCATAGCTTATCAGGCTTTTTATCTCACGCTGTAGATCGGCTTTTCTGACGGTCACGTCCTTGTCCTCGACCTCGGGTGTCAGCTCGTCCTGCAAGCCGTAAATGTCGATGAAAATGCGGTTGAGTTCTTCCTCGTTGGCTTTTAGTTTATTGAAACGCTCGGTGCATTCCTGCTCCCATGCGGCGTATTTGTCGGATATTAGTGTTCCCATTTCAATTCTCCTTGGAAATATTTATTTCAATATTATCTGAAATAATAGTCAGTAAGCCAGCGGAATACATGAACTCTTGATAATTTGTATTGTATGATCCGTGGAGACCCATTTTTCTCATCACATTATCATCAAAAGCCCATATAATCGTAACTCGGTATTGCATATACCCAACATCATACGAACAGTAAACATTGGCTAATCCTTGATGAATCAGTTCCGTATCATCATAAACCTCAACCTCTGCTTTAATCTCGATACCATCAGTTACTTTACAATAATTCATAAAGTCTTTAATAGCATTTATACTTTCGTGTTTATCCATAGTATTACCCCCCTTCATACCAATAAGTTCCCCTCAAAATCATATATTTGAGTATCTGTGCTCCAACATTTATCACAATACATAGTAACTATGACTTTATCATCAACTTCGCTCCAACTTTTTGCAGGCTTATACGCCGAAGAAAAAACTGCAAACTTTTCACTTGCATCAGTTCTTCTGTAAACATAAAACATCTTCTTAGCCCCACATTTCGGGCATACATATTCTCTTTCAAAAAAATACATAATGACTCCTCCTATTAAATCAGCGGGTGCTTTTCAAAGCCCCATGAAGTCTCAAAGTCATTCCAATCCTGTTTGCAAATTTCAACATTCTCTTTAACTATCTCATCTATTTTAGGCTCAATCTCGCCATTTACAATAATTGGGAGATTTTTTACATCTCTAACTTGGGTACTAAGTGTTGGGTTAAGAATTGCAAAGTATAACGGAGCAATTTTCGTTCCAAATATTCCAAGACAATACCATAGCTTTTTTACGCTAACAATACTTGGACCTTTTTTGTCAAAAATACAAACAGGCGGCAGATACCTAAATGTATTTACACTACTTGTCAGCTCTGTATAAGTAATTCCCTCTTTGAACCTATACTTTTCAGCCAGAAGATTTGATGTAGAGTTAGTTTTATAGTATTGAACAGCACCTTCCGACCAGTCAACAACTAACTCAATATTACCGTACCATTTTCTGAAATCTCCACCCTTTGCATAGTAAACCCATTTTTTACCCATTCCAACCTTGTTAGCATCTATTTCCCAATGAAGCCTCAAATATTTATCATTGTTCGCCGTTATATGCTGTGACCCTGTAAAGTCGCTAATACTGTCAATACTGATACCACGTTCAAACGCCCTAATAAAATTCTCACTCACCCAATAAGCCACAGGCATACCCGGAATCTTGGAGAAGTTTTCTTGTTTGGCTGCAAAACGCTTATCACCGCTCAAAAACAGGTCACGCTTTTCATTCTCGCCCACAGTGTCAACAAGCCTTGCGTATGTACCCTTGTAGTCCTTGATATGCCCCGTCATAACAAACGCAGTTGTCTGCACGACCTCGCCGCCTATCTCATCAAAAGCCCTTGCACCGAGGTGCGCCATGTTGACCGTTGTTTTCAGCATCAGCTTACGGCGTAGATTTTCATAGCTTGACAGAAACATGAAAGCGTGCTGTGTAATCATCGCATAGAAACCGTGCGGCTTTGCAAGCTGTCCGCACTTCTCGATAAAGCAGGCGAACAGATCGGATTTACTGTCAGGAAACTTACTCTTGACAAACTCCGACAGCTTCACATTCATTCCCGAACCGCCCATATATGGCGGATTTGTGCAGACTACATCATACTTCTGTGAAAGTATCTTGTATATCTTCATCATCATGTCAAACTGTCGCATATTCAGCCCGAAGGTGGGCATAAAGTCGGAAAAAGCGGTGTCGATATCAGCAGGGGCGGTGACGGTCATCAGCGAGCCGTAGGTATCGGCAAAGGCGAACTGCTCCGCAAAACGCCTGATACTGCCCGAGAGCATATCCGTGTCAGCACCCATAACATCGGCAAAATTCGCAAGATTCGGCTGATTTTCGGGACTGCAAATGCGGCGGTTGTACTGCCTTGCTTTCATCATCACCGCAAAATACGCAAGCTGATAGGCTCTGCGGTCGATGTCCAGCCCGTAGAGATTGTTTCGCAGGATAGACTTCGCCGCGTCACGCTCACCCCAGCCGCAGGAACGGTAAATGTCGATAAGCACATCGAAGGCATACACCAGTATATGTCCCGAACCCATACATGGGTCGATTATCTTGATATTTTCTGGTTGAATATTTTTATATTCCGCCCTGATCTTTTCTAGCTCAGCCTTGACGGGATCCTCCTGTTCGGCTTCATCAAGATAATATTTCCAGTCGGCATCATCGGGCTTTCCGTGACCCTCAGCCCAAAGCCGTCCAAGGGAATTTTCCACCATATAACGCACTATCCAGTCGGGCGTAAAAAGCTGGGTAGCCGCAGGGATAGCCTGTGCAGAGATCTTGATATTCTTCTTTAGATCAGCGAAAACCTTGTCTTTCGGCTCGGTGTTGTAATACTGATACAGCCAGCCGATTATCTGCACCTGATCTCTCCAGTCCTCCTCGGGTATCTCGGTTATCATCTTAGCAATAACGCTGTCCTCACGCAGCAGATTTCTTGGGAAAAGCAATTCCGTCCAGCCGCCTATCTGCTCAAACATCTCGGGCAAACCCTTGTTCAAAGCATTGCACTGCGTGATGATAATATATTTATATAACCGTTCGTTCTCCTGATTTTCGAGCAGTTCAAGCACAAGCTCCTTGTCGAGCCCGTCAATCTCAACATTAGCTGCGTCGGAAAGCACCTCGGGCTTGAAATTTCCGCTCTCGTCCGAGAATATTCTCGTATGGGACGGCAGATAATTATTGACCTCCATGAATCGCAGTGCGATGAAACGATTGAACCAAGTATAGGCGGCTTCCTCCATCGTCTGCGTAAAGCCGTTCTGACGGATATTTGCGATAAGCTGTGAACGCTGATTTTTCTCCGCAGCCGTAAGCGACCGTCCGTTGACAGACTCCTGCGCAGGGTCATTTGTGCCGTTCTCCGTCACTTCAAATTCATAAGCAAGCTGTGTTACAGCATTGATAAGCATTACTCTCGCTTCAACAGCAAAATTTTTGATAGCAGTTTTGTTCATATTTTCATATCTCCTCAGATTATATGCAGAACATCGTGACCGTTCAGCTTGTCCATGAGCGTCCTTTTGACCTCCGCAATATACTCGTCAATATCGGCTTCACTTTGCAGTTTCATCGTGTGGCAAACTGCACTGCGGCTCATTGTCACGGTATCAATATCAGGTTCGTCAACGACAACGAGTTTTTGCAGATATTGCTGTCTGATATTGCCGATCTGAAATTTCATCGCATCGAGATTTATGAGTTTGTCTGCATTTTCAGTTGCGGTTCGCTTTTCTGTCAGCGCATCGTCCGCCCTCTGCACGATGTCACCCTGCTTTATGTCTGCGGTCTGGTGTATCTCGCCCATAGCCGCCTGTATCTCGCCGATGACCTCCTCACGCTTTTGCGACAACAGCTTTTGATAATCCTCCTGCACCGTTTGTATAAGTTCGGGCAGTTCGCTGATACGCTTGTAAGGCTTCTGCATGGCGATTATCTGCTTTATCTTTTCGACAACCGCAAGTGTATTGTCCTCTGTCTGGAAATACTCTTTTTCCTCATTCACACGCTCCACCTGCGACCTTGCATTATCGAAAATGCTTCTCTGAACACGGAAAAACGTATCCACCTCAGACATATCCTCCGCAAGTTCAAGGAAATCTTCCTGCATATCCACAGCCTTTTTCAGCAGAGCGATATTGTCATTTTTCTGCCCCAAAAGCTCATTGCACAGCTTGATACCGTTCTCCACAACACTCCTGCCGGGATAAGCATTTGCACTATATTCTTTTATAATCAAGTCATTCAGCTTGTTACGCTCAGTTTCAAATTTTTCTATGATATAAGCAATAATTCCGTCCTCATCATCGGGTATCGCGCCCAAAGTGCAGTTGAAATATTCGCTCAAAAACTCCCTCGCCTTTTTGATAAGTGCAGTCGGAGGAGCGATTCTGAACCCGATGATCGCCTTGTCTATTTCCGTTCTCTTGCGAAGATAATCGGGCATTTTTTTATCACTCGGCTGAATGACAGCACCGCCGTATTTGAGGGTCAACTTTTGACTTGCGATAAGCTCGGCAGTCACCCCTGCTATGTCGATCTCTCGCCAGCCGTAGGGAATAGCCTGATAACGTTTCTGAATATCCCCCATAGATGTCGGCAACTGTTTCATTTTCTGAATGTCAAGATATTGATATAATTCTTTGACAGCCTCGGCATTTGGTGACTCCGCACCATCAAGCATCATCTGCTTATCACCGCTGAGTATCTGTAAAATATCTGCATCGCTGTCATAATTCTTTCGGACGTAACTCAGCTTAGTATAAACGCTCTCCACGAGAATCGACATTGCTCTTTCGATACGTTCCTTCACCGATGAAACCTTCAGTGTTAATTTATCGCCTGCAACGTAAACTCTGCCCTCAGCGATAGCCGCCGAAATAAGCTCCTCCGCACGTTTTTCATGTGCCGATGCCTGATTCTGCCTGCCCCTGATAATACTCTGTATCATCTCGGGGAGCTGTGCCACGTTCTTGCTTTTGACATAGCGGCGAATCTTCATGGCGTCTTCCAGTTCTTTGAAATATGGCTGACTTTCCGCAAGCACAACGATAACTTCATTGTCCGCCGCTGATCTCATGAGAAATACAGAATCATCTGTTGTGTATATCTCCGATGCTACTGTGATAAAATGTAATGCCACCGAGCCTGTCAACTGTCCGATAACGGTTTCGTCGATACGCTGATCGTAAGGAAAATCATATTTGCCGTACTTGAATTTCTTGCTGACAAACAGCTTTCCAAAGATAATATCTGAAATTGCCTTGGTGATTATCGCACTGTCAACAGGGGTGTTCTTTATCTCACGGGCAATATCCTGTTCATCATCGGTCAGGAATGTATATGTATCTCCTGCGCGGGAAACATAGTTTTGAGAAACAAGCCTGTCAAGGGACTGCTGTATCGAAAGCCTTGTGGAAACCTTGTCGGTTCGTATATCGTCCGCCATAAGAATGCTTATATTGTCAATATTTGCCTTGACATCATCGACATATCTCACAAGGTACAGCAGCTTTAATATATTTACATCTGTCTGTTCAATACCATCACGATTGTCGGCAGCATTCTGACATCGGTCGATAACACGGCGGATAGAGCTTTCTAGGAAAGTATGCACTGTGTCATAGAAAAGATAGAACGGCACAAGAGCATACTCGTCCCTGTCCTGAATTGCCTGTGCCGCCTCCTGAAATCCCGACAGCATGGAACGCTCACCACTGGAAAGGTGCTTGCCCGAATTGCCGTGCTTGCGTATTTCGGCAAGGACGTTTTGCATCAGCCTAAACTGATACGGCACAAAGGGATAAGTCTCGATAAACTCGCCCTCGCCCGAATAGCCTTTCAGGTCAAGAACGGCATTATTGAACGTGAACAGATTTTTCAGCACCTGATTATTTTTCTCATATTGCAGGCTAAGCACCTGTTCTGCTGTATCGGTCTTGGCAAGGATACGCTTTTTGATGACTTCATCAACGCTTGAGGAGCTAAGGCTCAGACGGGTATTGAATCTGCCCTGAATCTTTGAAAAATCATCACCGCTTATCTTGGTAATGCTGTCGATAGCCTCCTGCGAAGTCACCATGACCCACACTCTGCCGCCGCATTTCGTGCCTATCTCTTCAACGATAGTCTGTAAGTTCAGCATGAGGTCAGAATCTGAGCCGATGTACTGACCGACTTCATCTATCATGAACATAAGGCGGTAGTCCCTGCCCTTGCTATCGATATACTCACGAATTTCCTTCACGAGCTGTTCGATACTAAGCTCAATTTCTTCCTCGCCGTTGAACCAGTTTCGCGCAGCAGTTTCACTCATATCGAGGGCTTCGGACATAGCTTCTACAATATCGTCCTCAAAGAAAGCAAAGGAATCACGGCTTTCTTCCCAAGTACCACCGTTGATACGCTCAAAGCATTCTCTGAACTGCTCCGTTTTACCTGACTTTGCGATGAACTGCTCCAGTTTTGCGACTTTCAGATCGTTGCCGTAAAAGCCCTGATGTTCATAGAATACTTTTGCGAAAACTCTTAAAATAGCCGTTTTATCTTTTGTCAGAGGGCTTTTGGAGTCTATATTGAAAAGAATAGTTTCGGTAGGAACTTTTACACAGTTTTCAAGCTGTGCGAACATCATGGGGTCATCGAACTTATCCGAGAAATACTGCACTGCCTTTTTTCCACCAACCGTCTTATTCGCAAGCAGATAGGACAGCATTTTCAGAAAGTGAGATTTACCGCTTCCGAAAAAGCCCGAGATCCACACACCTATCTTGTCGGTGGGCTGTTCCAACGAACGTTCATAATGATTCAGAAATGTATTGAAATGACGGCGCAGCTCCCTCGTGATAATATACTCCGAAAGTTCCTGCACGATAGACTGTTCATCATCCTGTGCGACCTTGATAACACCGTTAATGTCACGGTTGATGTCGGATTTATAGATACTCTGTAAACGCATAAAAAAACTCCTTAGATCATATTGAAAGCACGGTAGTAGTTGCCGTCCTCAAATTCTGCAAACAGTGAAAGTTCCTGACCATTGTAAGCACCTGGATAAAGCATCACCACGGGAATATCCGAGAAGATATGTTGAATATTGTCAAGGATATTGTGAGACCGCATGAACGGATAAACTTTTCCGACTCCGGTAATCAACAAAATATCCCCATGCTCATGCGGCTCGTATTTCATTTTTTCTACAAAGGCTTCGGGCGAAACAGCTTTTTGCAACTGTTTAAGCAGACACTCCGAGCCTTTTTTCTTCTCCATATTGGGAATGCCTTTCAGGATCCGCTTTTCCTCGCATATCCGCAGGAAAATCTTATACAGATCACACTCCACGATACGGAATGGCTGTCCCTGTGCATTTATCAGGTCAGCAAAATAGCTCCGCACAAGCATTTCGTCCTTTGGTTCGTAGCAGAAAACGTGTATCCCGACTTCATTTGAAAGCCCCTTGTTGCTCAGAAATACTTCATCTGAAAAGCGTTTTTTTATCTCATTAAGCTGGTAAATAATATTACTCATAGTCCGTACCTCAATTAAAACAATTAAAAGCCGCAAGTGCATCTGTGTCGCCTTTGGAACGTATCAATTCATCAAGCTCGGGATACAAATATACAGGAAGCAAGGTCTGCGACTTCGAGCTTTCAAGATATTCGCACTCTACAAGAAAACGCACCAACACCTGCTTAAGCTTTTTCATTGTGGATTCGCTCCATTCGCTGACAGCAGGCACTTTTTCGGCAAGGGACATAAAGAACACATTCACATCTTTCACCGAAAAATCAAGCTGCTGTGAGCGATATTTCTCACCGATGACCTCGATCATAAAGTCATAGACGATACTGTTTTCGCACATGATCGCATACAGGTTCACCTGCTTTGCAACTTCGGCAGATGCATCTGCAAGCAGCCTGATGGCAGCTTCATTATCAACTGCGTCTATGCGCTTGAAACAGGTATTGGTGATCGTTTTTATCATTCGCTCCGTAGGAAACTGGAACAGATTTTCGCTCTGTATCTCACGATATATCTCATCACGGCTTCTTCCCCGACCAAGTAGCCCTGCGACTATTTTTATCTCATAAAACAGGAACTGCTCACGGGTGAGTCCGCCGCTGTAATGGTTTTTGTGCATTTATTGTCTCCTCCCTATATATAGCCTGAATCGCAATTAGGATTCTGAGATTTTTCTCAAAATATATGCATTCGAGATTATCAGCAAATAGACATGTTCTTTCTTCATTATTCAGTTTTCAAGATGCAGTTTTGACACATTTTTACACTAAAACAGCATAGCAAGTTTATTCATGAGTTTTCTTTCATGAACATAATCAGGGTGGACATACCTGTTTAGTGTGATATTTACCGTTTTATGGCCGAGAATCATAGAAAGTGTTTTCACATCAAACCCGTTCTGAATGCAATTTGTTGCGAAGGTATGTCGAAGCCCATGGTATGTGTGATCACCGGAATTTGATTCCGACAGAACCCTTTTATACCGATACTGGTAGGCACGAGGTTCAACTATCTTTTCACTTCCCGAAAGAACGTAGTAGTTATCATCGCCTTTAAATGCCATGAAATATTCTGCTAGGAACTCCGGTATTGCGATCTCTCTGAATGATGTATCGCTTTTGGGGACGGAGATAATAATTTTCGTTTTTTTACCGTCCGAATTGCAGGTGCAGATTCGCTGAACTGTACGGTGTACATATAATACCCGATTCTCTATGTCTATATCAGCCCATGTCAGACCGCATAATTCGCCGATTCTCAGACCCATATAAAGTGAGATCAAAATCCCCAGACCTGTAAGGGTCATATGTTCCTTAATGTGTGAGATAAGGACTTTCTGGTCATTATCACTGAATTTTTCTGCTTTCTTCTTTTCTATTTTGGGAAGTATGACATTTTTCAGAGAAAGGCTGAAACCATACTCTTCCTGTGCATATATAAGCATCGACTTAAAAACGGTTATAATATCTTTTATATAACTTGCGGAGAACCCCTCTGAAAGTTTTTTGTTTATGAAATTGTTGAGCTTAACTGCGTTTATATCCACACAGGGAATGTCGCCAAATTCAGGAATAATATGCTTTTCAAACTTGTTGCAGTAATTGACAAATGAGGATTCTTTGACACGGTTGGCGATTGCAGTGATCCATTCCCGATATACTTCTAAAACGCTGATACACTTTCCACTCTGAAATCTTAATTCTACTTCCATTCCAATTTGCACCTTTTTATAAGCATCATCATAGGTGTTTCCGTAAACATATTGATAAACAGCTTTGCCGGATTCATCTCTGTCAATGATAAAGCGTCCCATGAATCTTCCGTCTTTTCTTTTGGTAATACAAATATCCAACTTACTCGCCTTCACTTTCTATTGTTGTTATCACACAATATTTATTGTTCAAACTATACAGAATTAACAAAATTAACAAATGCACAAAAATACATTGAAAAAAATCGCCGATTATGGTATAATGTGAATAATTATAACATATCGGAAAGCCATGAATTAATCATTAAGAATGTATTTTTTGACTGTTTCTCGAATGCATATATTTTGAGAAACGACTATACAGTCAAAAT
>UMDT01045204.1_pt1 | contig 14768 bp, 9 predicted proteins | sample 1964561 | NCBI WGS metagenome assembly UMDT01 (sample SAMEA4836001, study PRJEB28245) | human gut metagenome | biome: gut microbiome; material: fecal sample | place: Denmark | collected 2008
ATGATTTTCCCAACATACATTTACAATTGTACGAATATCATGCTCAATATTAGATGGCTTGGATTTAAATTTCTTTGCAAGCTTTGGATAAATATCTTTTGTGATCTTCATTGGTCTTTCCTGAAATTCCATTGTCATGCGTATGGCTTCCGCCACAAAATAGTATCCTTTATATTTCGATGTCGCACCAAGTTTGCGTATCGTGCCGTATACCTCTCTCATTTTTTGTCCCTCCCACAATAAGTTATACTTCTGATTCTGCATCTGCAGTCAGCCCTTGATTTGCCTCTACATATAATACGAGTTAAATTTGCCTTTTTTAGCATTTCGAGACAAAAATTAAGAGAATTGTAATATTTTTTAGGAATTTCGAGATAAAATCTATAAAAAACCGAATAACAGGATAAACTTTTCCAATTTTTTCATATAAAAAGGACAGGCGTCCTAAATGCAATACTCATTTAAACGTCTGTCCCTTTTTGTCATAACTTATTTTGTCAGCATAAGCAGAATTTCATTGCTTCTCTGAACAAATCTGGTCATCTCTTCCGGTGAAAGCTGTTTATGGCTCAGCATAGCAAGATCATACAGTTCCTCGCAAATAACCGGGGTCTTCTCAGAATCCTTGTTATCTGCTACAAACTGAACCAGCGGATGTTTCGCATTCAGAACCAGAGTTTCCTGACCGCCAAACATAGATGGATCCATGCCGTACATATTGTACATCTTCATCATATCCTGCATACGGCGGCTTTCTTCAGAAAGGGTCATCATAGCAGCAACTTTTTCATTTTTCAGATTCTCAACCTTCACTTCCAGTTTGTCATTCTTCAATGCTCCTCTGAATACTTCTGTAAGAGTCTTGGAAGTTTCCTCGTCAGCAGCTTCCTCTCCACGCAGTTCTTCTGTAAGATCTGCATCAATTCTCTTAAACTGGATAGTCTGATCCTTCTGCTCCAGATGGGAAATAAAAGCGCTGTCAATATTGTGTTTCAGAATAACAGCATCCTTCTTTGCCTCACGGAACATGTTAATATACTGACTCTGCTGAACCTCATCTGTTACATAGAAGATAGTAGTCTTCTCAGGCTCTTTCTCGTCTTTCGCGCCGTCCTCTTTCTTCTCTTCTGTGGATTCAACAGTCTCTTCTGTCTTAGTCTCAGCTTCTGGTTTCCTGTTCTCTTCGATGCAATCTTTCAGAGTCAGATATTTGCCATCAATGTTCTTGAAGAGGATATAATCATTCATCTTATCTGAGAACTTACTGTCCTTAATGCAGCCATATTTGATAAATGGACTGATATCATCCCAGTATTTCTCGTAGGACTCACGGTCTGTTTTACACATTCCGGTAAGCTTGTCCGCTACTTTCTTTGTAATATACTCGGAAATCTTCTTCACGAAGCCATCGTTCTGCAGTGCGGATCTGGATACATTCAGTGGAAGATCCGGACAATCAATTACACCTTTCAGAAGAAGCAGAAATTCTGGAATTACTTCCTTGATGTTATCTGCGATAAATACCTGGTTATTGTACAGTTTGATCGTACCTTCAATGGAATCATATTCTGTATTGATCTTCGGGAAGTACAGAATACCTTTCAGGTTAAACGGATAGTCCATGTTCAAATGAATCCAGAACAAAGGCTCCTTATAATCCATAAAGACTTTACGGTAAAACTCTTTATATTCCTCATCTGTACAACTGTTTGGATGTTTCATCCACAATGGCTCCGGATCACTTAAAGATACCGGACGTTTGTTGATTTTTACTTTATCTTTCGCAGGAGATACTTCTACGACTTCTTTCTCACCTTTGTCGTTCTCTTTCTCCTCAGTCTTGGCCTCCTCGTGGATACGCTCTACAATTACATCATCATCACGAAGCTCAGCCTCATCAATGGTCTCATACTCCTGCGGTGCATTTTCCTTAGACAGATAGATATTTACCGGCATGAAAGAACAATATTTCTCAATAATCTCTCTCATACGATATTCGTTGGAAAACTCTGTACTCTCATCATTTAAAAACAGAGTAATTTCAGTACCAACTGTAGTCTTATTGCCTTCCTGCATATCATACTCTGTACCACCATCACAGGTCCAATGTACTGGAGCAGCGCCCTCTTTATAAGAAAGAGTATCAATATGAACTTCATCTGCTACCATAAATGCTGAATAAAAGCCAAGTCCAAAATGACCGATGATCTGATCATCCGTGGTCTTATCTTTATATTTGGAAAGAAACTCAGTAGCTCCTGAAAAAGCAATCTGTGTAATATACTCTTCCACTTCATCGGCCGTCATACCAAGACCTGTATCAATAAACTTCAAAGTCTTCTCTTCCGGATTCACAATAACTTGTACTTCAGCTTTGTAATCATCCGGAAGTGTGTATTCACCCATAACATCAAGTTTCTTAAGCTTCGTAATTGCATCACAACCATTGGAGATTAACTCTCTTGCAAAAATGTCGTGATCAGAATATAACCATTTCTTTATAATTGGAAAAATATTTTCACTGTTAATTGATAAACTACCATGCTTCTCAGCCATGCAGCTCACTCTCCTTTGTCTTCTTAATTATACAAACTATAGTAATACCAAACTGACTAAAAGTCAAGGAAAATTTAGCACTCATTTTAATTGAGTGCTAGTAATATTGCTGTTCACTGGTAACATTCCGCGAGGTGTTTTTTGTGAACAAAGTTCAAAGAAAACCCGAGAATCTCAGCGCGAAATCATGCGAATGCATGATTTCTGTGCATCGCGAAGCGTGTTACTGGTCACGGAGTGAACAGTAACCTAGTAATTATTATTAAAAGAAGGGAGACCATTTCTGATCTCCCTCATTCGTTCTGCTCTCATTCACAATTAGTGTTTATTTGAGAATCCACTATTATTTTTTCTTATTGCGGTAAACAAGAATTCCTGCAATTAAGACAATCGCAACGATCAGAATAATTACAAATGGGAGGATTGGAGTATTATCCCCGGTCTTTACTGCATTCTTCTGATTTGCATCTGTTTTGTCTGCAGCCGGTGTCAGAGTCTGATTCGGTGCAGCATTTACAGTGAAATTAACCTGCTTGGTATCCTGTGTTCCAGTGTTTACCCAGTTGCTTCCATCAAACTGCTGCTGATTATATGTGACAGTCAAAGTATAATTTCCATTCTTGCCCATGCGGAAAGTTGCAGAATATGGTGCGCCGTCCCAGCTTCTTGCCTCAAGGACCTCCCAGTTCAGCGGCTGATATCTTACATCTCCCTTAATCGGATTTTCAATATCCATACCTGCGCCAACTGCAGTGAAAGTAATCTTGGTCTCTGTAGTATAGTTTCCATCGGAGCTGATTCCTGTGATACTGTTATTCCCTGCATCAGATACAATCGATCCACGGCTTACAGTGACATTAACAGATACTACAAGGCTCAGGTTATCCGGATTGGTAACACCGTCTGGAAGAGCAACAGTACCTTTCACAGAGAACTTCTGTGCTTCTGTACTGTTCTGATTATATGCACTGCCCTTTACATCCCATTTTACAGAGGCATTCATATCGCCCTTGTTTGTAGTAATCTTAACAGTAGATGGAAGCTGCAGTCCAGCTGCTGACTTCTCAACCCCGTTTGCCAGACTGATATCAGATACTTTGCCTACAGCTGTAAGCTTGGCAGCAGCTTCTGTTACTGTAAAGCTTACTGGAATATTCAGGTAATCTGTCTGATCTGTCTTAATGGAAACAGTCTGTGTATAGGTTCCTGCTGCCAATCCAACTGCCGGTGCAACAGTAAAAGATACAGACTGGTTTGCATTTGCCTCTAATTCTGAAGCAGACGGAGCACTTACTGTAAACTCGTTTCCGCTTACACTTACAGCAATACCAGTTAATTTCACATTTCCAGTATTGGATACATTGATTGTAACTGCAGCTGGTGCTTCTTTGTAACCAGCTTCTTTACTGTCGAATTTCACTTCGGAAATGTCGGTAGTAAATGAAGGAGCTGGAGTAATCTCCGGAGTCACTTCCGGGGTGACTTCTGGTGTTACTTCCGGAGTTACCTCTGGGGTTACTTCCGGTGTTGTTTCCGGAGTTACCTCTGGGGTTACTTCCGGTGTCACTTCTGGAGTTACCTCTGGGGTTACTTCCGGTGTCACTTCCGGAGTTATCTCTGGTGTCACTTCCGGGGTGGTTTCCGGTGTAGCTGGTTTCTCTGCAGACTGCTGATCTGTATTCGTATCATCCTGCTTCTGCTCAGCTACTGTAAGCTTTGCAATGAAGGAAACCTTTACACCTTTCTCTGTTTCATAAGTGATCGTATCACTATATTCTCCAACAGCTGTACCTTCTCTTGGCATAACCCATGCATCAACTGATTCTCCAGCCTCAAGAGAACCCAGATCCTTCACCATAAAATGTTCCGGACTGATTTCTTTGAAATTAAGAGTGCTGTTGCCAGTATTCTTAACAGTTACAGTCTTAGTCATAGAAGAATTCGCATTTTCCTGTGTGAAACCTGCATTTACGGTTCCAAAATCAAGTACTGCAGTACCATCTTCTGCAGTATTTTCTGCAACAATTTCTGCTGTATACACAGGTTCCTGCTGGGCAGGGGATTCAGCTGATGCTCCCTGATTTGCAGCCTCAGCCTGTCCATTTTCAGGAACTTCCAGATAGTCTTCTGTTCCAATGTTAATCACACTGTCATCTGTAGTGATCTCAGACTGGGAATTGTCAGCAGAATTCTCTGTGTCCTGTCCATCTGCCGGCTGCATAACATCAGCGGAAGAATCAGTTGGTTCATCAGCACCAATGTCAATTACTTCCTCGGTTTGTGTATCTTCTGCTGCATCCTGAGCCGGCTGTGTGTTCTCATCTGTCTGGGAACCTTCCGCAGGTGTATCCTCTGCTGCGATCTCCTGAACAGGGGTTTCCTCTGCCGGTGCAGCCTCCTGCTCTCCCTCTGGAAGCTCTGTTGTCTCTTCCGGAGCTTCTTCCGGTGTAGCCACAATTTCAACTGTATTTACTTTCAGTTCTCCGGTTATGCCCATTTCGGCCTTTCCGGTAATTTTCAGCTCGATCTTATTTCCAAGATCTTCATCAACAAGCTTATAGGTCTTCTCAGTGCCTACTTCAGTAAGCTGATCTCCAACTTTTCTTGACCAGCTGAACGTTACATAATCGTCTGTAAGTCCTTCCGGTGTAACCTTTTCATAATCTGCGCTAAGCTCAGAGCCTACAGCTGCAGTTCCCTTAATCTTAAGCTGACCTCCAAGTTCTCCCTCTGGTGCTGCTGCCGCAAATACCAGAGACGGAAGCAATGAAAGCATCATAAGAAAAGTCATAACCATTGCTATAATTTTCCTAGGTCTCATATGCCATCCTCCTTTACATTCCCCTTTTAGGCTGACCTGTAACATTATTGTAACATATTTTAAACATTTCCACAAGCACTTTTATTTTATTGTAATTCTTACAGTGCATGTGACAGTGCTACTGTTCGCTCCGCGCACCGCAACCACTTCGCGCTGCACAGGAAGCATGCATCCGCACGATTCCGCGCCCAGCTTCTCGGGTTTTCTGTGAAATTTGTTTACAAAAAACACCTCGTGGAACATTGCCAGTGAACCATAACGCGATAGTTGCTGGCCACTTCTTTCTCCAGAAAACATCTTATGGGATGTATCCTCTCTTCTGAACAATAACACATTATGTTCTCTTATTTAGTGTCATTATAGCAACCTGATTTTATACTTATGTAATATGAATTTATCCGATAACTTTTCTGAATTTCCAACCGGACATACTTCCTTTTCGCCGGTTCCATCACCATATGTGAAAGTCAGTTACTCTCCAGCTGCAAACCTCTGCTTCACAAGATCATCCCTCCACAATCAGATATTTTCCATCTGGAAGGGCAAATACTTCACTTGCTTCTTCTAATTCTTCTTTACTCATGCCATCCACATCTGCACCCATTCCAGACAGATATTTTCGCACTTCGTCAATAGAATCTGCAACTACAGCCATGCAATCCTCCAGGAATTCCTCTGCTTCTTCGTAAGTTTCTGCAACCGGTTCATCAAAAAGCTGCTCCTGTTTTTCCAAAAATGTCTGAATACACTCCTCTGTATACATTTTTCCGACCTCCTGTTTTATAATAAAAGTTATAACTGTTTAGAGTCTGCTGAATAGTTATCAAAATTTTACTCTTCGAATTTTTCCTCATATAAATCAAGAATATCCTCTGGAGAATCCACAAGATAGTCCGCTCCATTTTTCTGCAGTTCTTCTTTTTCCCTGTATCCCCACAAAACACCTACCGTGTACATTCCGGCTGCTTTTCCAGTTTGCATGTCTGTTCCGGAGTCTCCCAGATACATACACTCTTCTGGCTTAATTCCAAACTGCTCCGCAATTTTAAGCGGACCATCCGGTGCTGGTTTCTTTCTTACAGAATCACTCTGTCCCATAACTGCATCAAAAATCTGAGACCCAAACATTCTTTCCACCACTTTCACGGCTGCTTCATGTGGTTTATTTGAACACACCCCCAGCTTCACGCCTCTTTTTTTCAACTCTTTTAAGGTTTCCGGCATTCCCGGATAATGCTGTATTTTGTAAAATGGGTCTTTATCAAATTCTTTTCTATATAACGCTCTTGCTTCCTCATAGTGCAGCAATTCCGGATCTCCTGCGTCAACCAGAAGTCTTTTCACCAACATGTCAGCACCGTTTCCGCAATAGTATCTGTAATTTTCTATAGGCATTGGTTTCAAACCGTATTTTTTTACAACTTCATTTCCTACAACAGCCATGGAATCCAACGTGTAGGCTAAAGTTCCGTCCAGATCAAAAATACATGCTTTTATCATTTTCTCATTCCCCTTATATTGATTTTCATTTTCTTAAGTTCATAAACCAGTCTTCCTACAGGAAGCCCAACCACATTATTGTAGTCTCCGCGGATTCCTTTTACGTAAATTCCAAATTTCCCCTGGATTCCATAGCTTCCTGCTTTATCCATAGGCTCCCCTGTTTTTATATATTCCAGAAGCTCTTCCCTGGAAACAGGATAAAATTCAACGTCGGTCCTTTCACTGAAAGTATAAGGCTTCCAGATACCCTGTTCTTTTACAAGAAGGGTTACACCGGTATAGACCTGATGGGATTTCCCCTGAAGTTTTAACAATGTATCTAATGCATCTTCTTCATCTGACGGCTTTCCAAGAATCTTTCCTTCAAATGCAACTACGGTATCCGCACCAATGATCAGACAAGGTTCACTTTCATTTTCAAGTCTGTCTGCAACCGATATTGCTTTATCCTGCGAAAGTTTTTCCACCGTTTCCGCTGGATCTGTCAGGTTGGTTTTCTCTTCCCCATTGCTTACAACCACAGAAAAATCCACACCGATTCTTGCAAGCAGTTCCTTTCTTCGTGGGGACCCCGAAGCTAAAACAATTTTCTCCATAATCTCTCCTTTTCTGTCTTAACAGTATAACCCTCCATTTATATGGGTGCAACGATTTTTTTCTTTTCTTTTTGCGTAAAAAGTATTACAATATAGACAACTCCATTAAGCTTTGTTTAGACAGATGGAAAATACCGAAAGGAGCAGACAATATGGCTAAGATTAACAAATATTGGGGAATGGTTGCACTCGGAGCAGCAACAGCAGCAGTAGCCGGTGCCGTAGCAGCAGCTTTTGCCAAAAGACATGCTTTGGAAGAGGCAGCTGACCTTGAAGATGATTTTGAAGATGAGCAGGAAGATGACGAGCAGCCTGAAGCAAAGGATGTCCACGAAGATTTCGTAACCTGGGAAGCTACTTCCGAAGATGAAAAAGATGATGAAACCGAAGGCTCTGAGGAGCCTGATTCACAAGAAAGTTCAGAGGATACAGAAGAGGATTCTGCTGAAAATGCAGAAGAGCAGGATAATACTATAGCCGATGCTCTTGAAAAAGCAGCGAAAGATGAAGATAAATTCGAGGAAGAACTTGCTGAAGCTGAGAAAGAGCAGGACGAAGAAGAAGCTTCTATCCACATTGATTAATTGCAGGTAAATTCATAATTATTCCACATTTTACAAATAGTGACAATCAGGCTTGCCACTTTCGTTGACAGTATTTAGATTTCACTTTGCAAGAAGAAGTTCCAACAGAATTTTCTATTGCAAAAACCCCCACGGCAATTTGAATATAATTTTCCGTGGGGGTTTCTTTTACGCTTTTGGAAGTTTAAATGAACTCTTAAGAGAAACAATACGGTTAAATACCGGTGCCCCTTCTTTGGAATCATGAATGTCTGCACAATAAAAGCCATTTCTTACAAACTGGTAACTATCCAGTCCTTTGGCTTTCAGAAGCTCTGGTTCAACATAAGCAGACATCTCTATAAGAGAATTCGGGTTCAGATTCAGTTCTCCTGTCTCTTTATCATAAACACCCTTTTCCTCATCTACGATATTCTCATAAAGACGTACCGGAACCTTACCTGCATTTGACGCTTCAACCCAGTGAATGGTTCCTTTTACTTTACGTCCGTCAGGTGCATTTCCGCCCTTTGTTTCCGGATCATAAGTACAATGTACAGCAGTAACTGTTCCATCATCCAATGCCTCGAAACCTGTGCATGTAACAAAATATGCATTCATAAGACGAACTTCCGTACCAAGGAAAAGTCGTTTGTATTTCTTTGGAGGATCGATCATAAAGTCTTCTCTTTCAATATAAAGTTCCTTTCCAAATGGAACCTTTCTGCTACCAAGGGCTTCATTTTCCATATTGTTCGGAGCATCCAGATATTCCACCTGTCCTTCCGGATAATTGTCAATGATCAGTTTGATCGGATCAAGGACTGCCATATAGCGAGGAGCCTTTAATTTCAGATCCTCACGGATACAGTACTCGAGCATTGCATAGTCTACTGAGCTGTCAGCTTTGGATACACCACAAAGTTCCACAAACTTCTGAATAGATTCAGGTGTGTAACCACGGCGACGTAAACCGGAAATAGATACCAGTCTGGGATCATCCCATCCGTCAACAATTCCATTTTCTACCAGCTTCTTAATATAACGCTTACCTGTTACTACATTCGTCAGATACAGCTTTGCAAACTCAATCTGCTTCGGAGGATGTGGATATTCCAGTTCTCTTACAACCCAGTCATATAATGGTCTGTGATCTTCAAATTCCAGAGTACAAATGGAATGTGTAATTCCCTCAATTGCATCCTCAATAGGATGAGCAAAATCATACATCGGGTAAATACACCAGGTATCTCCTGTTCTGTGATGGCTTACATGAGCTACACGATAGATAACCGGATCTCGCATGTTCATGTTTGGAGAAGCCATGTCAATCTTTGCTCTCAGAACTTTCTCACCATCAGCATATTTGCCTTCTTTCATCTCTTCAAAAAGCTGAAGATTCTCTTCTACAGTTCTGTTGCGATACGGACTCTCTTTGCCAGGCTCCTTTAAAGTTCCACGATATTCTCTGATCTGGTCCGCAGTTAAATCGCAGACATATGCCTTACCCTTTTTAATCAATTTTACTGCAGCTTCATACATCTGTCCGAAATAATCGGAAGCGAAGAACAGTCTGTCCTCCCAGTCAGCTCCCAGCCATTTGATATCGGCTTTAATGGACTCAACAAACTCAGATTTCTCCTTAGTCGGATTGGTATCATCAAAACGCATGTTGAATTTACCATTGTACTCTTTCGCCAGTCCGGCATTTAAAAGAATGGATTTGGCATGTCCTATATGAAGATAACCGTTTGGCTCTGGCGGAAAACGTGTATGAACGGTGTCATAAACTCCTTCTGCCAGGTCTTTATCAATGATATTCTCAATAAAATTTTTGGAAACCTTTTCGTTCTCCATGGTTCTTCCTCCTGATATCAACTCTTTTATAGCATAAATTCCAATATCTGTCAGAGCATGTTAAAAAATTTTCTTCAATATGTGTATCGGGAATAATTTCTCAAACATATTCTGTTCTTTGATGATTTATCTTATCATAAATAGGTGCATTTTAAAAGTTTTTCTTACAAAAATATTGATTTTTATCCCTATCTATGAGAATATATTAATTTATGCCACAAAAAAATCCCTGATATATAATCAGGGATTAAAAGAGCTGATGACGGGAATCGAACCCGTGACCTCCGCCTTACCAAGGCGACGCTCTACCGACTGAGCCACATCAGCACTCTCATATCCGGCATTTCTGCCGCTCACAGTTGATTATATTACCAGAAGGTTATCTTGTTGTCAACACTTATTTTCAAATTTTTTCAAAAAATATAAAATAATTAAAATTCTTTGCTGCAGCACCTGCCGCTGCAACCTGGCAGGTACTGCTATACTGCATTTTTCATTTTTCAGGAATGACAATATTCCGCACATAATCTGTATCTGTCAGTAAGCCATCTCCGCTTTTCTTGTTTGTAAAGGAAGCGGTCCCATTCTGATTTCCGGACAGATCAAACTGAACAGCATTTCCCTTTACAGTTCCATTTACTACCTGGTCAATTTTCTCCAGTTTATACCGCATAACTTTACTCTCCTGAACCTGGTATTTCCCTGCCGGAAGTGCGAATACAGCCCTTTTGCTTACATCTGCCCGGATGTCTGTGTTTTCTTTTGTAAATTCCACAGTTTTAGAGTAAATACGTTCTTCTCCATCCAGATCTGTTCCTTTCACCGTGAATGTAAAGGCCGGATTTCCCTGTCCCCAGACAATTTCATCTCCATGAAGAATTTTGTTTATTGTAAGAGTCACCATCTTCACATCTGTCATCTGGAACTTCTGAACTCCAGATGTACTTTTTACCGTACAAATCACCGGTTTTCCTTTTTTGTAACCGGAAGGAGCTGTTATTTCTGTAAGTACATATTCTCCGGCTGGCAGTTTATTAATCCTATGAGCAGTTTTCCCGGACGTCCAGGTGTCGATCACTTTTCCGCTTTTATCCGTCAACTGCATAACAGCTCCTGCAACAGCTTCACCAGTCACCTTATCCGTCTTTAAAAATTCCGCTTTTATATAACGGTTTTCAATTACCATTGTATAACCTTGCTCATTCTTTACCAATCCATTTGCATCCACAGTAAATTTATAAACTGTGTTATCTAAAACATATCCGGCAGGTACTGCTGTCTCCTGTATACAATATGTTGCAGGTGACAGCCCTTCCAATTTTATTAATCCGTTTTTGTTTGTTGTGTATGTTGTTCCCGCCGAATCTGCATTTGCACTGCTTTCCCATAAACGGAATTTTACGCCTTCAATAGGAGGACGATTTCCTCCTGCTTCTTCCGTTTCTGTTACTTTTTTGATGTACAGATGCATTTTCTGATTTCTGACAAGGATCGCTTTTTCAGGCTCTGTTTTGCTTAAATTCGCCTCAAATACCTGCCGGCTGATTGCATATCCCTCCGGTGGTCTTACCTCACTTACCTTATATTTTCCAAGATAAATATCTTTTGAAATGGCTGTTCCATTTCTATCCGTTACTATAGTATCTGCTACAGTCCCAGCTCTCAGCAAAATATTTCCAGAAGCAGAACGGATGTCCTCCAAAGCTGTGATCTGAAATTTTCCATTCTGCAGTGCCTTTCCTGTCTCATCCACTTTTCTTATAGTAATATGACCTTTTGGAACTTTTTCCTTTACAATCACCCTGGTCTTTTCTGTATTTTTTGATGTGGAAGAAGGTTCTCCTCCAATCCAGTTAAAAGTACTTGTAGCAATATTGTATATATGGGCTTCCAGTACATCCGGATTTTGATTTGCTACATAGTACTGCTGTAAGTCACTGTTACTCTTCAATCCAACAGTAAGTAAAAGACGCACGGATTTTCCATAACAGCGCTCTGGCAATTCTGCCACAGAAGACAAGGTAATCGAATTTCCAGCAACATTCAGACTCCAATCTCCGCGTACACTGTCAGAAGCGCCAAATGAAGCTTCTACTGTCTGATCAAGATATATCTGAACCCCTTTCAGTTCAAAACAGTCTGCCAAAGTATCCTGGATTTTAAATTTGGAAATTTTCCATTCTCTTTTATTGGAAGGAATTTCCTGAACAATTTCAAACACACTTTCAAAATCTCTGCCATTATACTCTGCAGTAACTATTCTCTGATTTTCCCTTAGAATCCATTTTTGAGGATTCTTTGGTTCGGTTCTGTTTACGCTTGCCCTATCTGCAACATTGTTCGAGGTAATTGTTACAGCCTGCGAGTCTCCTTTATGCTGTGTCGTAACAGTAAAATGATTGCTGGTCACATAAGAAGCTACAGTTCCGTTATAAGTACAGGAAATCTCTCCTGGTACCATTCTGGCGTTAAAAATCACATCATAGGATTTCCCATAAAATCCTCTGTCACCAAGAGCAGCTTCTGTTGCCTTTAAGGTAATGTTCTTTCCATTTACAGATATCTGGAACCGTCCATCCACTCTGTTCTGCCCGTTTTCATAAACCTCCGCTGTTGCAGCTGTCAATTCTGCTCCCGCAGGCAATGTATCTGCAATTTCCATTCTGGTCATATACCCGCCAAATTCATTATCCGGCACATTTATATTCAGTTTATATTTATACTCACTGTCCGGACCTGGAAGAAGAAGGTCTTCTCTCCATACCCCATCCTGCAAATTGGCAGTATACTTCTTTACAGAAGCATTCACTACTTTGTTTTTATATCTTGTACAATCTGTAGTCACTTCATCTGACCAGGAAGTTCCTGCGAGCCCATTTATATGCTGACAGGTAATCGAAGCCTTATTTTTTACCTCATAACGGTAACTGTCACCACTGTAAACCGGTGTTATTTCAGTAGGATCCATTCTCACTTTTATCTGAAACTCATATGTTTTTCCATAAAAGTCCGCCTGTGACAATGCTGCCTGTGTAGCCTGAAAATTTATCACATCCCCATCTGTAGAAATACTAAACCATGAGGTTACATCATTCTCTGAAGGCAGCATCTTTACAGCTGCGTAACCAGCGAAATCGACTCCTGCCGGCAGGGTATCACTGACTTCGCAAGAGCTGTAATAATACGCTGAATGCTCTTCCGGGATATCTGTCTGCAAGGTATAATAAAATTCCGAGGTACTGTCAGACAAGGTGTTTGACGTTCCCTGGGAAGCCAGTGTATTTCCAGTCTTTTTTACAAGGCCAGGATACTCTACCGGACCATAGCCTTTCGCATCCCAGTTAAGTCCGGCAGACGTTTTACAGGTTCCAGTCTGTACATCAGCAAATACACTTTTGATCCTGCTTGCTGTTTCAATAGAATAAGCTCCGCAACCAGGCCGCAGAATTGCCAGATAGAAGCCGGATGAATTGTCCAGCTCATAAACAACTGTATTTTGCGGAATCTCTCCGTCAACGGCAGGTGCCGGTGCGGTAAGAACTTCAAAGTTTTTGGAAAATAAAGTTTTCTTCACTACATTTACTACAGAATCAGTTGTCGCATACCGGTGTCCTATAGAACCATTCTGAAGATTGATTCCAAATCTCTGGTACAAATCAATATCCAGCCATCGAAAACGATAGTTGCCTGCAACCGGAATATCTGTACCGCTTTTTACAATATCAATTTTGATTTCCTGTGCAGAGAGCTCATCCTTAAAGCTGATCCACAATTCATTTGAATTGCTGACACCAAACATAGGATAAATTCCCGTTATTTTATTTCCCTTGTAATCGTAGGTATAATCCTGATAATTATTACAGGTAAGAAGAAGGTCTACCTTCGTATTTGCTTCTTTATTGTATCCTACATGTGTAACACGAAAACCAAATTTTCCTTTTGCATTGTTATTAAGTGGAACAAAATACGGTCCCTCTACCATTGCTCCCTGCTTCATTCCTGAAATAACGTCATTTCCTGCATTGTTCCATGAATAAACCTGGGTATCCGCATTCCAGCCAAGTCTTGTATATTTGCTGCTGAAAAGCGTACTTCCATTTGCAACAGCGGTAAAACCGCCCTTTCCTTCTCTTACAGGAGTTCCTTCCTGTGCATAATTTTCCGGAGCAACATATGCATCAATCAAGTCATCTGTGCTGCCATCTTCAAGCACTTCCAGACCATCTTGAAAAAACATGGAATCCTCTCCTGAAGTTTCCATTTCCTCCAAAGAAGACAAAAATTCTCCATCCTCATTTGCAATCAGTCCACTCTGAAAAAATTTCTCCTCTTCTGAAACATTCCTGTCGGCTTCTGTACTGTCTGTTTCTGTACTATCTGTTTCTGCCCCATCCATTTCATCATGAGCAGGATTTTCTTCACATTCAGCTTCTTCAGGCGCTGTATTGTCTTGCATTACTTCCTGCGCTTCCGTTTCAGTTGACACCTTCTCATCTTCCTGTGCCCTTACTGCCCAGCCAGGATAGGAGAACGCTACAGGCACAGCCAGAGCCGCGGCCAATATAGTTTTTTTCAGATTTCTTTTTCTCATCCCCTCGCCTCCTTCTGGTCAATATCAGCCTGTTTCAAATATTCCTGATAGATTTCTTTCATGGTTTTGCTTCCATCCTGTTCCTGAATAACGCTGGCAATCACAGGTACATCATAGCTTACACTTGCATCCAATTCCCCCTCTAAATAGGAAACAGCAGCAAGTTTTCGAAATAGCGGTGTAGTGGATTCTCCTGGGTTTAAAACACTTTTATAGCCGTAAATATATTTTTTGTTTCCTGAGGTTTTCTCCTGATAAAGAAGAGTCCACTTCGTCTCGTC
>UMDT01046327.1_pt1 | contig 14590 bp, 14 predicted proteins | sample 1964561 | NCBI WGS metagenome assembly UMDT01 (sample SAMEA4836001, study PRJEB28245) | human gut metagenome | biome: gut microbiome; material: fecal sample | place: Denmark | collected 2008
TACCAAAAATTAATTTTCATGTAATATATCTGTAATAATACATGATTTTTTATGTATCTAATCGTTTTTGATGTATTTTTTGATACAATTAATAAAATAATTTGTGGAGGCTTACAATGAAATTTAAACGTTTAAAAGATTTAAGAGAGGATCATGATATGTATCAAAAAGATATTGCTGAATTACTTGGTATTTCCCAGCAATATTATTCTGAATATGAGAGTGGAAAAAGAACTATTCCAATTCAACATTTAATCACTTTGGCTAAATATTATAATACTTCTATTGATTATATTGTTGGTTTAATTAATATAGATGAAAAGAAAAAACATATATCTTAATTCTAACTTTTTATTAGAATAAGTATATGTTTTTTTGCTCCGTCCCCAAAAACATTAGGTGTTTTTTGAGTCCGTCCCCAAAAACACCTTCATGAATTCGTTGAGGTCTCCGTCCATTACGGCTTGCACATTGCCTACTTCATAGTTTGTTCTATGGTCTTTGACCATTGTGTATGGACAAAATACATATGAACGTATTTGGCTGCCCCATGCTATGTCTTTTTGCTCTCCTTTTAGGTCTTCTATTTTTTCTTTTTGTTCTTTTTCTTTTAAGTCTAATAATTTGGATTTTAACATTTTCATTGCTGTTTCTCTGTTTTGGATTTGTGAACGTTCTGATTGGCATGCTACTACTGTGTTTGTTGGTATGTGTGTTATTCTTACTGCTGATGATGTTTTGTTTATATGTTGTCCTCCTGCTCCTGATGCTCTATATGTGTCTATCCTTAAGTCATCTGGGTTTATGTCTATTTGTATGTCATCTGTTATTTCTGGTAATACTTCTACTGATGCAAATGATGTATGTCTTCTTCCTCCACTGTCAAATGGTGAGATTCTTACTAGTCTGTGTACTCCTTTTTCTCCTCTCATGTATCCATACGCATTTTCTCCTATTATTTCGAATGTTACACTTTTTATTCCTGCTTCTTCTCCTTCTAAATAGTCTAATTCTTTTACTATAAAGTCATTTTGCGTTGCCCATCTTGTATACATTCTATATAACATTTCTGCCCAGTCTTGTGATTCTGTTCCTCCTGCTCCTGGATGTATTGTTACAATGGCATTGTTGTTGTCATATTTTCCTGAAAATAAGGTTTCTATTTCAAGTTTTTCTATTTCTTTATTTACTCCTTTTGTGTTTTTTATTACTTCTTTTGCCATTTCTTCGTCAAATTCAATTTCTAATAATTCTGATATTTCTTTTAAATTTTCTACTTCTTTTTCTATTTTTTTATATGTTTCTACTTTTGATTTTATTTTCTTTATTTTTCCTAATACTATACTGGATTTTTTTGAATCTGTCCAAAAGTCTGCTTCTGCTGTTTGATTTTCTAGTTTTTTTAGCTCCTCTTCTAGTTTGGCTATGTCAAAGAGATTCACCCAATTCTTGTAATTTTGTTTTTAATTCTTCTAGCTTTTTTGTATTTTCTTCTAGTTCTAACATGACATTATCACTCTCCTTATTAATAACTTTTGTATTTTGCACTTTACTCATATTAATTTATATTGATATTATTTTTTATCTTATCTACTTTATTAAATAAATCTTTTTTTATATTTTTTCTTCATAATCATCCATAAAATGGTGTACTTCTCCATCTTTTACATATGATATTAATGTATTTAAGTTTACATTTTTTGTGCTATTATAGATATTCATATCTACTTTATCATATACAGATCTTAATTGATTTAATAGCTGTTTAATTTCTTCTCTTTTTGAACCATTACCATCTTTATTTGCATTTTGTTCTGTAATTTTACATGCACATTTTATAAAATCTAATTTGTTTCTTTTAGTCCATTTTATTATATCTTCCTCTTTTACATAATATAATGGTCTGATTAGTTGCATTCCTTTATGATATGTGCTGTGTAGTTTTGGCATCATTGTTTGCATTTGAGCTCCATATAACATTCCCATCAATATTGTTTCTACTACATCATCAAAATGGTGCCCTAATGCAATTTTATTACATCCTAATTTTTGTGCTTCTCTATATAAAAATCCTCTTCTCATTCTTGCACATACATAACATGGATGGTCATCTATTTTTTCTACTACTTCAAATATATTACTTTCAAATATTGTTATAGGTATATTTAACAATTTTGCATTACTTATTATTTTCTGTCTATTTATTGGATTGTATCCTGGGTCCATTACTATAAAAGCCAGCTCAAAATTCATTTTTCTATGTTTTTTTAGTTCTTGCATACATTTTGCTAATAACATTGAATCTTTTCCTCCTGAAATGCATACTGCAATTTTGTCTCCATCTTGTATCATTTCAAACTCTTTTATTCCTTTTATAAATTTACTCCATATTTTCTTTTTATATGTTGTTATTATACTTTTTTCTATTTCTTCATATATTTCCATAACCTATTTTATCTCCTTTTATTACAAGATTAAATCTCTAACTACTTCTCCTGCAATCATTAATCCTGCTACAGATGGTACAAATGATATACTTCCTGGCACTTGGTTTCTAATAGAGCATTTTCTTTTTGTTCCAGGTTGGCATATACAATTTGTTTTGCAACTACTTTCACTTGTTTGTTCTGGTTTTATTGGCTCTTCTTTAGAGTAAATTACTTTTAGATTTTGTATATCTATTTTTCTTAATTCTTTTCTCATTACTTTTGCTAATGGACATACACTGGTTTTATATATATCTGTTATTTCAAATTTTGATGGATCTAATTTGTTCCCTGTCCCTAATGCTGATATAACAGGTATTCCTTTTTCTTTACATTGTTTTATTATTTCTATTTTTGCAGTTACTGTGTCTATACAATCTACTACATATGTCAAATCTTCTTTTATTATTTCTGTTTCTGAATTTGGCATAAAAAATTCTTGATATGTTTCTACTTTTGCATTTGGATTTATTTCTAATATTCTTTCTTTTGCAACTTCTACTTTGTATTTTCCTATTGTTTTTCTTGTTGCTATTATTTGTCTATTTAAATTTGTTAAACATATTTTGTCATCATCTATTAATACAAAGTTTTCTACTCCAGCTCTTACTAATCCTTCTACTACAAAAGAACCTACTCCTCCTAGTCCGAATATTGCAACTTTTGATTTATTTAATTTTTCTATTCCTTGTTTCCCTATTAATAATTCTGTTCTTGAAAATTGATTTAAGCTCATCTTTTATTTTTTCCTTTCTCAAGTATAAATCAATATTATATTACTTTTCAACCTTTTTCTTTTTTAGAGCACTACATTTGTAGTGCTCTTTTGAGATACTTTTAGTTACTTTTTAATTCTGCTTTGATAATTGCAGAGATTTCTGAATCAGAAAATATTTTATCTAATTCATTTTTTGATACCATTCCATTTTTCATGAGCTGTTCAACTAACAATTCCAACTCATACTGATGAATGCTTAAGATTTTATCTGCATATTTTTTGGCTTCATCAAGAATTTTGTCAATTTCATTGCTTATCTTTTCAATGATTTTATCTGTATACATTGGATTTTCACTTTCTCTAAGATATACTCTATCTTCTGTAAAGCTTTCATCCAATCCATATCTAGTAACCATATCCTTTGCAATTCTTGTTGCTTTTGCTAAGTCTGAATTTGCACCTGCTGACAGTTCCTTAGTGTACATTTTTTCTGCTCTTCTACCACCTAATGATTTTGCTATCAACTGAATAAAATATTCTCTATTTCTAGATGGTGTTGCATCTTCATCTTCTTCATATACATTTACTCCAAGATAATCTTCTGCTGGAATAATTGATATTGCTAAAGTATGATAATGCTTTAATTCTGATGAAAACCGCTGAACAATATAGTGTCCTGCTTCATGATATGCTGTTGCATATTTAGTTTCTTCAGACATTTTTTCAAACTGCTTTTTTCTAATATCAAAGTTTTCAAGAATATCTTCTCTAGTAATCTCTGATTTTCCTTTTAACTCTGCTCCAGCCATGACTCTATCAATTAAGTCAAGTGTTCTGTCTGGATTTTTTGTTTCATAGTTAAAACATGATGCATTAAGAATTGCAAAATCGACAAGTTCCCTTGAAATTTTTGTATGATGAAATTCTTCCAATTTCAAAATCTGATTTTTTATCATGTCATACAATTCTTCTGATTTTGGCTCACGAACAACGATTTTTTCAAAACGTCTTTTTAGTGCTCCATCTTTTGAAAAATATTTTTCATATTCTTCAAATGTAGTTGCTCCAATAACCTGTGTGTCTCCTCTTGCTAGTATTGGCTTTAATGAGTTTGCAAGGTCTAATTCTCCATCTTTGCATGCTCCTGCACCCAAAATTGTATGGATTTCATCAATAAACAAAATACACCCTGGATTGTTTTCTAGAAATTTTATTAATTCCTGAAAACGTGATTCAGCATCTCCACGATATTTTGTGCCTGCTATAATTGAGGTTACATCAAGTGCTAATACTTTTGCGTCTTTGAATCTTTCATAACAGTTTCCTTTTACAATATCCCATACAAACTTTTCTACAATTGCTGTTTTCCCTACACCTGGATATCCGACTAATACTGCATTTCTTTTTGTTGCTTTTGCGAGAATTTTTACCAACATTCCTGTTTCTTTTTCTCTTCCAAGAATTCTACAATATTCTTCACCTGGTGAATATTTGTCATTTAACAGTGTTAAAAAACTAGATAAACTTCTTGGAATAACAAGATTTGTATTACAACATCCAATTGTTTCTTCATCAGATATTATAGTACTTGGCGAAAGAATATTTACTCCTAAACAAGCTGTAATAAATTCCTCATAAATATCTGGCATTAGTTCTGTAAATGCCGCTAACATGTATGAATTATTTATTTTAGGGTCTAAATACATATTTTCTGCTATGTCATTAGCTTTTTCTAAAATATGCTGCACCTCTGGTGTAATTATCATTTCTAATGCTTGTCTTTTTACTTTTCCTGTAACTAAAACCAGTTTAGTAAAAGATCTTCTTTCTTTTTCCCTTTCTTCTTTAAAATATTCATCATAAATTTTCTTTACTTCTCGTGCAATTTCTAAGTCTTTCATGCCTTTATTTATTAGATAATTGTGTAAAGGGCTTTCTTCAATTACTGCAAGAGTTCCAAACAATATTATTTCTGGAACATATGTGAAGCCTTTCCGTTCTGAAATGTCTTGCGCATTTACAAATAAATTAATAGTATCATAATTAAAATCCATAACTGTATACCTCCTATAAGTATGATTAATTTATAAGTAACATAATCATTTTACATCTCTCTTGATGATTTGTCAAGATTTTTTATATTCTAAGAAAATTCCAAACTTCCTAGAATAGAACAAAATCACAATCTTAATTGATTTCTATTATTTTTTGTAAATATAACGAATAAATATATACTTTGTTTACTTTACGTCCTAGTGCTTTTTCTAATGCTCTTTTATATATTTCTAGTTGGACTTTATATTTGTCTACTAATTCATTTTCATTGTTTGCAAAATCTGTTTTGTAATCTAATAATATAAGCTCATTTTCTTTATTTATATAATATAAATCTATAATACCTTGTACCAAAATTTTGTCATTATTATCTTGATTTATTGCACTTTTTTCTTTTTCTAATTCATAAAATTCTTTAGCTGGTAACATTATATAAAAAGGTTTTTCTCTTTCCATTAGTTTTGCTTGTTTTAATTCTTGCCAAATTTCTGATTTAGTATATGTATATAAAGTTTGCAAATAAATTGCTTGTTTTTCCTTTTCTGTTATTATATTTTTTGCAACTAAATCTTTTACAAAACTTTCTAGCCCTGCATAATCATATTCTTTGTTTATGTCTAAATATTGCATACATAAATGCATTAATGTTCCTTTTTCTGCTCCTGTTAGTTTTTTGTCTTTTTCTTCTTGTAAAAATTTTGGTTTTGTTAAATTGATTGTTTCTTCTCCTGATTTACCTTTTTTTATTTCACTTACAGACATTTTTGTAGGTAAATTTGTTGTTTCTTCAAAAGGATATTTATATTCTAATGTTTCTTTGATTTTTTGGGCTATGTTTTTATCTGTTTTTGAGTTTTCTATTTCTTCTTTGATTTTTTTATTGATATCTGTTTCTTCTTCATCTGTTTTGATTTCTTGCCATATTTCTTTTATATCATCTTTTTGTATTACATTTATTTCTGCTATTTCTTCAGTTTTTTGTTTATTGTATAAATATGTTTGCAATATCCAATCTAAATATGAATTACAGTTTTTTAAAATACTTGATTTTATTTTTCCATTTTCTTTTTTATAAATATCTACATTTTTTTGTAGTGTATCTAATTTTTTTTGTATTTCCTTTCCTGTTCCTGTTATATATATTTTTTCTTTTGCCCTTGTTAGTGCCACATATAATATACGCATTTCTTCTGAAAGATTTTCTATTTCTATTTTTCCTTTTATCATTTCTCTTGCAACTGTTTCATATCTTAGTTGCATATTATAATCTATATATTTGATTCCTAGCCCATATTTTTGATGTAGCAAAACATCATCTTTTCTTATGTCTTGTTTATTGAATTGTTTGTTACTATTTGCTAAAAATATTACTGGAAATTCAAGTCCTTTACTTTTGTGTATACTCATTATTCTTATAACATCATCATTTTCACCTATTATTTTTGCTGAACCTAAATCACCACTGCTTAATCTTAGTTTTTCTATAAAGTTTATAAAATTATATAATCCTTTGAAACTTGCACTTTCATATTGTTTTGCTCTTTCAAATAATACTTTTAAATTTGCTTGTCTTTGGATTCCATTTTGCATTAATCCAACATAATTATAATATCCTGTATCTAAATAAAGTTTCCATATTAATTCATCTAATGCTAAATATTCTTGTTCTCTTCTCCATTGTTCTAGCAAATCTAAGAAGTTTTGTATTTTTTCTTTTAGTTTTGAGTCTACATTTACTTTTGCTTTTTGCATACATTCATAAAAATTATCATGTTTATCACTTAACCTAATTTTTACTAATTCATCATCAGTAAATTCTGCTATTGGTGAGCGTAATACTGTTACTAATGGTATATCTTGTATTGGATTGTCTATTATTTTTAATAAACTCATTATTGTTTCTATTTCTATTGTGTCTAAATATTCTTGTGTGCTGTCTGAAAATACTGGTAAGTTCTTTTTTACTAATTCTTGTTCATATATACTTGCTTTATTTTTTGTTGAACGCAATAATATTACTATATCTTTTGGCCTTATGTCTCTAAATGTTTTTGCTTTTCTATCATATACTTGATATTTTTCTTTTATTAAATTTTCTATTTTATCTGCTATATATCTTGCTTCTATTTCAATATCTTGTAAATGTTCTTTTTCTTTTGGTTCTGATTCTTCATCATCATATTCTGTATCAGTTGCACCATATTTAATATCATCATCTATAATGTCTGTGTCATCTTCTGGCTCATCTGATTTTGTGTCTATTATGTCTATTTCTGTTTTTAGATTTTGACTGTTTTTTTCATAATCTGTTGCTCCTAAATTCAAATATTCTTCTTCTGTGTAATCTACATCTCCTAGATTTTCACTCATTATGTTTTCAAATATTAAATTTGTAAAATCTAATACATTGTCTCTACTTCTGAAATTTTTGAATAATTGTATTTTTGTTCCTTTATTTTCTGATTCTTCTAGCGAATTTTTCTTGCTGTAGTTTTTATATTTGCTTAAAAATAGCTCTGGCATTGCTTGTCTAAATTTATATATACTTTGTTTTACATCTCCTACCATAAAGATATTGTTTCCTCTTGATACAGATGTTAGTATGTATTCTTGGACCTCATTGCTGTCTTGATATTCATCTATTGCTATTTCTTCAAATTTTTGTGCATATTTTTTTGCTATGTCTGTTGGTGTTACATTTCCTTTTTCATCTTGATTTATTAATATATGTAAAGCAAAATGTTCTACATCTGTAAAGTCTACTATGTTTTTTTCGCGTTTTTTACTTGCAAATTTTTTATCATATTCATTTATTAATTTTTCTAGTTTACACAATTTTTTATACATGTTAAATAAATCATTTGCACATTGTTTAGAATCTGCTATCAAAGTTTTTTCTCTTTTTTTATTAAAGCTTGCTTTTACCATGTCTCTCATTTTTTTAGCTTCGTCTTTTATTTCTGATTCTACTTTTTTCTTTGACCAATCTACTAATCTTATATGTCCTGATGTTTCATATGCCTTATCCCAATTATTTAGATTTTTTTGTAATGTTTTTATTTGATTTATATCACTTTGTATTATTTTTAGATATGGCTCTAAGTCTTTATCATTTTGCAATGTTTCGGCAACATCTTCTAATATTATTATGTCATTTTTTGTTTCTTCTTCTAAATCCTTTAATAATTCTGAGCCCCATAAAGTTTCTGAAAAATCTTTGTCTAATAGTCCTTGTTCTTCTAAGTTAAACATTTCTATTTTTTCATGTAACCATTTTTGTGGAAATGGGTTTGAGTATATGTATCCATGTATTTTTTTGACTAATTCTTTTAGTGGTGTGTCATCTCTGTATGTTGTATATGTTGTTATTAGGTCTTCAAAATCACTGTCTTCTGATTCATATTTCTCTTCGAATAATTCTTCTAATACTTCTTCTTTTAATAATTCTATTTCTGTTGTGTCTGCTATTCTGAAATTTGGTGACATATTTTCTAATTCGTAAAAATTGTTTTTTACTACTTCTAGGCAAAATGAATCTATGGTACATATATTTGCCAAATTTAATAGTGTTACTTGTTTTTGCAAATGCTCATCATCTGGATTTTGCTCTAGTTTTTCATATATTGCGTCTAATATTCTTTCTCTCATTTCTGCTGCTGCTGCATTTGTAAATGTTACTACTAGTATTTTGTCTATGTCTATTTTTTCATTTATTATTTTGTGTATCATTCTTTCTACTAATACTGCTGTTTTTCCACTTCCTGCTGCTGCTGCTACAAGTGTGTTACTTCCTTTTTGATATATTGCTTGTTCTTGTTCTTTGGTCCAATTTGGCATTTTTTTCATTCCTTTCTAAAGTATATAAAATAATTTATGCAGCCGAAATTGTAATTGTCCTTTAAATACTTATTTGGCATCTTTTAAAGCTTTTATTTCTTCATCTTCTTTTAGTTCCTTTGTTAAAAATTGATATGCTCTCTTATCTTGTTCCATAGCAATTTGAGCTATTTCTTTATTATTACGTAATCTGTAACTTGCATATTTTATTATTATCCCTTTATTTGCAACTGCTGCTTTTACTACATCTTCGTCATCTCTTAGTTCTTTACTTGCATAATATAGTGTTTGTCCACAATCTTTTGCACTTTTCATTATTAGTTCTTTGTCTGCTTTTAGACTTTCTGAAGCATAAAAGGCTGTCCATGGAGCTGTTTTTATTGCTAGCAATACTATATCTTTTTTTCCTTTTAATCTGTCACTTGCAAATTCTAATGCTTCTCCATCTTGTGTAAGCGCTGTTTTTACTACTTCTTCATCATCTTGTAATTCGCTACTTACAAATTCTAACATTTTTCCTTGCTCTTTTAATACTTGTAATGCATATTCCTTATTATCTGCATTTTTTATTACTTCTTCTATACTTATATCCATTTCTATTACTTCCTTTTTATTTGGTTTTATTTTTTTGCAAAAGCCTAAAAATAAAATATAAAAATATTTGACTTTTTATAAAAATCTATGTATAATATAGATAGAAAATGAGAGCCACAGACAATGTGTGCTACCACATAAAATGTAACAACACATTCCCACTGGTCAAAGCAGAATGTGTTGTTTTCTATTGTTTATTAGTCCACATTATGTATATAATACACAACAAGGCTACGTTTATAGTTATTGAAAATATAAGTTCTAAAATTAAAAATAGTATAAAATTTACCATAAACAACCACCTCCTTGCTCTCGATGTATCGAGTATTTGGTGGCAGCCCCAACATATCTGCTATCTCATTTTCTACATTAAATACTATATAACAATTTTTTATAAAAAACAAGCGAACAAACTAAATAATTGTAATTTTTTACCTTTCAAAAAAAGTTCATATGTCCTCATTTTTATCAATCAATTTTGCTATTACCGCTTTAGTCGTAATTCCTTGTTCTGTAAACATTTTTTCGTGTTCTGTTTCTATATTTTCAGGAAAAATCGGATTATTATGCAAATCTTCTGTTTTAGCAATTATTGTAAATCCACTTTCTTCAAAGTATCTTAAACTTGCTAAATACAAATCATCATCATCTGTTTTAAAAAATATCTCTCCATTTTTACTTAAAAAAGTTTTATATTTTTCTAACTGTCTTGTATGTGTTAGTCTTTTTTTATGATGTTTTCCTTTTGGCCATGGATTGCAAAAGTTTATATAAATTCTTTGTATGTTATCTTTTTCGTCTAATATAAGTGGTATTCTTTCTATATCAAATCTTGTTATTATTACATTCTCTGGCTCTTTTTGAATTTCTTTGTATTCTTTTTCTATATTTCTTTTGGCTAATCCTAGCATTGCATCAACTAAATCTATTGCTATGTAATTATTTTCTGGATGTTTTGATGCCATTTTTGCTATAAATTGTCCTTTTCCACATCCTAATTCTAAATATGTTGGTTGTTCTTGATTTTTAAATAGTGTTTTCCATTTTTCTTTATATTCTTCTGGATTGTCTATATAAAATTTTGATGCTTCTAATTCTGGTCTTGCCCATTTTTTGTATCTGATTCTCATTTTTGTCTTTTCCTCCTATTTTATATAAGAACAAAAGCGGACATTAATAACATTAGCACTTGTTAGAACATTTTAAAGTCCGCGTATTTGTTCGTGCGCGAAATTGCAAAGCAAATTTCTGTGCATTGTTATATTTTATATTATAAAAGAGCAAATCTGTAAGCCGGGTTCTGTCTTTTAAAATAGCCATTTATCTAGGATTATTATTGCTAATAATCTCAAGCCACGCAATTCAAGAAGGCACCGAGCAGGTTTAATCTTCTTTATTAGGTGTTGCTCCAGATGGGGTTTACACTGACCTGTTATGTCACCATAACAGCGGTGAGCTCTTACCTCGCCTTTTCATCCTTACCTCTTAAAGAGGCGGTTATTTTCTGTTGCACTTTCCTTAGGGTTGCCCCCACTAGACGTTATCTAGCATCATTGCTCTATGGAGCCCGGACTTTCCTCTCGTAGTATCTTTCGATTTCTACCAGCGACTATTCAATTTGCTCTGTTTGATATTATATCACATATTCTCTAATTCTTCTAGTGTATTTTTATATTTTATTAAAAAGATTTTTGTATCTTTTATATTTGCAGTTTTATATAATTCATTTATCATTATATATGATTTATTTGTTGAATATTGTTTTTGTTCTTTCATATTTGTTGATGTCATTAATTTTGAAAATTCTTCTGATGCTGATTTCATATATTTTGATACTTCTTCCCACTTTTCTTCATCTAAATTACTATATGCTTTAAAAATATTAAGTTTTGTTTTTGCTACTGTTTTTTCTTGTTCACTACTATCACTTTCTTCTACGAATTTAACATATATTTCATATATTTTGCATAATTGGTTTAATGTTCCTGTTTTATTTTCGGTTTGTACTATTTTTGTTAAATTATCAAATTCTGTATTAAAGTTTAAAATATTTTCGTCATTAATATTTGTTTGATAGAAGTCTAATGTTATTGTAGGTATAGATACATACATTTTTTCTATATTATTTTTGACAACTTGCCAATCAATATCTTCTTTTTGAGTTAGTATTCCTTCTTCTTGTAATTGATATTCTTTCTGTTCTGTTTCTGTACTATTTTCTCCCTCCGAATTAGATTTTCCTCCTGTTTCACTACTGTCTGCCGATTTTGAGTCACTTCCCTTTTCACTTTTCCCTGTGTTTTCACTTTCTTCTCCTGTTTGATTTTCTCCTTCTGAATTTTTACTATTTTGTTGATTTGTTTCTTCTTGAGTACTTGAGTTTACTGTATTTATTGAAATTTTGTAACTTTCATATTTTATGTTATTCATTTGGTTAAAGATTTCTGTTAACCTTTTATCTATATATTTTTTCTCTGTTGCTACTTTTTCTTCTATTTCTTTTTTGTTTCCTTCTTTATTTACTGATATTACTCTATATGCCCCAAAACTTACTACTAGTATCACAAATATTACTAAAAATATATAGGCTTTTATTTTATGTTTCTTTTCCATTTTTCTTCACTTTCCTTCTTTTATAAAATTTGGTTGGAAAAATCAATTTTTACTTTTGTTTTTCCAACCATTTATATTATTTCCTATATATTTCTTTTTATTCTTTTTATTAATTTTCTATTTCTACAGATATTCCTGATTTCAATGATACTATTGGACATATACTTATTGTGTTTCTATTATTATATAATTCACTTTCTAAATTTGCTGTATTACCATTTATTGTACACATAGCTAGTCTAAAAAAGCATGATGGTGAAGCTAAATACCATTTTCCTTTTTTGTTTCCATTGCTCCCTGCATACATACTTCCATATTCTTTATAATCTAATGGAGCATTTATAGTAATATAATCTTTATTAACTATATTTTGGTTTTCTGTATTAGTTAATGTATATGTGTATCCTTCATCTTTTTCTAAAAATTCCGTTCCTATAGTAAAATTTTTTGATAATTCATGTTGTACTTGATTATATGATGCCATATATAATTCTACACTTGGACTACCAATTACATAATTTGCCTTTTCACTATCACAAAAATCTTTCCATACACTTGGTGCACATAACCATGCTGATACTTTCTCATTTGTATTCCATTGGTCAATTGGTAGTTCTCCTCTTTTTTCTCTCCATAATGTATTCATGTTCTTGAATTTTTCTATATCGTTATCATTTAGTTTACTTATGTCTTCACTTAATTTTATATCGTCTTTTGCATCTGCTTTCAAGTATAACGTATTTTTTCCGTCTCCATATTTATTTTCTGTATCAACAAAAAATATTCTATAAGTTAGTCCTCCAATTGTATAATTTGTAACTTTTTTTCCATAATACTTTTCAGGTTCTTTTGCTATTTCTTCTGCTGTTATGCTTACCTTTTTATTTGATTCTTTTTTTGATTCTACTATCTCTGATTGAATATTCATTTCATTATTATTTTTAACATAGTAATTTTTATCTTGAGTTGATTTATTTTCTTTTGTTAACATAAATATTCTACATACTATAACTGCAAGAAGTAATAATATTATTATAATTATAGTCAATGTTATCTTTTTTTCTTTACTCATTTTTAATCTCCATTATTTTTTATTTTACTATATCAAATTTTATATTAATTTTCAAGTTTTTCTGTATCTGTAATACATTTATTATTTTATTGTAATATTTTTGTAATATGGTTATATTTTTTATTTTTTTGCACATATTAAATATATAGGAGTAAATTATGGTTACAGTGAATTTGTTTAGTGAAAAAGAAGGAGAAGTTAATAAATTTTTGAGTCATTTTTACAATACTAATTTGGATTTGGATTCTGCTTTAAAATGGAATAAAGAATATAATAATCCAATTGAAATGGTTGAAATTATTGGCACTTATGTAGATAATATTGAAAATTTTTCTTTGAATATGTGGATTTCTTTGGACAAAGACATTTATTTACATGTTACTGAGCAAAATGCTAACGACATTATTAAATATTTGTATGAAAGATTTCCATACTAAAGAACAAAAGCGGACATTAATAACATTTGCACTTATTTAAAATATTTTAAAGTCCGCGTATATATAAAAAAGCAAGAATCATTACTTTTTAATGTTTCCTGCTTTTTTTAAATTACTCCTCTACATCTGCTTCAATAGCAACAGTTTTTTCCAAATTATCTTGAGCTTGTTCTTTTTCTTCTTCAGTCAAATCAGCTTTACCAGGAGTTTCATTTACTTCTATTTTATTATCAACACCATTTGTAGTAACTTCTATATTTTCAGTTTCTTCTTTTTTATCTTCTTCAACTACTTCTACTGATTTAACCTCATCTTTTGGCTCTTCTTGGCTCTCTTGTTTTGCACCACATTCTGGGCAGAAATTCATATTTTTATCTATTTCTTTATAACAATTTTTACATACTTTTTTATCTTTTAAATCAATACATTCTTTTAGAATACTGTCTATTTCATCACTTATTACATCTAATTTTGTGCATTCTTCTTCTAAGTCTTTTTTTATATCTATATTTTCTTCTTTTACATGTTTTTCATATACTTTTTTGCCTATTTCTTCATAGATATCATTTGCTTGGCTTTTTAAGTCTGCCATTTTCATTTTTAATTTTGCCTCTTTTGCTATTTTTCCTGTCTTGTCTGCTGTAACTTTATATGCCTCACTTGCTTTTTTTCCTAGTTTATCAAAAAATTCCATTTTGACCACGATCCTTTCTTTATCATTAATACTATTAACTATATTTTTCTTTATATTAGTATTTATTATATTTTAATTTTTATA
>UMDT01031487.1_pt1 | contig 14280 bp, 7 predicted proteins | sample 1964561 | NCBI WGS metagenome assembly UMDT01 (sample SAMEA4836001, study PRJEB28245) | human gut metagenome | biome: gut microbiome; material: fecal sample | place: Denmark | collected 2008
ATTCGCTCTAAGACAGGCTCAACGGCATTGACGTGGCCGTTTCCACCGTCGAGCAATATAAGGTCGGGCATAATGGAAAAACCCTCGTCTGTTTTCTCAAAGTAGTTTCTAAAGCGACGTTCTATGACCTCCTGCATACAGGCATAGTCATTTTGCTCTGCAACTGTTTTGATAGAAAACTTTTTATAATACTTCTTACATGGTCTGCCGTTTTCAAAGACCACCATGCCTGCCACCATATTTGTAGAGGCGAGGTTTGATATATCGTAGCACTCGATATATTTCGGGGTCTTGGGAAGTCCCAATGCTTTGGCAAGCTCCTCAAGGGCGGTTATCTCACGACTCGTTCTGCCGACTTTTATGGAGAGATACTCGGTGGCGTTGCTTTTGGCAAGAGTGGTAAGGCGAAGAAACTGTCCTCTTTTCGGAGTAGAGATATTCACGGCATGGTCATACTTCTGGCGGAGAAATTTCTCTATTATCTCGCCGTTTGTGATATCCTCGTCAAGGAGGATATCTTTCGGTATGCTGTCTTTGGAGGAATAATACTGCATGAGAAAATCTTCACGCATTTTTACGCTGTCGTCTTTTTCGCCAAGGAAATAGGAAGCCTTATCAAAAAGTCTGCCCCCACGATACATTATAACGCTGGCACAAGCCATTTCGCCATTTTGAGCAATGGCGATTATATCAGTGTCACGAATATCGTCATTAATTATCTTCTGACTTTCAGCGGCTTTCTGTATGGCTTGGATACGGTCACGAAGCTTTGCGGCAAGCTCAAAGTCAAGCTCCTCAGCGGCTTTGTTCATTTCATCGGTGAGTCTTTCAACTGAATCTGACGAGCCGTTTCGGATATAGTCCACCGCCTGACGGACTATAGAATTATACTCCTCTTTTGAGAATTTTCCTGTGCAAACGCCCATGCACTGCTTGATGTGCATATTAAGGCAGGGACGCTGTTTTCTGAAATCCTGCGGAAATTTTCGGGTGCAGGTAGGGAGCATAAAGACTTTATTGGCTTCGATAACGGCTTGTTTTACTGCGAACGAGCTTGTATAGGGTCCTATATACTCTGCTCCGTCATCGTATTTTTGCAATACGGCTTGCAAACGTGGGTAGTCCTCATTTGTGACCCTGATATAGCTATAGCCCTTATCGTCTTTCAGCAGGATATTATACTTCGGGGTATACTGCTTTATAAGAGAACACTCCAGCACCAGGGCTTCAAACTCAGAGTCGGTGACGATAAAGTCATAGTCATAGACGTGGGACACCATTTTCCACACCTTTGGCAGGTGATCCTGACCCTTTCTGAAATAAGATGTCACACGGTTGCGGAGATTTTTCGCCTTGCCGATATATATTATTTTCTTCATTTTGTCTTTCATTATATAACAGCCCGGCGAGGTGGTGAGCTTTGAAGTTTTATCACGCAGAAATGGCAGGCGTGGGTTGTCTTCATCTGTAATGTACATAAATTCTCCTAACTGAAACTAAAAGCAAAGGCAATACGAGTTGTCCGTATTGCCTTGCTATTATCTCTTACCAATACATAAATACAGGAGTACCCATATCTATTTTTTCATAAACGTATTTTGCTTTATCTAAAGGCATATTTATACAGCCGTGTGAGCCCCAAGTGCTTGACTTATAACGCTCACCGCCAAAGTTGCCGTTCTGCCATGATGCGTCGTGAAGTCCTATGCCGATGGTGGAAACGTTGTTCCAATAGTCAACATATGAAGCGTAAGACTGTCCGTCTGCTGATCCTCTGAGGGTCTTGCCCTTTTCCTTATACCAAAGCTTATAAACACCGCCAGGGGTATTTCTTGACTTGCTTGGATAGCCTGAAACTATATCAGACTCCATTGTGAGCTTGCCGTCTTTATAATACCACAAATGCTGTGCGGTAAGGTCTACCTCGATATAAGTGTTGCCGTAATCCTTATCGGCTGTACGCCAATCCTTATTGCAGGTATACTCATAGGCTGAGTCAGGGTTTACATAATAGACAGGCTCAGTTTCGGCAGACTCGCCCTTTTCAACAAGGTCCACGATAAGGTCGCAGGTCTTTTGTTGGTCTATCCACCAGCCGTAACAGCCCTGGCCCTCGGGAATAGTGATAGTTCCACGCTTTGTAGTCTTGAACTCTCTGTCCTTGCCAAAGGTATCATACTTATCTGCAAGGTCTTCAACATATGCCATTGCCTTATCTTCATCAACTGTATAGCCGGCTTCGGCGTTATCCTCGTCAAAGGTTATCCAATCCATGATAGTATCACCTGTGAGAGTTTCGGTGGTGTAGATAAAATCGAATGTTATTTCGATATCGTTAAGGTTATTGAGCTTCTTGCAGGTCTCTTCAAGCATATCCGCTGTTATGGCAGGCTTTTTATAGCAATCTGCCTTTGAGATATCAACGTCAAAGCTACCGTCGTCAATCTGATTTTCCACATAGGAATAAAGCTCGTCTATCTTATTCTCCTCCACAGCGTCGCCCGTGGTTTCTTTTACCACAACATAGCTGTTGTCGTCGCCTTTTTTGATATAGGCGTCCTCAGGATCTTTTGTGCTTTGGGAGTCAAGCACCTTTCTTTTCAGCACCTTTTCAAGCTTAGCCTTATCGTACTTGAACTTAGAATCAAAGCTGAAATCCGTACGCTTCATGGCAGAAGAGAACCATGAATAGTGATTTTGCTGAGTATAATACTGTGTGATAAGGTTTTGAGTATTATCGTTATAGCCTATTTCAGACAGCTTTATGGAAAATGTTGTGCCGTCTTTCTTTGTAACGGTGATGGCTTTTGGGATAACAGCCTGCTCGCTTACGAGCTTATAGGCTTCCGCCTTGGTCTTTCCGCTGACCTCGATGCCGTTTATATATGTATTTCCAAGAAATCTATCCTTATACGAATTCATGCCCCACAGATAGAAGCCGCCTGCGGCGACTATCATAACACCAACAACTGAGCATATTGCTATTGCGACAGTCTTTCCTGACGAGGACTTCTTTTTCTTCTTTTTTCCATTCCTTGAGCCGCTCTTTGAAGTCTGCTTTGATGCAGGCTTTGCATTTTTACTGCGTGTTTCAGTTGTTTTGGGCTTTTTAGGCTTGATAGTTTCCTCGCCAAAGTCTGAAACTCCTCTTACGGGAGTGATAGGCTCGTCAAAGCCGCCGTCCTGCATTGCCATATTTTTAGCGATCATTCTTGCCATATCCTCATGGCTCATAGGGCGGTTCTGCGCCTGCGGCTTTGCGGCTTCATCGCTGTCGAGGGTAAGACCTTTCATATCAAGATCTATACCAAGCTCATTATCCTTTCTTTCTCTATCGTTCATAATATTACCTTTCCTTATATAACCTTATTATAATATACTCGTTTCACATTTATTTTACCCTATTATACAACACTATCACCTTTTTTTCAAGGAGTATTTCCTACAATATAAAGACAATTTTATGACGATTTCTCAACAGTTTTCATACAGTTGTATAAAAATGCAGTTTTCAAAATGTTATCCTGCATATTTTTCCTGTGTCAAGGAATTTTTTTTGCAAAACCTCTTGAAAAAGATCACAATAAGTATTATAATATATGTGGTAAAGGTTCGCTTATCGAGCCGATCATTAATTTAAGAAAGAAGGATCTGTATGTTAGATATCAAGATCGAACGTACCACTACTCCAAAGGAAAAACCAGCTGACGAAACAAAGCTTGGTTTCGGTCACATTTTTACTGACCATATGTTTGTTATGAATTATGACGCAGGTCAGGGTTGGCATGACGCTAGGATCGTGCCTTACGGCGACCTTTCACTCTCCCCTGCTGCTATGTGCCTGCACTACGGTCAGGAGATATTTGAAGGCCTTAAGGCTTATCGTACTGCTGACGGCTCTGTTCAGCTTTTCAGACCTCAGGAGAACTTCAAGAGAATGAACAACTCTGCTGAGAGAATGGTAATTCCTAAGATAAACGAAGAGGATATGCTCTACGCTCTGAAAACTCTTGTTAAAATGGAGCAGGACTGGGTACCTCACACAGAGGGCGCTTCTCTTTACATCAGACCATTTATCATCGCAGTTGACCCATATGTAGGTGTTAAGCCTGCTGACCACTATCTGTTCATCATTATTCTTTCACCTTCAGGCGCTTACTATTCAACCGGTCTTAACCCTGTTAAGATCTATGTTGAGAACAAGTATGTAAGAGCCGTAAGAGGCGGTACAGGCTTTGCTAAGACAGCCGCTAACTACGCTATCTCACTTGCAGGTCAGGAAGAAGCTCACGAGCAGGATTACGAGCAGGTACTTTGGCTTGATGGTGTTGAGAGAAAGTATGTTGAGGAAGTTGGTTCAATGAACATCTTCTTCGTTATTGACGGCGAAGTTGTTACACCACAGCTTCTTGGCTCTGTTCTCCCTGGTATCACAAGAAAGTCTGCTATCGAGATATGCAAGAGCAAGGGCTACAAGGTAAGCGAGAGAAAGATCTCTATCGAGGAGATCGCTGAGGCTTACGACAACGGCAAGCTTGACGAGGTATTCGGCACAGGTACTGCTGCTGTTATCTCACCTGTTGGTCATCTTAAGTGGGGCGACAAGGTAATGGAGATAAACAACAACAAGATCGGCCCTGTTTCACAGATGCTTTATGATACAATGACAGGCATTCAGTGGGGCAAGATACCAGACGAGTTTGGCTGGATCGTTAAGATCGACTAATATCGTGAATAATCAATGCGGTCTGTGCTTCGGTATAGACCGCATTTTTCATAGGAGTGATAAAAATGGAGCTGCAGCAGATAATAGACAAGTCACACAGGATAGTATTTTTCGGGGGAGCAGGGGTATCAACAGAGAGCGGCATACCTGATTTTCGGTCGGTGGACGGACTTTACAATCAGAAATATGATTATCCCCCTGAGCAGATACTCAGCCACACGTTTTTTATGCGGCACACAAAGGCATTTTATGATTTTTACCGTGACAAAATGCTTTGTCTGACGGCAAAGCCTAACAAGGCGCATTACAAGCTGGCGGAAATGGAGAGGGCAGGCATACTTTCTTCAGTTATCACGCAGAATATTGACGGACTTCACACGGCGGCAGGAAGCAAAAAGGTGCTGGAGCTTCACGGAAGCGTACACCTCAACTACTGCATGGACTGCGGAAAATTCTACACTGCGGAGGATATTTTAAACAGCACAGGCATTCCGAAATGCACCTGCGGCGGAATAATCAAGCCTGATGTTGTGCTTTATGAGGAGGGGCTTGATGATAAAACTGTTACGGAGGCAGTGAGAGAGATATCTCAGTGCGACACGCTTATTATTGCAGGCACTTCTCTGACAGTTTATCCTGCGGCAGGAATGGTGAGATATTTTCAGGGGGATGATCTTGTGCTGATAAATCGGGATAAGACTTCCATGGACGGCTCCTGCGACCTTGTTATCCATGACAAGGTAGGGGAAACGTTGGATAAGATAGTGATAAAATAAGGACAACAAACGCAAATTGTAGGGGACGGCGCCCTCGACGTCCCATTTGTTTGGAAATTTTGCAACAGACAACGGGCGCCCCAAGGTCGCCCCTACCATTGGTGGGGGTGATATGCGGTCGCCCGTGTTTTTATGCTATTTTATTCGTCCATATGCTGTGCGGTATAAAGCTTGTAATATTCGCCTTTCTTTGCGATAAGCTGGTCATGAGTGCCGCACTCGGCAATGCCTTTGTTGTCGATATACATTATCTTATCGCAGTTTTTGATAGTGGAAAGTCTATGTGCGATAATAAATGAAGTTCTGCCAACAAGAAGTCTTTGAAGTCCCTGCTGAAGGAGCTTTTCTGTTCGTGCGTCTATTGATGAAGTTGCTTCGTCAAGGACAAGTATTTTCGGGTCGGAGAGGAGCGTTCTTGCAAAGGAGATAAGCTGTTTCTGTCCGCCTGAAAGCTTTGAGCCACGCTCGTTGACCTCGGTCATATAGCCGTCTTTCATTTCGCTTATGAACTCGTCTGCGCAGACTATCTTTGCGGCTTCTCTTATTTCTTCTTCCGTTGCGTCAAGTCTGCCGTAGCGGATATTATCATAGATTGTGCCGCTGAAAATAAAGCTGTCCTGAAGCATTATTCCCATTTGTGAACGGAGGGAATGCAAGGTCGCCTGACTTATATCCTTGCCGTCTATGGTTATTTTACCGCTGTCCAGGTCATAAAATCTTGACAGGAGAGAAACTACTGTAGATTTTCCTGCGCCTGTTGGTCCAACGAGGGCAACGCTTTCGCCCGGCTTAACGTCAAAGGAGATATGCTCCAAAACTGTTTTGCCCTGCTCATAGCTGAATGTAACGTCATCAAATTTTACCTCGCCTGTGATATCACCGATATCCTGAGCGTTCGGCTTGTCTGCGATAGTGGCAGGCTCGTCAAGGGTTTCAAATATACGCTCAAGGTAGGCGATATTGTTGATGAAGTTATTGAAGATGTTTGACAGGTTCATGATAGGCTGCCAGAAGCTTGAAGCATAGCTTGTCATGGCAACGATAGTTCCAAGGCTCACTGCCGCAGGGGTCAGAACCAGCAGACCCACCACGAATATTGCGGCTCTCACAAGAGTAGAAACGTTGTCGGTAGCAGGCCAAACAAGGTTAGAATATTTCACGGCGTTTATCCAGCTTTTACGATATTTCTCGGAAAGTCTGTCGAATATCTGGGCGTTTTCTTCCTCACGGGTGAATATCTGGGTCACTCTTGCGCCTGTGATGTTTTCCTGCAAATAGGCGTTAAGGTTTGAGGATTTGTTTGAAACGTCCTGCCATGCTTTACGCTGTCTTTTCTTTATCATCATCATTATGACTGCAAATATCGGCAGACCCGAAAGCACCACCAATGACAGCTTCACATTCACAAAGAACATGAAAATCATGATGAAAAGCATATTAAGGCACTCGAGTATAACATTGATGATACCGTTTGAGAGCATATCCGACACGGAGTTTACATAGTTTACAACTCTGATGAGGATCTTGCCGTGTGGGCGGTTATCGTAATACTCAAATGGAAGCTCCTGCAAATGCTTGAAAAGGTCGGTACGGATATCGAAGATTATATCCTGACCAACAACTGTCATTATCCTTGAACGGATAGTGGAGAATGTTATGGACACGGCTATAGTGCCGACAAATGCGAGGGTGAGCAGGACGAGCTGTCCCATATTTTTCTGAGGTATGGTATTATCAAGAGCGTACTGTGTGATGAGCGGTCCGAGAAGTCCTGATATTGCGGCGAACACGCTGAGCACAAGGGCGGTTATCATTTTGCCCTTATATTTTTTGATATACACAAAGGAGCGTTTCAGGTGGGCGAAGTCAAATGGGGTTTCAAGGACTTCGTCAACGTCATAACGGTTTCTTGCCATTTAGACCGCCTCCTTTCCGAAGCCATCGTTCTGCAGCTTGAACACCTCGTAATAGTATCCCTTTTTGGCGATAAGCTCATCATGAGTACCCATTTCGGTTATCTTGCCGTCATCGAGGATTATTATCATATCAGCGTCTTTGGTGGAGGAGATACGCTGGGCTATTATTATCTTTGTACATGGGAAGTCGAGGTTTCTAAGGCTGTCCTGAATATACTTTTCTGTTTCCATATCCACGGCGGAGGTGGTATCGTCAAGGATAAGAATGGCAGGCTTTATGGCTAAGGCTCTTGCAAGGGAAAGTCTTTGCTTTTGTCCGCCTGAAAGACCTACGCCACGCTCGCCCACGATAGTTTCATAGCCGTCAGGCATTTTCTCAACGAACTCGTTTGCCGCCGCAAGCTTTGCATAGTGCTTAACGTCCTCTTCGGACATATCAGAGTCGCCGTATGCGATATTGCCGTCTATGGTATCAGAGAAAAGCAGGACGTCCTGCGTTGCCATACCTATTTGTGAGCGGAGCTGTGAGAGCTTACGCTTTCTTACATTCACGCCGTCAACGAGGACTTCTCCTGAGTTGGCATCGTAAAATCTTGGTATGAGATTTATAAGCGAGGTCTTGCCTGAACCTGTTTCGCCCATTATGGCAACTGTCTGACCTGCTTTTATCTTAAAGTTCACGTTGTCAAGGACTATATGCTTGCCAAACTTAAAGGTAACGTCCTTGAACTCGACATCTCCGTGAAGCCTTTCTGTCTGGTCAACTGCGTCTTCACGGTCGGTGATGATAGGTCTTGCATAGTATATCTCGATGACCTTCATTGCAGAAGCCATGAACCTTTGCATATCGTTCACATAGATACCAAGGTTTCTGACAGGGTTTGCGATGCCCCAGATAAGTCCTGAGATAGCAACATACTCGCCCATTGTTATTTCCCCTTTTATAAGGAAAAATCCACCGCCAAGGAGCATTACAACTGACAAGGCGTTTGCGAAAGCTTCCATATAAGGGAAGAATTTAAGCCACAGCAGTGACGCTTTTTTGTTGGCATCAGAATACTCTTTATTGGCTTTTTGGAACTTTTCTATCTCATAGTCCTCACGGGCGAAGGCTTTTACAACTCTGTTGCCTGAGATGTTCTCCTGAGCGTCGGTATTCATTTGGGATAACTTCTCACGGAGGTCAACGTAGACCGGCTTTGCCTTTTTATCAAGAAGCACCACCACGCCGAATATGAACGGTGTAACAGCCAGCAGAAGAAGTGCCATTTTCCAGCTTACCATAAAGAAATAAACTGATGAGGCTATAAACAGCGAACATGATTCAAGCATACCTTTAAAAACGAATGCCACTGCATGACGCACCATATCAAGGTCGCCTGTGAGCCTTGTCATAAGGTCGCCTGTTCGGTTGCGGTCATAAAACTCCATATCCTGATTTTCGATACGTCTGAAAAGGTGCGTCCTTATTCTGTATATCATGCCCTGAGATGATAATTCATAGGTCATGTTGCAGGTGTACTGACAGATAGTTCTAACCAAGGTAAAGCCCACCATGCCTGCAAGCAGCAGCCAGAACAGCTTTCTTTCATGCTCAAGGTTAAAAAGTGCGTCCTTGCTTGAAAGAAACTTATCCACAAGCTCTTTGCTGAAATAAGGTGTGGTAAGATACAAGGCGTTGCATACGATAGACAGCACAAGGGCTGTTACATAGAATTTTCGGTAGCCTTTCAGGTTGTGCCATATCCATTGAAGCTGGAACATATTCTTTCACTCTCCTTTTATTCTTCTAAACTTCATGTTCTCATAGGCACATATATAAAAATATGAAACCCATACTCTTTTAAGCTATGGGATATTATAAGCCCTTTTCAAAATAAAGTCAAGGGGGTAAAAGCATTTAGTTTACATAAAGCAAGCTAAAAAATCAACGAAAACACGAAGCCTTTGTTGTGCTTTTTCACAAATTATGAATATGTTGTTATCTAATAATAGTCATATTTAGAATAAAACGTTTTCTTTGACTGTTATATTATATTAAACTAAGTTTTCGTATAACAAAATATTCGCCATGAGATAACAGAGCGGATAGAGAATATTTTTGTATGCAATAATATGCGAGCGAAAAAGTCACTCTTACGGGTTTATTTAATCCTGAAAAACGTCGGTGAAGTAGCCTGCGTTGGAGATAGGTTCATTGCCGCCTGCAAGGTGCTTTGTACAGCCCATGACGTGGCATCTGAAAAAGCCATAGTCGCCCTCACGCTCCTCACAGCCGAGGACCGTCACAGAGGTAGGCTGCATATTGAAGCCATGCCACATATTCATGGTGGAAATACCAAGGAGATGTCCTATCATCACCATTGATACGCCGAAGTGACAGAAGAACACAAGGGTTTCATCGCTGTGCTTTTCAATGCGGAACATACCGTTCTCGTGGATATAACCATGGTCGGCAAGAAGCTTATCAATACCCTCATGCACCCATTTAAGCTGTTCTTCAACATTGCCTGTTTGCATATAATCGGACTTGAACCAATTATTGCGGTCATAGTATATCTCTTTATCCGCCCACTCGGTGGGGTACATATCCCATGGGATACGATGTCCTCCGTCAGAGGTGGGTATTATGCCGTTAAATTCTCTCAGCCAAGGGAGAGTTTCGGCGGTATCCCCACGGAGCTTCAGGGAATATTCCGCTGTGAGCTGTGCTCTGCCAAGGGGAGAAACGTAGAACTTTGAAACGTCCCAATTCTTTACATGCTGTGCAAGAAGCTCTGCTTCACGCTTGCCCTTTTCTGTAAGGGTATCATGAACGTAATCGGGGTCGCCGTGTCTGATAAAAATAAGCCGCATAAAAATACCTCCTAGTTAGTCTGCCATTGGTTTTATTTCAGCGTTGTAGGCTCTTCTAAGGAAGAACAATGACGCCATAATCGAGAATATTTCAGCTATCGGGAACGCCCACCAGATAGCATCAAGCTTGCCTGTAAGGGAAAGAAGATACGCCACAGGAAGAAGCACAACGAGCTGTCTTGTAAATGAAACAAGCATAGAGGAAAGTCCCCTGCCAAGAGCCTGCAATGATGAGATTATGATTATATCAAAGCCTGCGAAGAAGAAGTGTGTGCTGATTATACGCAGTGCTGTTACGCCTATGCTTAGCATATTATCGCTTGCGTCAAAGAGTTTCAGAAGCTGTGCAGGGAAAATCTGCATAATGATAGTGCCGACTATCATGATAGACACAGAATATATCATGGCGTATTTTATTGCACCTGTGATACGCTTTTTCTTTCTTGCACCATAGTTATAGGCAACGATAGGGATAAGACCGTTATTAAGTCCGAAAACAGGCATGAAAACGAAGCTCTGAAGCTTGAAATACACACCGAAAACTGCGGCGGCGGTGTTTGAGAAGCCGATAAGTATTTTATTCATGCCGTATGTCATGATAGAAGAGATAGACTGCATTATGATGGACGGCAGACCGACAGCGTAGATCTTCTTGATTATTTTTGCCTGCGGTCTATACTTCACAAGGTTTATGGTTATCTCTTTGTTGAACTTCATATTGAAGAAAAGTCCGAAGGCTGCAGCGGTGAACTGACCGATACAGGTAGCCACAGCCGCACCTGTTACGCCCCACTTAGGGAAGAAGCCCACGCCAAAGATAAAGCAAGGGTCGAGGATAATATTTATCACTGCGCCTATTCCCTGAGTATACATTGAATAGATAGTTTTACCTGTTGCCTGCAAGAGTTTTTCCATGGTCATCTGACAGAAAAGACCGATACTTAGCAGGCTGATAACGGTTAGGTACTGGTCGCCATATTCGATGATTATTTTGCTTGAGGTTTGTGAGCGATAGAAGATCCCGGTGAAAAATGCACCGAAAACCACGAAGATAACGAAGTTCACAAGGCAGAGGAAAATGCCGTTATTGGCGGCGCTGTTAGCCTGCTTGAAATTCTTTTCACCAAGTGATTTTGACAGCAGTGCGTTGATACCGACACCAGTGCCTGCGCCGAGGGCTATCATAAGATTTTGCACAGGGAAAGCCAGTGACACGGCAGTGAGTGCGTCCTCGCTTATTTTGGCAACGAATATGCTGTCGACGATATTATAGAGAGCCTGCACGAGCATGGATATCATGATCGGCAGGGACATTTTGAACAGCAGATCGCCTATGGGCTGCGTTCCCATTTTATTTTCTCTTACTTCTTCCATTTTACGATTCCCACCTTAGAGTTACTTTTTCTTAGAATATATACTTTAACCTTTTTATTATAACATTTTTATACGAAAGGTGTATGAATTATTTGTTAAATCAGCACAAATCGGTGGTGTCCTCTATGATTCAGAATTTATACAAGTTCTGAGCACAGGCGAACGATGTTCGCCCCTACCGATGTTTGTGGGGTTATCAAGGGTTGTGAGATAAACAATAATGCGAAATGTCAAGGGGGGTGGGCTGTCGAGGGCGCCAGCCCCTACAGATTGTTAGGGAAAGTTTGTTGTGCCGCAAAATCGCTACGCTCTTTGCGGATTTACATTTGCTCAGGGCGAGGGTGGGCGGTGCAGATTTTGTACTCCGATATGGGGTTTGTTTGATATATGGCTCTCGTGTGCTTTTTACACTTTAATCTGCACCTTGTCGGCTTACGCCGAATGAGGCTCTGCCTCAAACTCCGCTCAGGGCTTTGCCCTAAGAACCCACAAGGGGCTCTGTCCCTTGACCCTGCAAGCCCTCTAACGCCGGGCCCCCGCCTGCGTTTTATCTCTCGCTACGCTCGGTGCTGTTTTTTTACTTTATGCTTGTTCTTTTCTTTGGTCAGCTTTGCTCATTCCTCACTCCTCATTCCTCACTTTACTCGCTTTACCGCTTGACGAAACCGCTGTAAAGTAGTATAATATAAGAAATGCTACTTATGCAAATTCTTTTACGGAGGTCCTTTATATGGAGAAAAAACCGTTTTATATCACTACCCCGATATATTACCCTTCCGGTAATCCTCATATCGGTCACTGCTACACCACTGTTGCCTGCGATTCTATTGCCAGATACAGACGTATGCAGGGCTATGATGTCATGTTCCTCACAGGCACTGACGAGCATGGTCTGAAAATCGAACAGAAGGCTGCTGAAAAGGGTGTTACGCCTAAGGAATATGTTGATGAGGTAGTCAAGACTTTCAAAAAGCTTTGGAGCTACATGAACATCAGCTATGACAGATACATCAGAACTACTGACGATTATCACATTGAAACTGTTCAGAAGATCTTCAAGGCTCTTTATGACAAGGGCTACATTTACAAGGGCGAATACAAGGGTAAATACTGCACACCTTGCGAGAGCTTCTGGACTGAGTCACAGCTTGATGAGAACGGCTGCTGCCCTGAGTGTCACAGAGAGGTAACAGAGGCTAAGGAGGAGGCTTACTTCTTCAAGATGTCGCCATTTGCTGAGAGGATAGAGAAGCTTCTCACTGAGACAGATTATCTCCAGCCAAAGACAAGAGCCACTGAGCTTGTAAACAACTTTATCAAGCCCGGTCTTGAGGATCTTTGTGTATCAAGAACCACTTTCAAGTGGGGTATTCCTGTTACATTTGATGACAAGCACGTCGTTTACGTTTGGATAGACGCACTTTCTAACTATATTTCTGCACTTGGTTTCTGGAACGAGCAGTACAATGATTTTGACAAGTTCTGGCCTGCTGACGTTCACATGGTAGCAAAGGATATCATGAGATTCCACGCTATCATTTGGCCTGCAATGCTTATGGCACTTGATCTTCCACTGCCTAAGCATCTTGCTGTACATGGCTGGATAACATTCAACGGACAGAAGATGTCCAAGTCTTTGGGCAACGTTGTTGACCCGTTCATTCTTGGTGAGAGATATGGAGCTGACGCTATCAGGTATCACATTCTCCGTGAAATGGCTTTGGGTGCAGACAGCTCATTCTCAAACGAGATAATGATAAACAGAATAAACTCTGACCTTGCAAATGGTCTTGGCAACCTTGTTTCAAGAACTGTAGCTATGGCTGACAAATATTTTGGCGGCACGCTTCCTGCTGACAGAGAGGCTGGCGATTTTGACGCTGAGCTTATTGCTGAGGCTAAGGGACTTGTTGCAAAGGTAGACGAGTTCATGGACAAGACTCAGATAAACAATGCTTTGGCTGAGATATTCAAGGTAGTATCTAGGGCTAACAAGTACATTGACGAGACAGCTCCATGGGTACTTGGCAAGGACGAGAGCAAAAAGGCAAGACTTGCGACAGTTCTTTACAATCTGCTTGAAACTATCAGGATAGTATCCACGCTTCTCAGCAACTTTATGCCTACAACAATGCCAAAGGTATGGGAGCAGATAGGTGCGGCTGAGAGCGATATCACATACGAGAACGCTGGCAAGTTTGGTGTACTTCCTGCTGACGTTACAGTTCACAGGGGTGAGATCATCTTCCCAAGAATTGACGTTAACAAGGAGATAGAGGAGCTTAACAAGATAATAGGCAGCAATGCAGAGCCTGAGGAAAAGGCTGACGACGGATTTGAGCCTGCGCCTATAGCTGACGAGATAACCATAGATGATTTTGCAAAGGTAGATCTGAGAGTTGCTCTTGTTAAGGACTGCGAGAAGGTAAAGAAGTCCAAGAAGCTTCTTTGCTTACAGCTTGACGATGGTTTTGGCGGCAGGCAGGTAGTATCGGGCATTGCGGCATGGTACAAGCCTGAAGATCTTATTGGCAAGAAGGTAGTTATTGTAGCCAATCTGAAGCCTGTGAAGCTTTGCGGAGTTGAGTCAAACGGCATGATATGTGCGGCTGACACACCTGACGGTGCGGCA
>UMDT01052983.1_pt1 | contig 14280 bp, 12 predicted proteins | sample 1964561 | NCBI WGS metagenome assembly UMDT01 (sample SAMEA4836001, study PRJEB28245) | human gut metagenome | biome: gut microbiome; material: fecal sample | place: Denmark | collected 2008
TCCCGGGCTGTCTTTGGCTGGATTTTGTTTGAATTAAGATAGTAGTTGCAAAGATTTGGGGGAGCGGGTAGAAGTTTTCTGCTTGCCTGAAAATATTGTAGATAAATATTTTTTTATCCCAGTTTGATTCGTTTATCTTTTATTGTAAGCTGCTAAAAGATTATTCGTAACCTATTATTACTGATTGGATACTACACTGGATTTCAAGCAAATTTGGTGCAATTATTATATTATCTTCCGCAATATTTATAAAACCAAATTTTAAATGCCGATTTCTTCATTTTACTATTACATATAGGCAGGTCAAATCATCCCCTCTATTCCCAGTCATTCTCGAGTAAGTAGAAGACATCAGCTTCTGTCCCCAAATCTCCTCCCCCTATTTAATTCATCTTCTCCAGCCACAGCACAGAAGCCATTGCCCCCAATAAGGCATATTTGTGGTCTCGGAGCAAGTGTTGGATGCGAGTGCATAAAGCGAACATTCAACACACCGCGACTAAAATCACAAATATGCCTTATTGGGGGCAATGGCTTCGTTTGTAGTTTGTCTAATGAATTAAATAGTAAACTCCATTATTGTTTTTATCAATTTCTCTGATGTGACTGGTTTTGTCAAATGGCCATTCATTCCGGCAAGCTGACATTTGTCCATACATTCCTGTGAGACCTGAGCTGTCATTGCAATAATCGGAATATTTTTCCCTTCTGGATGGTTGGAGGTACGAATCTTTCGACAGGTTTCTAATCCATCCATTACCGGCATCATAATATCCATAAGTATTATATCGTAAGTATTTGGAGCGGAGGATGTAAATTTATCTAAAGCTTCTTGGCCATTCCATGCTTTTTCAATCATTGCTCCACGATCAGATAAATAGAATTCTGCAATTTCCATATTTAAATCGTTGTCTTCTACTAAGAGAATATTGATTCCGTTCAGATTATTTTGTGCAGATTCTTCACCGTTAGAAGAAACAGAAGATTCCCTTTCCTGTGTATCTGTGTACATTTTACCTGCTGCTTTTTCTGCATTGAATGAGTATTTTTCTTCTATTTTCGTTCCTGATTGTTCACTTATTTTAAATGGCAGCTGAAAAACAAATGTAGTACCTTCTCCAAATGTACTTTTTACTTCAATTGTTCCATGCATTGCTTTAATAAGTTGTTTTACAATGGACATACCAAGCCCGCTTCCTTTATAGTGTGTCCGAGCATCCGTCTGTTCCTGCGTGAAAATGTCAAACAATTCTTCTTTTACAAACTTTTCACTCATGCCGATACCACTGTCTTTTATTTTAAATTCATACCAGACTGTAATTCCGTCAAAAGAAATTTCTTTGGCGTAGGTATCAATTTTTCCTCCTACCTTATTGTATTTAATTGCATTGCTGAATAAGTTCAGCATAATCTGACGAAGTCGGGTTGGACTTCCAAGTAAAATCGTATGCTTTAAATTCTTTCGATATGTATGGTGGGACAGCTTCATCTCAAGTAACTGTGCATTTACCAGAGAAGTTACATCTGCCATAAGCTGTAATAAATCAAAAGAAACTTCTTCTAATACAAGTCGTCCGGATTCTAATTTACTCATATCAAGAACGTCATCTGCAAGTGCCATAAGATGACCAGCAGACAGCTGAATTTTACCAAGACACTCTTCGAGTTTCGCTGGATTTTCTTTATTTTTACGAATAATATCAAGCATTCCCATAATTCCATTAATTGGTGTACGAATATCGTGACTCATACGGTTGACAAATTCTGTTTTTGCTTTACTTGCAGAATCTGCCTTTTCAAAAGCAAGTTGAAGTCGCTCTTTTTCCTGTTGTTCCTTTTCATGGAATACCGATGTATCTTTAAATAGAATAATTCCATGGACTACCTTTGTCTCTTCCTGAAGTTCACTGTCATAGACAGTATCCTGAGACATTAGCACAGTTTTTTGCAGCCAAATTAATTTGCCGTTTTGTCCTCTTTCCCGATATTCTACAGTTACCTGTTTTTCTCCACTACAAAAACGTCCTAACAACTTTGCAGAAGCTTCTACAATACGATAGTTCTCCATGGTATCTTTCGTAATAAATTCTCGTTGTTTTAAACAATAGGTATCATAAGAACAAGGCAGAACAATCTTTAAATCAAATTCTCGTGCACTCTCTGAATGATAAAAAATCTTTTCTAAACGATCATGTGTAAAATCAACTGTGTATACTGCCTCGGCAGTATCTAATAATGCTTCCACATAATTTCCATTTTCAAGAATTGCCTGCTTCATCTGTTCATAGTATTGTGTGAGCTGTAACTTCTCATCGGAAGCGGCAACATTTCTGTCATGAAATACTTCAAAACCCAAAATAAAGTGATGTACAGTTCCATCTCTTCCAGTATCGCAAAAAATACCGGTTAACCGGCCATGTATCGTGACATCTTCTTCTGTATACTTATATGAGATTTCATGAATGGGCTGTTCCTCTGTCATATGCTCTTTTAAATAGTCAATCTGAAGCTGTGACCACATCTTTTTTCTCGTGGAATCTGTTGCCAGTTTATGTACAATCTGTTCTACTGCACCTGAATAACTTCCATCTTCTGCAAGGAAAAATTTACTACTTGCACGGAGAACACGATACTGATCCATAAATACATCACAATAAAGACAGTCAGAAAACTGATATCCCATCTCCTTTACTTTTGCCAGTAGTCGCTGATTCATCCGCTTTTCTTCTGCGGCCTCTTCCATTTTGGCACGATTCTTATCAATGTACATATTTTTATCTGCATAACGGAATAATTCCCGCATGGTAGATTGTTCAAAATCCTGCGACATTGCATAACCAACTGCATAACTGATTGGCATTTCTGGGTATTCCTTTGAATATTTTGCCGCCTGTTCCCGAATATCTCTAAGACATTCTTCCACCTGCATACGAGTGACATTTTTTAAGACAGCGATAAATTCATCACCACCATCACGTCCAACAAAATACTCATCTGCAACAGCAATACGCAACTGTACTGCAAAGGAACGGATATATTCATCCCCCTTATCATGTCCTAAATTATTATTAATATTTCGAAGATTATTTAAGTCAAAAACACAGATGGCTACTGCATCTTGTGCTGAAAGTAGGTCCGAAGCATTAAGAATCTCTTCACATTTATTCTTATTAGGAAGTCCCGTTGCCTCATCTAAATACACTTTACTCTGCAAAATGCGATTCTGGGCCGCATAGCGAAGTGCCTTTATCAATTCAAGGGCAATTAAAATAACAAGTCCACCTATGTCCACAAAAACAATTGTCTCTAACTGACTGAGAGCGGTTGCCTTTCTTTGAGAATATGCTTCTGCTAAACCTGTAGCTTCATCGCATATCTGAAAAAAATGCTCGCTCTTATCGATAATTGCTGTATTTTCATACCCAACTTCACGGACGCGCTGGATTTCTTCACATAATTCTTTAAAATAGCTGTTCAGTTCCTGCATTTTACTCTGAAAAGCCCTATCTTCCAAACGGACAAGATTCAACTCATCACTGCCGTAACGAAGTCCTTTTATATAGGAAGAAACACTGTCAATCATCTCATCATGTGGCTGCCCTGCATCTTCAAGCTTGATAATACGCTGCGTCTTACCACGCACCAATCCTGCATAATTGACAATCCTAGCCGTTCCCTGAATCTGGCTGACTAATAGCATGATACAGAAAAATAATATGATTAAAATTGTTGTTAGAAGAATCATCGCTCCTCTGGTAATATATGATGTCTTTTTTGAACTTGAATTATTCTTCATGTCTAAGCGCTCCATAATCTTATAATTTTATACAAAACAGTCATACTATTATTATAGCCATTTCAAAGTACCTCCTCATTTGTGGCATACTATCTTCGCTTTTGGTAAGTCTATAGCCATCATACCAAACTTTGGTTTCTTCAAAGTTTCGCTTATACTGCCTGCATAATTCATAAACTTCCCTTTCTGTAAACCCAAAAAACTCCGTCATCTCTCTGGGATTTGTCATAGAATATTCTGTAAACATATTTAATGCCGAATGAGAACCATATTTTTTAATTGGCAATATTCCCGTCATATATGCCAGTGCTACATAATCTTTATCTTTTAACCACGCTCTTAAGAAATCCAGATATTTTTTCTGGGCATCTTTATTTTGCTTATATTCTCGGAACAAACAATCCCATTCGTCAATTAATATAACAAAAGGATGATTTGTATACATAAAAATATCCTGCATCGCAAATACAAGATACTCGCTGTCTACATAATCTGGATATTTTAATTTTAGTTCCTTTATTAACCTTTTTTGCAAAATAGTAAGCATTTCATCTACATCGTGCGTTACACTCAAAAACTCCTGCATATTTATTTTGATAACATCATACTTATTCTTGTGTTCCTGATAAGAGGGAAAGTTCTGTATAAATAAATGCTCAAAAAGTTCTACTCGATTTCTAAAATATATAAATTACTATAAGAGTATTTCAAACATTTTTTAGGCTTTAATTACCTGAATCCTTTTACTTATTAATTCTGCTTCATAAAAAGAGTCAATCTCACTATCTGTAATAACGGCTTTTACCTGGTCTTTTAAGTTCAAAGGTACAATTCCTCGTTTAGAGAATTTCTCACTTTCGGTCAAAACAATCACTTCTTCTGCCTGTCTTGCCATATCTCTTACTGCCTGTGCACGCATCTGGTCTTGATTGGTAAATCCCATCTTCGTAGAATAGCCATCTGTTCCAATAAAGAAGCGGTCTACAAAGAAATTCTCCACGCACTGTAAAATCATCGGGCCGACCATTACCTGAGAGTCCTGCTGATAAATACCACCCAGAAGATTAATCTGAAAATTGGATCTTCCACGAATATATTCTGCAATAAATGCGCTGTTTGTAATAATCGTTAAATCCTTTTTTGTTGCAGTAAGTGTATCGGCCAGCAAGGCACAACAGCTTCCATTTTCGATCATAATGGTATCTCCATTAGAAACCAATCCTGCCGCTTTCTGCGCTATTTTTCTTTTTTCTTCATAATGATAGGCAATTCTTCCGTTAATATCATCCGTACTACAAAGAAGGGCAAATCCATGTTCTCTTTTGATGACTCCCTTGCTTTCTAGTGTATCCAAATCCTTTCGCATTGTCACCTGGGAAACACCTAGTTCTTCTGCAAGGTGCGAAACCTCTATTTTATTATCTTTTGTCAATAATTCTAATATTTTATTACCTCTATTTTTCATAAATGAATCCTTTCATTTTGGTAATTCCGTTATTTAATTCATTGATACTCTACAATCTATTTCCACATTTTCGTCCGTTAAATATAGTATACTAAGAAATTCGTAAATTTTCAATGCATTTTATTTACGAATGAAAGAAAACAAAGGTGTTTTTTAGAAAAATGCTTTAATTCCATTTTTTATAAAGGTATCTTTATATTCTTCTAAATCTTCTTTATGAAGAGATGGCTGGTGTTTATAGGCATAATGTTTTCCTAATAAATCATATTTATTTTCACCGAACTGATGAAATGGCAGGAGCTGGCAGGTGGTAATTCCTATGTTCCTTAAAGTTGCGGCAAACTGTATTGCATCTTCTAAAGAGTCATTGAAGCCCGGAATAACAGGGATTCTTGGAAGTACTTTTTTTCCAACTTTGACGGCATAAGTCATATTCGATAGTATCAATTCGTTATAAATGCCTGTTCCCTCTTTATGTTTTTTACTGTTCCAATGCTTCATATCAAAAAGAATATAATCTACCTGCTCTATTATTTTAGCAAACAGCTCTGTTTTCAGAAATCCTGTCGTTTCGCAGCAGGTATGCAGTCCTTCTTCTTTTGCAGCTAAAAGAAGCTGTAATGCAAAGTCTGGCTGATATAACATTTCGCCACCAGACAGAGTAATTCCACCACCGCTTTCTTCATAAAAAACTTTATCCTGAAGAACAACGTCCAGTACTCCCTGTACGGTCTTCTCCTCTCCTTCTGCCTGCAACGCTCTTGCAGGACATTCTTCAATGCATTTTTGACAGCCATTACAGATATATGGATTTATTTTTATTTCATTTGAAAAGAAAGTAATCGCCTTTTTCGGACAGATTTCCATACAATGATGGCAGCGGACACATTTTTCCATATTCCATAATACCTGCATTTCTGAATACTGACTCTCTGGATTGGCACACCAGGCACAATGAAGTGGACATCCTTTAAAAAATACAACTGTTCGAATTCCTGGTCCATCATTTACACTGAATTTTTGGATGTTAAATATCATTCCTTTTTTTGTTCTGTCTGCTTTTTTCATTTTTTTATTCCTCCTCGGTTTTCATTTTATATTGGATATTTTTTCATAATCATTTTTAAGGTTTTCAGTACATATTTATTTTGTTTAACTGCTTGACATATTTCCGTTAGTTAAGTAAAGAGTATTTTTATCATTTACTTTGTTTCGTAAAAATATATTGTCATTATAGCATAACTTCTCCTACAAATCCACATAAAAACTTACGAACATAAATATTTTCAGTTTCTTAAAGAAATATATTGACATTTAATAGGATTAATGTTAATTTAATTTTATAAACACAGTAGTTACAATTTACGAACGTAATTTTTAGGAGGTTTCACTATGGAGAATCAGGAACATTTTGGACGATTAACCGATAGAATGGCTACTTTTCGTGAAGAAGTATTAGAAGAAAAGCCATATATTGATGCAGAACGTGCCGTACTTGCCACACAGGCCTATAAAGAGAATCAAAATCAGCCACGAGTGATGGTTCGCGCGCTTATGTTACAAAAGATTTTAGAAAACATGAGCATTTATATTGAAGATAAATCCTTAATCGCAGGCAATCAGGCAACAAAGAACAAAAATGCACCTATCTTCCCAGAATATACGATGGAATTTGTTATGAATGAGCTTGACCTTTTTGAAAAAAGAGATGGCGATGTTTTCTATATTACAGAAGAAACAAAACAGCAGCTTCGTGATATTGCTCCATTCTGGGAAAACAATAATCTTCGTGCCAGAGGAGAAGCTCTTCTTCCTGATGAAGTAAGTGTTTTCATGGAAACTGGCGTCTTTGGAATGGAAGGTAAGCTCAATGCCGGAGATGCTCATCTGGCAGTAAATTACGAACGAATCTTAGCTGAAGGTTTAAAAGGTTACGAAGAACGCACAAAGAAATTAAAGGCAGCTCTTGATTTCACAAAACCAGAAAGTATTGATAAGAATGTATTTTACAAGGCGGTTCTTATCGTTATTGATGCCGTACATACCTTTGCTAACCGTTACAGTAAACTTGCACAGGATATGGCACTTACTGAGACAGATGCGAAAAGAAAAGAAGAATTATTAGAAATCAGCAGAATTTGTGCCAAAGTTCCTTATGAACCTGCTTCCTCTTTCCGTGAAGCAGTACAGGCAGTCTGGTTTATTCAGCTTATTTTACAGATTGAATCTAACGGACATTCTTTAAGTTATGGTCGTTTTGACCAGTATATGTATCCATATTATAAGAAAGATATGGAAAATGGCAGTCTTAGCGAAGAATCTGCATTAGAATTACTTACCTGTTTATGGATCAAGACTTTAACGGTAAATAAAGTCCGTTCTCAGGCGCATACTTTAAGTTCTGCCGGATCCCCCATGTATCAGAATGTTACAATCGGTGGACAGACAACCGATAAAAAAGATGCAGTAAATGAATTAAGTTTTACGGTTCTTAAATCAGTCGCACAGACAAGATTAACCCAGCCAAACTTAACCGTTCGCTACCATGCAAACTTAAATAAAAAGTTTTTTGATGAGTGTATTGAAGTTATGAAACTTGGCTTTGGCATGCCTGCATTAAATAATGATGAAATTATCATTCCTTCCTTTATTAACTGGGGTGTAAAAGAAGAAGACGCTTATAACTATAGTGCTATAGGCTGTGTGGAAACAGCTGTTCCGGGCAAATGGGGTTACCGTTGTACTGGTATGTCTTATATTAACTTCCCAAGAGTTCTTCTTTGTGCCATGAATAACGGTGTTGACCTTACCAGCAAAAAGCGTTTTACAAAAGGCTATGGTTATTTTACAGAGATGGAAACTTACGAAGACTTATTAGCCGCATGGGATAAGACGGTTCGTGAAATGACTCGCTACAGTGTTATTGTAGAAAATGCCATTGACAAAGCTTCCGAAAGAGATGTCCCAGATGTTTTATGTTCTGCCCTTACTGATGACTGTATTGGTCGTGGCAAAACAATCAAAGAAGGTGGTGCCGTTTATGATTTCATTTCCGGACTTCAGGTTGGAATCGCAAATATGGCAGATTCTCTCGCTGCCATCAAAAAGCTTGTTTACGAAGAGAAAAAAATCACAAAACAGCAGCTCTGGGATGCAATCCTTGATAACTTCCAGTCACCTGAAAATAAAAAGATTCAGGAAATGCTTATAGAGGAGGCTCCAAAATACGGAAATGACAACGATTATGTAGACAATCTGGTTGTAGAGGCGTATGATTCTTATTTAGATGAGATTAAAAAATATCCAAATACTCGCTACCAGCGTGGTCCGATTGGCGGAATCCGTTATGGCGGAACTTCTTCCATCAGTGCCAATGTAGGCCAGGGAATGGGAACTATCGCTACTCCAGACGGAAGAAATGCATTTGAACCGTTAGCAGAGGGCTGTAGCCCTGCTCATAATGCAGATAAAAACGGCCCTACTGCTATTTTCAAAACTGTTTCCAAGCTTCCAACAGAAAAAATTACCGGCGGCGTTCTTCTTAATCAGAAAATGACACCACAGATGTTATCTACCGAAGAAAATAAACAGAAATTAGAAATGTTAATTCGTACATTCTTCAATCGCTTACATGGCTATCATGTACAGTACAATATCGTTTCTAAAGAAACATTGATTGACGCACAGAAACATCCGGAAAAACATAAAGACCTCATTGTACGTGTTGCCGGATACAGCGCCTTCTTCAATGTACTTTCCAAAAAGACACAGGACGATATTATTGGAAGAACAGAACAGACTTTATAACTTTTATTAATAATGTGTATTTCCATGATTTTTAATCATTAGGAATTATTGACTGTCTTAAAGCAATTATCAAACTAATTAAAGAATTAATAAAAATTATATAGAGAAATCTATCAAACAAATTATCTAAGAAAGGAATATTACCATGAAATTAATCATTGACGATGCACACATTGACCTTATTAAAAAAATCTATGAATACTATCCTGTAGATGGAGTAACAACAAATCCATCTATCCTTGCCAAAAGTGGCAGACAGCCTTTTGAAGTATTAAAAGAAATCCGCAGCTTTATCGGCGAGGAAGCTGAACTCCATGTACAGGTTGTAGCCAAAGATGCAGACGGTATGGTAGATGACGCACACCGTATCGTAAAAGAATTAGGTGCCAATACTTATGTAAAAGTTCCATCTATCCCGGAAGGTTTCAAGGCGATGAAAGCTCTTGCCAAAGAAAATATCAACATTACTGCTACTGCTATCTATACTCCAATGCAGGCTTATCTTGCTGCAAAATGCGGTGCATCCTACGCAGCTCCATATGTAAACCGTATCGACAATATGGGATTCAACGGCATTCAGGTAGCAAAACAGATTCATGATATTTTCAAAAACAATAATTTAAAAACAGAAGTTCTTGCTGCAAGCTTCAAAAACTCCCAGCAGGTACTTGAATTATGCGAATACGGAATCGGAGCTTCCACAATCGCTCCAGATATTATTGAAGGACTTGTAAAAAATCAGGCGATCACCTCTGCTGTTGATGACTTTGTAAAAGACTTCGAGGGATTAACTGGAGCAGGAAAAACAATGAGTGATTGTTAAATAGGAATTTGCCGCAGGCAAAAAGACGCCCCCGAAGAGAGTCTAGCCCCTATATTTGTGACTTTAGTCGCGGCGGTTTGAATGCTCGCTTTAAATGCTCGCATCCAAACCTTGCTCCGAGGCCACATATATAGGGGCTAGACTCTCTTCGGGGGCTGTGCTTTGGCTGTGGGAGGGAAAATTGCTATTTATTGTTAGAGTGATTTGAGGAATCGCCAGAAGGTTTTGGCTTTCTGTGGAGAACGGATTATCGGTAATAGTACACCGATAATATACTCTTTTTTCTTATTAATCTTGTGTCAATCCTGAAAGATTTAATTTTCCGAATTACTTCGATCTCTCCTGACTTCGTCTGTTTACTCAACCCAGCAAATTCCTATTTAATATCTCTCTTGCCGTTTTTTCATCGGTATAAAGAACATTCATAAATCCTGCTCGGAGGACTCCGATTATAGCATCTATCTTATTAATTCCAACAGCAATCGCGATGCTCCATTTTTTCATAAGATAGTAACAAAACATAACACTGGAAGTCTGTAATCGTAGAAGTTTTTTAATTTTCTTCTAACATTTTTACAGCAGAACTTGTTCCGATTCTGTCACATCCTGCCTCTAAGAATATTTCAAGATCTTCTCTGCTCTTTACACCTCCTGCCGCTTTCATTTTTACATCCGAGCCGATATTTTGTGCGAATAAGCGGATATCCTCAATCGTTGCTCCGCCAGTTCCAAAACCAGTAGAAGTTTTGATATAATCTGCTTTCGCATTTGTAACACACTGACAAAGTTTTACTTTTTCATCATCTGTGAGGTAACATGTTTCAATGATCACTTTAAGAATCTTGTCACCAGCAGCTTCTTTTAAAGCCTTAATTTCAGCTTCTACTTTATCAAAGTCGCCATTTTTTACATGGCCAATATTAATAACCACATCTACTTCACTGCATCCCTTTGCAATGGCATCTTTTACTTCAAATACCTTTGTTTCTGTGGTATTGTAGCCGAGAGGAAATCCGATTACAGTACAGATATTAATTTTATCGCCGTAAGTTTCCTTGATTCTTTCAATATAAGATGGCGGAATGCATACAGAAGCGGTATTATATTTGATTGCCTCATCGCAAAGCTTTTTAATGTCTTCCCATGTACAAAATGCTTTTAACTGAGTATGGTCAATATGTGTTAAAATTTCCTGTTTTGTCATTGTTTCTTCCCCTTTTATGTAGTCTAACTTGTGTTGCCATTTTCTAATACAGACGCATTTGTTATCTAACGATGTTTTTCCTGGAATTCTGCGATCATATCATACGCATCTATTGCAAGATTCTTATAAATCTGTCTCCATACTTTAAATGCATCTTCATAAGAAACTTTGTCATCGACTTTCAGAAGATTTCCTTCCTTTACTGCGATATATTGTGCAAATGCACCATCTCTTCTTGAACCATAATAATCGTAGTCTTCATAAAGAGAATATTCACCATCTCACAATATTTACACTTAAAACAAGGAATAAGAGGTGGACAAGTTACCCGGTCTCCTGCCTTAAACTTTGTTACCTTATCTTTTGTTTTTACAATCTGACCGCCAAATTCATGTCCTACAATAATTGGAGAAACATGAGCTCCGTACTGATTTACTCTTGGTATATCAGAACCGCAAACGCCAACAGCCATTACTTTAATCAAACATTCATCTGCTTCATAAGAAGGAATATCTACTTCTTCTACTCTTAAATCTCTTGGTGCATACATTCTTACCGCTTTCATTTTTACCCCTCCAATTTGAAATTTATTGCATTTTCATGTTCTAGAGTGTGTTTGAAAAATGCTTTCTGTAAGATGTACATTACAATTTGTGGAAGATTGCATGAATGATTTTTTAAACACATTTTGTTTTTTACTTGTACCAGTATCACTAAATACAAAAAGTATATTCATTGAAAATATATTTCGTTTTTTAAGAAACGACTGCTATTTAGTCTTCTTCAAAAAAATATACAGGTTTTCCGAATTATTAGACTATTTGTTCGTTATGTATATTTTTTGTAAAAAATTCAAAAAATAATTGTGTATCTTCTCTTTTTACTTTACAATAATAAAAAAATTCGCTACAATGAAATCGTATTCGGCAAATATATTTTAAAACGCAGATTTCTATTATAATAAAAACACTTTGAATAATTTATAAAATGGGAATCTTTTCGGACGTATTTAAAATTCTGACAGATAAAAGGAGATAATAATTATGGAAAGTTTAAGATCAAAAAAAGGCTTTATATGTGATATGGACGGTGTTATCTACCACGGAAACCAACTTCTGCCTGGGGTAAAAGAATTCGTAGAATGGCTGCAAAAAGAAGAAAAACAATTTCTTTTCCTTACGAATGCCAGTAGCCGCTCACCAAAAGAATTACAGAATAAATTATATCGGATGGGATTAGAGATCGGGGAAGAACATTTTTATACAAGTGCATTAGCAACCGCCAAGTTTTTACAAAATCAGGCTCCGGGATGCAGCGCTTACGTCATCGGAGATCACGGTCTATATAATGCATTATACGATGCAGGTATTACAATTAATGATGTCGATCCAGATTATATTGTCGTTGGAGAAACCGTTACTTACGGTTATGAGCACATTATTACTGCTATGAATCTTGTAAACAAAGGTGCGAGATTAATTGCAACCAATACAGATATTACCGGCCCGATTGAAGGTGGAATCGCTCCTGCATGCCGCGCTTTCGTTGCCCCAATCGAGGCAACTACCGGTAAAAAAGCTTACTACGTTGGCAAACCAAATCCGTTAATGATGCGTACTGGCTTACAGATTTTAGGAGTACATTCCTCTGAAGCCGTCATGATTGGTGACCGTATGGATACAGATATTATCGCCGGCATTGAAACAGGACTTGATACTGCACTCGTACTCTCTGGGGTATCCACAAGAGAGACTGTGAAAGAATTTCCGTATCGCCCGAGACTTATTTTAAATGGCGTAGGGGATATTGCTGAATGAAAAGCTAATCTCCGGCTATGCTGGGGAGAATAGAGTAAGCAGAATACATCGGCTTCTGTCCCCCCCCAATTTCCTCCCCCTGTTTAATTCATTTTCTCCAGCCACAGCACAGAAGCCATTGCCACAAATATACCTTATTGGTGGTAATGGCTTCGTCTGTTGGTTCTTAATGAATTAAATAGTAATTACACCGGCTTGCATGTGCAGCCGATTCCGAGTCCGTCGGGACCGATATGACAGGAAAGTCCAAATGATAGGTAATCACTCATTACTTCCATTCCAGGAAATGCTTCTTTAATCTGTCCTACCCATTCTTTTGTAACTTCTTCTGAACTGCTTGAAGCTGCCATTAAATATACTTTTCCAGCTTTATACGCATCATGAAATGTCGTCTCTAATTCATTTTTCATGGCATCAATCATTGCTTTACGTGACTTTTTCATTCCACGACATTTCTGATATACATCTAATACTCCTGTTCCAAATTTCATAACAGGTTTAATATTTAATACGTTTGCAAGTAAAGCAGATGTGGAGCTGATTCTTCCTCCCTTTTTCAAGTATTCTAAGGTACTAAGACCTACGTAAATTACCATCTGTTCTTTTGTTTCTTCTAAAATCTTCTTAATCTCTACGGCAGAATAGCCTGCTTCTGCCATCTCCACTGCATCAAGAACACTTCGATGAAGAGGTGTGGAAACATGGCCATTATCTACTACAAAAACCTTTCCTTCATATTCTTCATCCTGTGCTAATCCCTGTGCGGTCATGCAGGAACCACTTAATCCACTACTGATTGGAATGTAGATAAGTGTTTCATATTCTTTTAACATATCATCCCATGTTTCCATTACTTCCTGTGGAGATGGCTGTGAGGTAGATACATTAACTCCCTGACGAAGTTTTTCGTAAAATTCTTCTCTTGATAAATCTACTCCTTCTAAATATAATTCATCATCAATATAAAATGGCATTGGAAGAACTTTGATTCCTAATTTTTCTGCTTCTTCTGTAAGTATTCCGCTATGACTATCTGTCATGATTCCTATTTTTTTCATTATATGTATTTCTCCTTAAATAAACTTTCTTTTGTGAATTAATATAATAGCAGCATTTTATGTTATGATTGAACTCTCCATTGATAAAAAACGGAGCCTTCTGTTTTGACTGTTTTAGTCATTCTCATACCTTTTTAGGGTATTTCTAACATCCTCACAAATATTACTTTGAAATTTATATTTATATTTTTTAAAAGGCAATATTATAATTATAACAAATATACTAAAAAAAGCAACAAAGCTACTTAACTTTGTTGCTTTAATCTAACTCCCCGAGTAGGACTTGAACCTACGACAGCGCGGTTAACAG
>UMDT01024610.1_pt1 | contig 14021 bp, 10 predicted proteins | sample 1964561 | NCBI WGS metagenome assembly UMDT01 (sample SAMEA4836001, study PRJEB28245) | human gut metagenome | biome: gut microbiome; material: fecal sample | place: Denmark | collected 2008
GCACTGCACTGCGCAAAGCAGACCTTCCGGGTGCCGGAGTACACCGAGGTGCCGGACGGCATCTGCATCCGCACCCCGGTGAACGCCGGAACAGGCCGCACGGTGACCGTGGAAAGCCCGCTGCCGCAGGATATGGCAGACCTGCTTTCGTGAAAAGTGCGTGAAAGAACTGCCCAAATTTTGTGCAGGTGCTTGTTTCATTCCGTGCAGGGTGTATAATAAAATGAGCATAGATCGTCTGTGCGCTGACATTCAGCCGCACAGGATGTGGAAACCACCGCCGCGCCGGATGCAGAGCAGCTTTGCCGCGCGGCAAGGAAGGAGAAACCCGTTTGATCGAAGATAAGACAAAGGAACCGCAGACCGCAGAGCCTGCGCAGCAGCCGCCGAAAAAACGCGGCCAGAAGCTGCGCTCCCTGTGGGCACAGTTCCAATGCATGCAGCTCCTGCGTCGGCACCGCTTCCGCCGCAGGACCCAGCATCACGTCAATCATTTTTCTCAGAAGCTGCTGCAGAACCGCCTCGTTCTCATCGTAGGTGAGGCCCTGTACGCTCTGGGATTTTCAGCCGAATATGCATTTGTCCGTGTCGGACGCACGGTGTGCCGGGGCGTGTCCGGTGCACTGCTCTGGGGGCGCAGCCTGCTGCACACCATCGTGTCCATGGCGTTCCCCGGTGCAGCCCAGATGGTGCGCGACCTGTTCGGGCCCATCGTGTTGTTCTTCCGGGGCATGGGCTCGCTGCTGGTACATGCGCACCGCGTCCGGAAGGAAAAGGGCTTTGGCGCAGCCGTAAAGGACAGCGTGCATTATCTGGTCGGCGGCGTGCGGCGCAATGTGCGCACCCTGCCGCGCATGGCCATGTACATCCTGCCGGTGCTGGCACTGGCCGGGATGGTCACGGTGGTGCAGAACACCATCCGTCAGCCCTATGCGCTGGAAGTGCAGGTGAACGGCCAGACCGTGGGCTATGTGGCCAACGAGGATGTGTTCAACTCTGCCAAGGAAGCCGTGCAGGAGCGTATCAACTATGCAGGCACGGACGAGAACACCAAGTGGACGGTGGAGCCCACCTACACCATTTCGGTGGCACACAGCGTGCTGGACGAAAACGAGATGGCCAACGCCATCCTGAAATCCTCCAGCGACCAGATCAGTGAGGGCACCGCCCTGTATCTGGATGGAGAACTGACGGCCGTGTGCTCGGACGGCACTGCCCTGCAGAGCTACCTGAGCAGCCTGCTGGAACCCTACGAGAACCCGGAAGATCCCAATGTGACCGTGGGCTTCAACAAAGAGGTCACCCTGGAGAATGGCATCTACTTCAATGAAAGCTTCCAGCAGGAAAACGATGTGGAGTCGATGCTTTCCGGCGTGCAGCAGCAGGAAAAGATCTATACCGTGCAGACCGGCGACACCCTGTGGAGCATTGCCCAGAAGAACGACCTGACCTTCCGGGAACTGTGCGAGCTGAATACGAACTTCAAGGGCGCGGCCCTGACCGAGACCTCCAACATCCAGGCCGGTGATGAGCTGATCGTGACCAAACAGGAAGCCACGCTGGAAGTGCGCATCACCAAGATCGAGACCTGGCAGGAGGAGATCCCCTATACCAGCGAGACGACCAAATCCAACGAGTACAACGTGGGCACCAAAAAGACCACGCAGGCCGGTGAAAACGGCATCCGCAGTGTGACGGCCCAGCGTGTGTACGACACCAACGGCACCCAGCTCAGCCAGCAGATCCTCAGCACCGAAGTGATCAAGGAGCCTGTGACCGAAAAGATCGTGGTGGGCACCAAAAAACAGGCAAAGACCAGCTACATCACCGGCAGCGGACAGTTTATCTGGCCGGTGCCCGGCTATCGGAATTGCTCCCGTTGGTACGGCGGCAGCCACAAGGGCGTGGATATCTGCGCCGCCGCCGGTACGCCCATTTACGCTTCGGCAGGCGGCACCGTCACCAAGGCCGGCTACAACAAGGCTGGTGCAGGTACGGGCTATGGCTACTCCATCATCATCAACCATGGCAACGGCTACACCACCGTGTATGCACACTGCCTGTCGCTGGTGGTCCATGCAGGCCAGACCGTCAAGCAGGGCCAGCTGATCGGCCATGTGGGCAGCACCGGCCGCTCCAGCGGCAACCACTGCCACTTCGAGATCCGCCGCAACGGCTCTTACATTGCCCCGCAGAACGTGTTCAACCGCAGCAAATACAGGTAACTTGGCAGAAAGGGCTTTTTCCAAAGGGGAAAGGCCCATCTGCTATCAATAGGAAAAAAGGAGAGATGATCTTATGTCTACCCCTCACATCAGCGCCGAAAAGGGCGATTTCGCCAAGACCGTCCTCATGCCCGGTGACCCTCTGCGCGCCAAGTTCATTGCCGACACCTTCCTGCAGGATGTGCGTCAGGTGACCGGTGTGCGCGGCATGCTGGGCTTTACCGGCACCTATCAGGGCCGCCCCATCAGCGTAATGGGCAGCGGCATGGGCATGCCGTCCATCGGCATCTATTCCTATGAGCTGTTCAAGTTCTACGATGTGGACAACATCATCCGCATCGGCTCCGCCGGCAGCTACACCGAAAAGGCCAAGCTGTTCGACGTGGTGCTGTCCACCGGTGCGGTGAGCGAGTCCAACTACGCTCGGGTACAGAGCGGCTTCGAGGGTGACATCACCCTGCCCAGCCAGAGCCTGAACGACAAGCTGCGCGCTTCTGCCGCCAAGCAGGGCATTCCCCTCATTGAGGGCAACATCCACTCTTCGGATGTGTTCTACCGCCAGCCCTCCGACGCAAAGCCCACCTACTGGGAAAAGCTACGCGATGAGCGCGGCTGCCTGTGCGTGGAGATGGAGAGCTTTGCCCTGTTTGCCAACGCACAGGTGCTGGGCAAGCATGCGGCCTGCCTGCTGACCATTTCCGACAGCTTTGTGGCACCGGAAATCACCACGGCCGAGCAGCGCCAGACGAGCTTTACCAACATGATGAAGGTGGCTCTGGGCGCAGAGTACTGAGAAACCCAACCGAAGATCCAGCGCGGTCTGCCTGCAAAAAGGCCGGCCGCGCTGTTTTCGCCCCCAAAAGGAGGAACACTTTATGACGAACCTGACCCTGGAAGAAAAGCAGGAACTGATCCGCATGGCACTGGCTGCCCGCGAAAAGGCTTATGCACCGTATTCCAATTTTATGGTGGGTGCTGCCCTGCGCGCAAAGGACGGACGCATCTACACCGGCTGCAACGTGGAAAATGCGTCCTTTACCCCCACCAGCTGCGCAGAGCGCACGGCCCTGTTCAAGGCCGTGGCCGACGGCGTGACCGAGTTCACGGATATTGCAGTGGTGGGCAGCCGCCGCGGCGAGGTGAACGAACAGATCACCTCGCCCTGCGGTGTGTGCCGTCAGGCACTGTTCGAGTTCGGCGGGCCGGAGCTGAACGTGATCATGGCCAAAACGCCGGAGGATTTCATCGAGCGCAGCATGGACGAACTGCTGCCCTTTGGGTTCGGGCCTTCCAATGTGGCCGGAAATGCCGCTGTGGAAAAATAAATCGCTTCCCGGCACAAAACCGGAACGGCAGGGAACTGTGCAAAAGCAATACTTTTTGGACATATTTACAAAGATTTTGTAAATATTTTGTAATCGAAAAGTGCTTGCATCTCACACATCTTCCCGCTATACTTGAACCAGTAAATGTGCAAGTGCCTGCATTTGCAGGCCGGCACGCGATGGATTGAAAATAAAGGAGACTTTCTTATGAAGATTTCTCGTCGTAACTTCCTGGCTGTGGCTGGTGCTGCTGCCGCCGCCGCTGCTCTGACCGCTTGTGGCGGTTCTTCCGCTTCTTCCACCAGCACCGCTTCTTCCGCTGCTGCTTCCACCGCTTCCTCCGCTGCTGAGGGCGGCGAGAAGATCGTCAAGGTCGCTCTGACCTGCGACACCGGCACGATCGACGATGAGAGCTTCAACCAGGCATGCTGGACGGCTGTTTCCGGCTACATGGGCGATGACTGCCAGTACTACATCCCCGAGGCTGACGCTTCCGATGAGGATCGTGAGACCATGATCCGTCTGGCTGTCAACGAGGGCGCTGACGTGATCGTCTGCGTCGGCTACCTGTACGGTGCTTCTCTGGCTTGGGCTGCTGATCAGTACCCGAATGTCAAGTTCATCGCTGTTGACGTGACCCAGGGCGATATCGGCACCGATACCATCCCCGCAAACTGCTACTGCATCACCTTCAAGGAAGAGCAGGCAGGTTACCTGGCCGGTTACGCGATCGCCAAGGACGGCAAGACCAAGTTGGGCTTCCTGGGCGGCATGGCTGTGCCCGCTGTCATCCGTTACGGCTACGGCTTCGTGCAGGGCGCTGATGCTGCCGCACAGGAGCTGGGCCAGAACATCGAGATCAACTACTTCTACGGCGGCCAGTTCTACGGCGATGCCAACATCACCTCCCGTATGGAGGGCTGGTACTCCAACGGCACTCAGGTCGTGTTTGCCTGCGGCGGCGGCATCTACACCTCCGCTGTGGAGGCTGCTCTGAAGAACAACGGCTACGTCATCGGCGTGGACGTTGACCAGAACTACATCGGCGCAAACGGCGTGGCTGACGGCACCTATGCCTACAACCCGTTCATCACCTCTGCCATGAAGGGTCTGTCTGAGGCTGTCAACACCGCTCTGTCCGACATCGAGGCCGGTGACTGGAGCGAGATCGCTGCTTCCAACGGCAACTTCGGTCTGGAGGATGGCGATTACATCGGCCTGCCCACCGCAGACGACAGCTGGAACTTCGAGACCTTCACCAAGGACGAGTACGAGACCGTCAAGGAAAAGATCAAGAGCGGCGAGATCACTGTGGACAACAACTCCGACGATGCTACCAAGCCCACCGTCAGCGAGTTCACCACCGTCAACTATATCCAGTAACCCGGCGTTTCCCGCAGCCTGCGGGCCGCAAACCGGCAGGCCGCTTTTATGAATTACTTAATGCAAAAACAGGGTGCCCATTGCAGGCGGGCACCCTGTTTTTGTGTGTCCGGGCAGGGCAGACCCGGCGGAAACTGTGCAGGATGCTTCAAAAGTAATACTTTTATCTGTACTTTCTGCCAAAAACGAAAAAAGCCGTGTGCAAATTGTCGGAAATCAGGTATAATGAAAGATAGAATAGTGTAGGTGTCGATACGGCACGAAAGGAGAGTGAGCAGATTGGCAGAGGATTTTGTGATCGAGATGCTCCACATCACCAAGGAATTCCCTGGGATCAAGGCAAACGATGATATCACCCTGCAGCTGCGCAAAGGCGAGGTACACGCCCTGCTGGGCGAAAATGGCGCCGGCAAAAGTACGCTGATGAGCGTGCTGTTCGGCCTGTACCAGCCGGAGGCTGGTCAGATCCGCAAGAACGGCAAGGAGGTCGCCATCCGCAACCCCAACGATGCAAATGCACTGGGCATCGGCATGGTGCACCAGCACTTCAAGCTGGTGGAATGCTTCAGCGTTCTGGACAACATCATTCTGGGCGTGGAGCCCAATAAAATGGGCTTTTTGCAGAAAGCCGAGGCCCGCAAGAAGGTCATGGCCCTGAGCGAAAAGTACGGCCTGCGCGTGGACCCGGATGCCCTTGTCAGCGATATCTCGGTGGGCATGCAGCAGCGCGTGGAGATCCTGAAGATGCTGTACCGCGACAACGAGATCCTGATCTTCGATGAGCCCACCGCTGTGCTGACCCCGCAGGAGATCGACGAGCTGATGGAGATCATGCGCGGGTTCAAGAAGGAAGGCAAGTCCATCCTGTTCATTACCCACAAGCTGAACGAGATCATGGCCGTGGCCGACCGCTGCACCGTGCTGCGCAAGGGCAAGTACATGGGCACCGTAGACATCAAGGACACCACCAAGGAAGAACTTTCCCGCATGATGGTGGGCCGTGACGTGCAGCTGCAGGTGGAAAAGCAGCCTGCAAAGCCCGGTGCCGTGGTGCTGGACGTGCAGAACGTGACCATGCACAACGACCAGCGCAAGAAAGACTCGGTGAAGGATGTCACCTTCCAGGTGCACGCCGGTGAGATCGTCTGCCTGGCGGGCATTGAGGGCAACGGCCAGACCGAGTTTGTCTACGGCCTGACCGGTCTGGAAAAGCTGACCAACGGCAAGATCACGCTGGATGGCAAGGACATCACCCATGCCACCATCCGCCAGCGCTCCAAGGACGGCATGAGCCATATCCCGGAGGACCGTCACAAGCACGGTCTGGTGCTGGATTACAGCCTGGAAAACAACATGGTGCTGCAGCGCTACTGGCAGCCGGAGTTCCAGAAGGGCGGCTTCATCCGTTCGGATAAAGTGCGTGAGTACTCCGACCGGCTGATCGCACAGTACGACGTGCGCAGCGGCCAGGGCAGCTCCACCATCGTGCGCAGCATGTCCGGCGGCAACCAGCAGAAGGCAATCATTGCCCGTGAGATCGACAGGGATCCCAAGCTGCTCATTGCCGTGCAGCCCACCCGCGGCCTGGACGTGGGTGCCATTGAGTATATCCACAAGCAGATCGTGGCAGAGCGTGACAAGGGCACTGCCGTGCTGCTGGTGAGCCTGGAGCTGGACGAGGTCATGAACCTGTCCGACCGCATCCTGGTCATGTACGAGGGCGAGGTCGTGGGCGAGTTTGACCCCAAGACCACCACCGTGCAGGAACTGGGCCTGTATATGGCCGGTGCACGCAAGCAGGGAAAGGAGACTAAGTAACAAATGGACAAGAAAAAACTTTCCCACAGCAGTCTGCAAAGCTCGGTCACCAGTGTGCTGGCGGCTCTGCTGTGCATCCTCATCGGTCTGATCGTGGGCTTTCTGGTGCTGCTGGCCATCAACCCGGCACACGCTTGGGGCGACGGCTTTGTGCGCATCCTGAAAGGCGGCTTCCACGACGCTCCCTACGGCGTCGGCAAGGAGCTGGCCAACGCAGCACCTCTGGTCATGACCGGCCTGTCGGTGGCATTTGCCTTCAAGACCGGCCTGTTCAACATCGGTGCTGCCGGTCAGTACACGCTGGGTGCCTACGGTGCTCTGTACTGCGCCATTATGCTCAAGATGCCCTGGTTCGTCTGCCTGCTGGCAGCCACCCTGCTGGGCGGCATCTGGGGCGCGATCCCCGGCTTCTTCAAGGCCTACTTCAACATCAACGAGGTCATCACCTCCATTATGTTCAACTGGATCGGCCTGTATCTGGTAAACGAACTGGTCTACCAGAACGGCACCGGCCCCATGTACGACGTGCGGAACACCCGTACCCTGAACCTGAGCAAGAACCCGGCCTTTGCCCAGTCCATCATCCCGGATTTCGGCCTGAACAAGATGTTCCAGACCAACAGCACCACCATTGCCATCTTCCTGGCAGCGGCGGTGGCCATCCTGATCTGGGTGGTGCTGAACAAGACCACTTTCGGCTATGAGCTCAAGGCCGTCGGCCTGAACAAGAGCGCTGCCCGCTATGCCGGCATCAACGAGAAGAAGAACATCATCCTCTCCATGGCCATTGCCGGTGCACTGGCAGGCTTTGGTGCCGGCCTGTACTTCCTGTCCAACGTGTCCCAGTGGAACCCGCTGAACTCCACCAGCCTGCCGGCCATGGGCTTCAACGGCATTTCCGTTGCTCTGCTGGCAAGCTCCAACCCCATCGGCACCATCTTCTCGGCACTGTTCATCTCGCACATCTCGGTGGGCGGCTCGTTCCTGTCCACCAAGTATTACCCCACGGAGATCTCGGACCTGATCAGCGGTATCATCATCTATCTGTGCGCATTCTCCATGCTGTTCCGCGGCAAGATCCACGGCCTGCTGTTCAAGAATGCCGACAAGACCAATGTGAACGCAGAGCCCGCTCCGGCCAAGACCGAAACCAAGAAGGAGGGCAAGTAATATGCTGCTTCTGATCAAATATACGCTGCTGTATGGCATCGTGCTGATGCTGGTGGCTCTGGGCGGTATGTTCAGTGAGCACTCCGGCATCATCAACATTGCGCTGGAAGGCATCATGGTCATCGGCGGTGTGGCAGGTGTGCTTACCCTGACCATGCTGCCCGCCGACATGTCTCCCTTCCTGGTGGTGCTGCTCACCATTCTGGCGGCGGCCCTGGCTGGCATGGTGTACAGCCTGCTGCTGGCCTTTGCCTCCATCAACCTGAAGGCGGACCAGACCATCGGCGGCACAGCCCTGAACCTGCTGGCCACCGCCATTGCCGTGGTCATCGCCAAATACTTCAGCGACAGCGGCAGCGCCAAGCTGAACTATTCCAATAAGCCCTTCCTGTTCAGCATCGGCGGGCTGGAGCTCAGCGTCTTTGTTCCGCTGGGCATCATCCTGCTGATCATCAGCTATGTGGTGCTGTACAAGACCCGCTTCGGCCTGCGTCTGCGGGCCTGCGGCGAGCATCCCCAGGCAGCCGACTCGGTGGGCATCAATGTCTACAAGATGCGCTACGCTGGTGTGCTGCTCTCCGGTGCCCTGGGTGCCATTGGCGGCATGGCTTACATCGTGCCCCCGGTGCAGACCTGGAACTTTGAGGTGGGCGTGGCTGGTGCAGGCTTCCTGGCCCTGGCCGTTATGATCTTTGGCCAGTGGAAGCCCTTCCACATCTTTGGCGCGGCCATGTTCTTTGCCGTGTTCAAGAGCCTGGCCAACATTGCAGATTCCACCTTCCTGGCACAGCTGCACTGGTCCAGCAACATCTACAACATGATGCCGTTCGTGGCGTCCATGGTCATCCTGGCCTTCACGTCCAAGAACAGCATGGCCCCCAAGGCAGAGGGCATCCCCTACGACAAGGGTTCCCGCTGATCCGGGGCGTTTCTCCGCAAACCTCACAGGCGCAGCTGCTTTTTCGGGCAGCTGCGCCCTTTTGTTTAAAAAATGGGCAAAAGTTACAGAAAAAACCTTGCTTTTGACTGGAATTTTGCTATACTGAGACTACAATGTCATACTATTTCGACAGGAGCGTGAAGTTATGCGCATTTATGATCTGATCGCCAAAAAACGCGACGGCGGCACCCACAGCCGTGAAGAGCTGGAGACCATCGTCAACGGCTATGTGGCCGGAGACGTCACCGATTATCAGATGGCTGCCTGGATGATGGCCGTGTACCTGCGCGGCATGACCGACGAAGAGACGGCAGAGCTTACCGATGTGATGGCCCACAGCGGCGTCATGGTGGACCTTTCGCCCATTCCGGGCATCAAAGTGGACAAGCACTCCACCGGCGGCGTGGGCGACAAGACCACGCTGGTGATCGCCCCCATCGTGGCAGCCTGCGGGGTCAAGATCGCCAAGATGAGCGGCCGCGGTCTGGGCCACACCGGCGGCACCATCGACAAGATGGAGAGCGTGCCTGGCACCAGGACGGCCCTGACGCAGGAAGAGTTCTTTGCACAGGTCAACCGCATCGGTCTGTCGGTCATCGGCCAGAGCGAGGGCATCGCCGTGGCAGACAAAAAGATGTACGCCCTGCGGGATGTGACCGCCACCGTGAGCTGCATCCCGCTCATCGCGTCCAGCATCATGTCCAAGAAGCTGGCTTCCGGCTCGGACGCCATTCTGCTGGATGTGACCACCGGCACAGGTGCCTTTATGAAAACCGTGGACCAGAGCATTGAGCTGGCAAAGCTCATGGTGTCCATCGGCACCCACCATGGCCGCCGGGTGGCTGCCATGATCACCGACATGGACACCCCGCTGGGCCACAACATCGGCAACAGCCTGGAGGTCATGGAGAGCATGGATGTGCTCAAGGGCCACGGTCCCGCCGACCTGACCGAGGTGTGCCTGCAGCTGGCCGCCAATATGCTGGTGCTGGCAGGGAAGGGCACCCCCGCCGAATGCCGCGCCATGGCACAGGCGGTGATCGCGGACGGCTCTGCCTTTGAAAAGTGCAAGGAGATGTTTGCCGCCCAGGGCGGTGATACCCGCGTGCTGGATGACTACAGCTTGTTTGAGCAGCCTGCTGCCCGCTATGAGCTGCTGGCCGAGCAGGATGGGTACATCGTGGCCAATGATGCCGAAAAGATCGGCTCGGCCAGTGTGCTGCTGGGTGCCGGCCGCCAGAAAAAGGGCGACCCGCTGGACTTTGCCGCCGGCATCACCCTGCACAAAAAGCGCGGCGACTACGTCCACAAGGGCGAGAGCCTGGCGACCTTCTACGGTGCAGCGGACAAGTTTGAAGCCGCTGCCGCCGAGTACCGCAGCGGTCTTGTGTACGGCGCGGAAAAGCCGGAGGAAGCCCCGCTGGTATACGCCCTTGTCACCAAGGACGGCGTAGAGCGGTACTGAGACCTGACAGCAGGGGAGACCTTGCTCTTATAACGATACTTTTCCGCTGATGACGCCCAAAGCGCACGCGGAGGGCATTCTGAATCATTTTGACCCAAGGAGGCTGCTGCACAAAAGCTGTGCGGCAGCCCCTTTTTTGCGCTTTCACGCTGAAAACAGGTAATCCTGCACAAAAGAACCGTCGCTTTTTAAGCAATTCGATGTATTTGTGGGGCAAACAGTGGAACTTTGCGGCTGGATATGATATATTAAACTATATTTGTATGCCCCGGGAAAGGGGCTGCCAAAGGAGAAAGGACTTGTTATGAAGATCATTCTGGTGGGCAGCGGCAAGGTCGGTACCGCCCTTGCGCGGCAGCTCAGCGAGGAGGGCCACAACGTGACCGTTGTGGACACGAACAAGGCGCGGGTGGAGCACCTGATCGAGACGTACGACGTGCTGGGCATCGTGGGCAACGGCTCCTCCATCACCACCCTGTCCGAAGCCGGCATTGAGGATGCGGACGTGTTCATTGCCGTGACCGGTTCGGACGAGCTGAACCTGCTGTGCTGTATGTTTGCAAAAAAGGCGGGCCACTGCCACGCCATTGCCCGCGTGCGCAACCCGTCCTACAGCCACGAGCTGGACTTTATCAAAAAACAGATCGGCATTTCGGCCATCATCAACCCGGAAATGGCGGCAGCCAAGGAGATCTCCCATCTGCTGCGGTTCCCGGGGGCCAGCAAGATCGACACCTTTGCGGGCGGCCGCGTGCGGCTGATCAAGTTTGCGCTCACCGAGGCACAGGGGCTGGACGGCGTAGCCATCCGGGAGATCCCCACCCGGCTCAAGAGCGACATTCTGGTGTGTGCCGTGGAGCGTGACGGCGGGGTGATCATCCCCAACGGCAACTTTGTGCTGCAGAACGGCGATCAGGTCACCTTCCTGGCCACCCAGGAAAACGCGCATGCCTTCTTCCAGCAGATCCACCTGCCGGTGCGGCCGGTGCGCAACGCCCTGATCGTGGGCGGCGGCGCCATCGCGTTCTACCTGAGCCAGGAGCTGCTGGACAACCATGTCCGGGTCCGCATCGTGGAACGGGATGCCGCCCGTGCTCAGGAGCTGGCCGAGCAGCTGCCCGGTGCCCAGATCCTCAATGAGGACGGCTCCAACCGGGACTTCCTGCTGTCGGAGGGGCTGGAGTCCGCAGAGTCCTTTGTGGCCCTGACCAACATCGACGAGGAAAACGTGCTGCTGACCCTGTTTGCCAAAAAGCATTCCCACGGCAAGCTGGTGACCAAGGTGAACCGTCTGGAGTTCGATGACATTCTGGCCGGGCTGGACCTGGGCAGCGTGGTGTACCCCAAGTACATGACCTGTGACTACATCGTGCAGTATGTCCGTGCCCTGCAGAATGAGGCGGGCAGCAACATCAAGACCCTGTACCGCATCCTGGACGACCGCGTGGAAGCGTTGGAATTCACGGTACACGAGGAGAGCCGGGCCACCGGTGTGCCCCTGAGCCAGCTGCATCTGAAAAAGAACCTGCTGCTGTGCTGCATCACCCGGGGCAATCAGATCCTGATCCCCCGCGGCGGCGACCAGATCCAGGTGGGCGACAACGTGATCGTAGTGACCCTGGAGCATGGCCTGCATGACCTGCGGGACATCGTGGAGAGCTGACGGAGGCGGGCTATGAATTATGCGATCGTTTTCCGTCTGCTGGGCTATATCCTGATGATCGAGGGCGCCCTGCTGCTTCTGCCCGCCGCTGCCAGCCTGATCTACGGCGAGTGGATGGTACTGGCAGTGTTCCTGCTCACGGCTGCCGTGAGCGCAGGCATCGGCTTTGCGCTGCGGGCCATCAAGCCCCGCAGCAAGGTATTCTATATGCGGGAGGGCTTTGCCGCCACCGCCCTGAGCTGGATCGTCATCTCGGTGGTGGGTGCGGTGCCCTTTGTGCTTACGGGCTGCATCCCCAACCCGGTGGATGCCCTGTTTAAGACGGTGTCCGGCTTTACCACCACCGGTGCCAGCATCCTGCCGGAGGTGGAGAGCCTGCCCAAGGGCATTTTGTTCTGGCGCAGCTTCACCCACTGGATCGGCGGTATGGGCGTTCTGGTGTTCCTGCTGTCCCTGCTGCCCCTGACCGGCGGCTCCCACGTCAACCTGATGAAGGCGGAGAGCCCCGGCCCCCAGGTGGACAAGCTGGTGCCCAAGGTGCAGTCCACCGCCAAGATCCTTTACGGCATCTACCTGGCCTTGACCCTGCTGGAGCTGGTGTTCCTGCTGGCAGGTGGGATGCCCCTGTTCGAGGCCATGCTTACGTCCTTTGGCACCGCGGGCACCGGCGGCTTCGGCTTCCGCAACGACAGCTTTGGCAGCTTTTCCCCCTACATCCAGTGGGTCGTGACCGTGTTCATGATCCTGTTCGGTGTCAACTTCAACGCCTACTTCCTGCTGCTGATGCGCCGGTTCCGCCGTGCTGCAGCCAGCGAAGAGGTGCGCGGCTACTTTGTGGTCATTGCAGCCGCCATTGCCATCATCACGGCCAACATCTACAGCCTCTACAACAGCTTTGGCGAGGCACTGCGGCAAGCGGCGTTCCAGGTGGGTTCCATTATCACCACCACAGGCTTTTCCAGCTGCGACTTTGACCAGTGGCCCACCCTGTCCAAGGAGATCCTGGTGGTGCTGATGTTTATTGGTGCCTGTGCCGGCAGTACCGGCGGCGGCATCAAGGTGAGCCGCATCCTCATTTTGGGCAAGACGCTGGGCAAGGAGCTCAAGCAGGCTCTGCACCCGCAGGTGGTGGCTCCGGCCCGGATGGACGGCAAGCTGCTGAACCACGAGACCATCCGCACCACCAACGTGTTCATAGGTGCTTACTTCTTTATCTTTATCACCTCCTTTTTGCTCATCAGCCTCAACGGCTTTGACATGGTGACAAACTTTACCGCTGTGGCGGCTACCATGAACAACATCGGCCCGGGCCTGGAGCTGGTGGGCCCCATGCGGAACTTTGGTGGTTTTGCAGACTCGGCCAAGCTGGTGCTGATCTTTGATATGCTGGCAGGCCGCCTGGAGATCTTCCCCATGCTGGTGCTGTTCCTGCCCGACACCTGGCGCAAATTCTGATCGTACAACGAAATCTAAAAGGGACCACCCGCTGCGGGCGGCCCCTTTGCCATGCTTGCGTTCTGCAGGCAAAAAGGGTACAATACAACTGCTGGAAAACCAACGCTTTTGGAAGAAAGGACTGCTATGGAATACGATTTTTATACGCTGGGCGTCCTTTACCTGGTCTACTCATTTGCGGGCTGGGTAGGGGAGACGGTAGTAGCTACGGTGCGGGGCAAGCATTTTGCCAACCGCGGCGCAGCAGCCGGGCCCTTCTGCTTTGTGTACGGCTCCACGGCGGTACTGCTGGCCGTGGGCTTCACGGACCTGCGCAGCGACCCGGTGTACCTCTTCTTTGCCTGTACGCTGGCCTCCACGGTCATGGAGTGGCTGACGGCTAAGCTGCTGGAACGGCTGCACCGCCGCAAATGGTGGGACTACTCCGGTAAGCGCTTCAACCTGAACGGCTATGTCTGCCTGCAGTATTCGCTGCTGTGGGGCGTGCTGGGCACTGCCAGCGTGCTGTGGCTCAATGGCCTGCTGCTGCGGCTGTGCCAGGTCATCCCGAGCTGGCTGCTGCACCCGCTGGTGTGGG
>UMDT01023355.1_pt1 | contig 13956 bp, 10 predicted proteins | sample 1964561 | NCBI WGS metagenome assembly UMDT01 (sample SAMEA4836001, study PRJEB28245) | human gut metagenome | biome: gut microbiome; material: fecal sample | place: Denmark | collected 2008
TCGATGATATGGCTGTCACCGAAGTATTTCCCCTGACAGCCTTTTTATGCCAAAGTATGCGAGAGAAGCTGCCAGTGGCAGATTCTCTGTATTGCCTATCAGTATACACAAATTTATTGAAATTGTACACCCGTCAGCATCCGGCATTTCTTATAAAATTCCTCACCAAAACTTCTTTATAAAAATAAACAGAGAGCCCTTCATGGCATTTCCCATCCATAAAGATCAGAATGCGCCACGTTGAACTCTCCTTTTTCTTACTTTCAAGAATGCCTCGGCATTCTTTTTATTCCTCATCCGCCTGATAGATACTTACATATCCTTTTTCTTCCACACGGACGATCTGCTCTGTTTCCTCTGTACTATCCGGAAATATCCCGTCCGCCTCAAACTGCACACAGGTTCCGCAGGAGGAACTTAAGTTCCGTGGAACCGGCATGACCACAGCCTTCAGGTTCATTTTTTCACAGTTTTTGCGAAACTGGATTGCACCATAATGCGAATAAAAAGTTGCAATATAAGTCATCATTTTGAAATCTTGAGCAGGAAATCATCGCCCTGCTCTTCTACCTGTACCTGATAGCCCTGATGCAGCACAAAACGGGAAACGTTTTCTTTTGCAACGACATTATCGACAAGTACTTCATATGCGGCCTCTTTTGATGCCATCGCATTTTTTGTCTGAATTACCGGTTCCGGGCAGGAAAGTCCTCTTGCATCTACTCTTTTCATATTCTTTCTCCTTTCAGGCTTCTGCTTTTCTCGTGGAATTCACAACCGCGATCACTGCCACAACCACAATACCGATCACAACTGCGATCTTACCGTTTGCTGTCGGACCATCGGCTGAAGATGCCAGACCAAAGTTGTGTGAAAAAGCTGCACCTGCCATCAGTCCGAGAACAGCTACAACAGAGTCTGTATTTCCCTCTCCGGAAAGAATAAGCTGACGCATCGGGCAGCCACCGAGAAGAATGCAGGCAAAACCTGCCAGATACATACCAAGTGCATTCCACAGTCCGTCGGTGTGTGCGATCGGCTGACCTGCAAATCCCGGATTAAAAAATGCCGTACCTGTCACAGCTCCGAGAATCAGGTTCATAACAAGTGCACTTATAAGAATTGCCACAAATCCAAAGAGCAGTTTATACTCACCAAACAGAACTGCATCACGGATACCGCCAACCATACAGAGGCGGGTTCTCTGTGCAACGATACCAACGATCACACCTGCGGCCAGAGAAATCAGCATCGCCGCATGTTTTGCTCCCGGACCGCCTTCCGGCTCTGTAAAGTGGATAAATACCGGAGTAGCCACCAGAAGAATCAGCATTACAATCTGGAACGCCGGATAAACAGCACCTTCCAGTTTCGGCATCTTATAAGAACGTTTCAGAGTGTATCCTTTTTTCAGGAACAATGTTCCTGTCAGAATACCACCTACAAAACCGACCAGACCGAAGATAGCATTTCCGTCACCACCAGCCAGACGCAGGATCATACGGAACGGGCATCCAAGGAACATCAGACAGCCGATCATAGCAAATGCACCCAGTGTAAATCTCGTGATCGGGGCAGAACCACCGCGTGGACGAAATTCTTTTGTGATCAGTGACACAATACATGCCCCCAGTACCAGACCAATGATCTCCGGACGGATGTACTGTACGGCTGCTGCGGAATGAAGACCAAGTGCTCCTGTCGTATCTCGCAGGAAACATGCAATACAGAATCCCATGTTTGCCGGATTTCCGAAGAATACCAGCATTGCCGAGATCACACCGATCAGGATTCCGGCCGCAACAATTGTTGTTTTCTCTTTTTTCATTTGTTTGTTACCTCCCTTTCCCTCTTGTGCTGAATTTTTTTTTTGCAATCCGCACACTTTCTTTGTATAAATCATAACATCTTATTGACAAAATCACTAATTCAATATAGTCTTATTTTATGGTTATTTATAGATAGTTTTTATAAATCAATTTGAATCTGACGTTGTGAGGTGGATTTTTATGAAAAAGATATATCTTGATCAGGCAAGTACTTCTTATCCCAAGGCGCCCTCTGTTGCCCGGGCAGTATACGATTATCTGAGCGGTTCTGCCGTAAATGTAAACCGCGGTGGTTATCAGGCTGCTTATTCTGTGGAAGAACAGATTTTCGAGACAAGAGAACAGCTTCTCCGACTTTTTCATTTCACTTCAGGAAAAGGCAAAAACGTGATTTTTACTCCAAATATCACCACAAGCCTGAACATTCTTCTCAAAGGATTGTTAAAGCCCGGTGATCATGTGCTCGTCTCCTCCATGGAACACAATGCCATCATGCGTCCACTTGTGCAGCTCGCCGGGAACGGGGTAACTTTTGACCGCATCCCCTGCCGTGAAGACGGGTCTCTTCTTATAGAAAAGGCAGAGGCACTTCTTCGTCCTGAGACACGGCTTCTTGTCTGTCTGCATGCCTCTAATGTCTGCGGAACGATGATACCGGTTCAGAAACTGAGTGCCTTTTGCCAGAAACATCATTTACTGTTTATTCTCGATACTGCCCAGACAGCCGGAGCCGTCCCGATCGATATGGAAGCTCTGCATCTGGACGCACTTGCATTTACCGGCCACAAAAGCTTACGCGGACCGCAGGGAATCGGTGGTTTTCTGATCACAAATGAACTGGCGGCGCAGATCGAACCTCTGATCAGCGGTGGCACCGGCAGTGTTTCCCACACAGAGGAAGTTCCTGCTTTTCTTCCTGACCGCTTCGAACCCGGTACACCAAATATCCCGGGAATTCTGGGTCTGCACGCTGCACTTTCCGATCTTGAAAAGACTTCCATGGAAGAAAGCTTTCAGCATGAAATGAAGCTGACACAGGAATTTATAGACGGAATCCAGGCACTGGATCCCTTCGAAAAAAACATCCGCATCATCGGTAAAAAAAATACATCTGACCGGTGTGCAGTTGTATCACTCCAGACTCTCCAGCCTGATATGTCCATGGTTGCCTACGAGCTTGACAGCACTTACAGCATCATGACACGTGTCGGGTTACACTGTGCCCCAAGTGCACACAAAACATTCGGTACCTACCCGTCCGGAACGATTCGTTTTTCCTTCGGGCCAAAAAATACATCCAGAGAGGTGGAAACCACTCTGGATGCACTGAAAAAAATCTGTTTTATTTAATTTTTACTTTCTTAACCTTGGACCACGCTGAAACAAGTGATGCTGATTTTGCATTTATCGTGCGGATTCTGAAATAGTAAGTCTTTTTACGCTTCAGTGATCTGATAACGGCAGATTTCTTACTGTTCGATGTAACCTTCAAAGTTTTTACACCCTTTTTGAAATTTTTATCCATCGAATACTGTATCTGATAGCCACCGCCTGTTTTATTTGTTTTCCATGTAACTACTGCCTGTTTTTTGGCTTTGCTCTTTACTTTGGATATAGAGGTTGCCTTCGGAACGACTGAAATGGTAACAGAAACGGTAACCTCGTTGTCCTCTTTATCATATCCGTAAATTGTAAGCTTTACTTTTCCAAGCTTCTTTCCTGTTATGGTACCTTTCTTACGATCCCATGTGATAATTTTTCTTTTGCTGACCTCATAATCCTCAACAGATGCGATACCCTTCAGCGTAAGCTTTGCCTTCCCACCTACTGTAACGGCAGATGTACTGAGCTTCACCTGCGCGATCGTAAAGGTCGCTGTCGCACTTCCACAGTAAGCATCTGACTTCGGTCTAACAATTACGGAAGCGGTGTTGTCACCCGGGTTTTTGTTATTTTTGTATGATACTGTATAGAAGCGGCTGGAAATAGCCTTACCGTCATCATCCAGTAATTTTACAGAAGGTTTCTTCTCTTTTCCATCATATGTGTACACATAATCTGAAAGCTCCAGTTCAAGATCTCCGAGGTCTGTACGCTCCAGCACATCAATATCTTCCATCGTTGTGCTTCCGCATTCTGTACATGTACGTTTCAGTTTACCAAGCGTTTCATACGTCGGTTTTACAACCACTACTCCCTCATCATAGACATGATCTTTACCTGCGTAACGTGTGTCACGGTACTGAATTGTATAGTTTCCACAGCCTTCCTTCTTACACATCACATTATAAAGAGTTCCCTCTTCACAGTCTTTTGACGCAACACTGACTTCGATGTCCGAACCGGTTTCCGGTTTACCCTCCGCTGCAATAAACTTGTCTATAGCAGCAATGATTTTTGTCTCACTGATCTCACCATTCTCATCCGCAAATCCATGTACATGCGCTTCTTCCGCAATGCTGACCGGAATTGTGACATCTAATCCCTCATAATCATCAGTTCCACCTGCATGTACCTTCAGATTTACGATACCTGCTGCCTTGCCTATGATCTTATAACCATTGTCAGTCGGTAATACGACCAGTTTGCCGGTATCCTCAGATGTTACACGGACATCCTCCCCAAAGAGCTCCCATTCAAGATTCATAGAATCATTCACATTCAGGCTGAGACTTGTCTCATCAATGCTCTGTCTTGCTTTTCTGATCGTAAAGCTTGCGCTGAGAGAACCATTATACTGTCCTTTTCCGGTTACCGTCACCGTAGCTTTTCCTGCATGAATATTATTGTTATATGTTATCCATTCTTCCGGAACATCTATCGTTGTATTATCCGGTCTCTTGAGTACGATCGAGGAAAGTTCTACCGCATCTCCTGAATAGACAAGTGATTCCGGATCATCCTGAATTACGATCTGATATTTTTCTTTCTGGATATTAATGAAATTCGTAACATTGGAAATGGTAATCTTATCACTTCCATCTCCTGATACGCACACATAATAAGTTACTCCGGCTGTCAGGCTGGCTGTATCACCAAGGTCTGTGAGATCATAATCATTCTGACAGAAGGATGATGACAGGTTTTCACCGCCACTTACATAATACAGCTTGGTTTCTTTTGGTGTGAATGGATAATAAATGCCATCTGCGCCTTCCGGAATACTGCTCTCACTGACTGAAACATTCTTTGCGCCTGTACTCAGAGCAAAGGAACCTTTCTTAAACAATCTCTGTGTATATGTTTCCTCAGTCTCATCACATCCCTGATTCTGGCACTTGCTGGCCTCTACACCTTTTTCTGCGTAGGAAGCAGGCTGTGACTTTTCTTCATCTCTTACCATCTTATGACCGGTTGCAGGAATTGTCTCTGTCTCGTTACATACACTGCAGGTTCTTGTTCCCGGTTCCTCGCAGCTTGCTTCATCTCCCTCAAGGATCGTCCATGTGTGCTCCTTCGCAGGAAGCTTATCCGGAATTTCTACCTCATATATCTTTTTACATAACTTACATTTATACTTTCTTGTTCCCGGCCTGGTGCATACCGGCTGACTCTCTGAGTTGGCGATTGCCTCACCTTCATGAACAGACACCGGTTTTCCATCTTCATCCAGACGGATCTTACAGCTTGTGATCGTGTCTTCATAGTATCCGCATCTGGAACATTTTGCTCTTGTATAGCCATAACTGCTCTCTGTCGGTGGATACTCTGTAGTTACCATATCATGTCCAAGTGCATCAACTTCATTTGCTGTCTCTGAATATCCGCACACGGTACATTCTCTCTTCGTGTAGCCGTCTTTTGTACAGGTAGGCGCGATTACTCTTTCTTCAAAGGTATGTTTTCCCTTGATGCAGCCAAAATATTCTTTTTTCTGTAAGGTACAGGTCTTGCACTGATAAAGATGATATGCTCTGGAATTCTCTGTTGCTTCTACTGTCTCCTGATAAATAAATGTATGATCCAGTTTGTCAACCTGTGAATTTTCTTTTTCCTTCGTATCGCCACAGTTTTTACAGGTCAGCTTCGTATAACCATCGGATGTACAGGTCGGAGCGATCACTTCTTCCTCATACTCATGCGGTTTCAAAGTTTCATTTGGATCTGTAATTTTTTCTGAGAAGCCACAGTCTGAATCTGTACATGTATAAACTGTATATGCCGGGGTTGTGCAGGTTGCCTCATAATATACGATATCGCTGCCATTCGGATCCTTATAAAGCGTATATCCTCCATTTGCATCCTGCTCTAAATAAGTATGATGATGCTCCGGTTTGGATATATTGACCGTGATCGTCTTTTCAAATTCTTTGAAATACTCGTTTCCTTTTGCCTGAATTGTAAGCTTCAGTGCTCCATCCTCTAATGCTTTTATTGTATAAGAATTAGCCGCTTCTGTATTAGTAGTAATATTTATTTTATTAGGATTATCAGGTATCAGTTCAATCTCGCCTACAAGCGAACTCAGATCAAGTGTTTCTGTCTCACCTGTCTTCAGAGAAATATCATCCAGCTCTAACTCCTGCTCACCCTTAACGATTGTAAATGGTATCTCTATCGTTCCACTATAACGTCCGGATCCTGTGATCACGATCTTACTGCCCTTACCCGGTATCACATTATTTTCATAAGAAACATTGTAGGTAACTTCTTCCCCATCGTATTTCGGAATAACTTCAACGTCCGGCTCAATACGGGTTCCATCTGCTACAAAAGGAACTTCAGGATCAAAACCTTTTTTTACTTCATACGTTGAAATATCAATCTGTTCCTGTACCTGACTGACTTTGACTTCGCATTTACCATTTCCCCTGACACATATATAATACGTTTTCCCTGCATCCAGAGTTTCTGCATTACTTAATTCTGTCAGATTCGCATCATCCATAGCAAAGCAATATTCAATCTCATCACCCTCCAGCGTCCGAAGCGTTATCTGATAGGGCTTTGTTGCTGTGGGACTAAAGGAAATATACTGGCCATATTCACTGTCATTATATGTTGTGAGCTCAAGAGTTTTGCTCTCTTCCTCTGCAACACTTCCTATTTCGTTTTTCAGTCGCTGAACCAGCTTATAGTCATCCGGGTTCCAGTCCTTTTCTTCTATTTCTTCCTGCTCACCGCATACCTGACAGATATGGATCAGACTTCCGGCATCTGCATATGTAGGCGGATCATCTTCGTCAGCCTGATGATCTCCCCATGTATGCTCAGCCAGCTTACCTTCCGGATCTGCGATTTTTTCTTCATGCTCGCAGTCCGGATCTTCACATTTATATAATGTGTATGCCGGTGCCTGACAGGTTGCAGCTACAGTCTGTGCCTTCGTAGTATCATAAACCGTATATGCTCCATTTTCATCCTGCTTTAAATATGTATGATGATGATCTGCCTTTGTAACAGTTATCTTTACTTTCATTTCAAAAGATTCATAATACTCATCACCGGAAGCCTTAATCGTTAATGTGATATTTCCTGCTTTTAACGCTTTGATCACATAGACAAATGCTTCGTATTCCTCACCGGATTCACGAATCTCCACAAATCCTTCTTCTGAAGGAGTAACTGTAATCTGTCCTGTCAGTACACTGAGATCAATCTTTGTTTCTTCTTTTTCATTAAGCGAGATTTCTTCCTGACCCAGGTCCAACTCCTGCGGAAGTTTGCTGATCGTGAACTCCTTTTGCGTTTCACCTGTGTAGCCTGCTCCCGTCTCACCTTTGACAATGACCTTTGCAGTTCCCGGGCTTAAATTATCCTCATACCCTACAGTATAGGCATCTTCCTCAAGTACATCCTCCCTGTGACCTACCGGATAGACGGCTGTGACCATCGGCTCCGTTCCTGTTTCGTCATAGTAATACGGGCCTTCTTCCAACTCCACCTCATAGCCGGAAATATCCGTCAGTTCCGTATCCTGTCCCGGATCTTCCCCATCGCCAAGGCCGGAATCCTCCCCATCGCCAAGGCCGGCATCTTCTCCGGAATTTCCATCATCAGGAGCACCGGGTTCTGACACTTCACTGTCCTCATCTGTTCCATCCGTCAGTTCGACAGACCCTGTCAGAAAATCTTCATTCTCTGCCTGAACATCCAGCTCAAAATCTGCTGATGCTGCCAGTACCGTGTCTCCTGCTGTGCTAAGGCACATTGCCGAGATCAACAGCATGGATAATAGCTTCTTTTTCATGACATTTCTCCTTCCATTATAAAATACATTTTCTAAAAATAGCCATATTTGATTCTATCATATATTCTTTCCAAAATCATCCAATATACATGCATATTTTTTCATTTTTTGTTATAATAATTACTGATTATTCAAAAATCATCGAAGGGAGTCACAGAAAACATGGAATTTAAGCAATTGGAAGCTTTTGTTGCCGTTGTTGATTATGGAAGCTTTTCGGAAGCAGCCCGCAAACTTTATCTCACACAGCCTACGATCAGTGCACATGTGCGCTCCCTTGAGGAAGAACTGCATACCAAACTTATCCTGCGCACCACAAAAAAAACAACGATCACGACCAGAGGATATCAGCTTTATGACAGTGCTGTCCGTATGCTGGAGATTCGCAACAATCTTCTGGAAAATTTCACCGGTGTGCAAAAACACATGATCGACCTCGCAGCTTCAACTATCCCGTCCTCTTACCTGCTTCCTGAAATCCTGGCAGCCTTCGGCAAAACACACCCGGATATCTATTTTCATTCGATTCAGGCAGACAGCGCCGAATCCATCAACCGTGTCCTTGACGGAACGGTAGATCTCGCTCTGGTCGGGCAGAATACACGCGATGAGACCTGCGTCTTTCTTCCGTTCTGTCAGGATGAGCTGGTCATTGCCACACCGATCACCAACCATTATCTCGGCCTGCAGAACAAATCAGTGACTTTTGAAGATTTTATCAAAGATCCTATCATTATCCGCGAAAAAGGCTCCGGCACAAAGAAAGAAATGGATCTTTTTCTCGAACAGATCGGTGTCACACCCAGTGACCTCAATGTTATCGCACGCATGAATGATCTTGAAGGTATCAAAAAATCTATCGTCAACGGTCTGGGAATTTCTATACTTTCTGCCCGCTCTGCCATCGACCTGCAAAAAACAAAGCAGATTCTTCTTTTTCCATTAGAAGAATCTGCTCATAAAAGAACGTTTTATATTGTTTACAGTAAGAACCGGATCCTGAAACCACACGTACGACAGTTTATCCAGTTCGTCCAGAATTTTTACAGAACATTCTGAATTACCAGCATTTTTTGCATGCTTCATATCCCTGCGAAAGTGCCTGTGATTCTGTCTCCTGCGTAGCTTTGTTCGGATTCATATTTCCACAGTCCGGAATGCTGTGATATTTGCTTCCGGTTGCGGAGATCCAGACCATGCGTCCCTGTGTGTCAGAAGTATCGGTTTCTGCCGCATAGGATTCTGTTGCGGCTGCATCATTTGTATACTGCTCACTCTGATCCGCAGAACTGTCTGTACTCTGTTTTTCACTTCCCGATGTATAATCGTTACACGGTTCCTGATTCCAGCTTATCGTATTTCCGTCAGAAAGAGCGATGACCGTTCCCTGATCGTCTGTACGGAAGACCGGAATATCCATATCAGAAAGTTTTCCCATGGTCTCCTCTGCCGGATGACCATAGGAATTGTTCAGTCCGCAGCTGATCACTGCCCATGACGGTGAAGTTGCTTCCAGAAGATCCCACGATGTTGAGGATGCCGAACCGTGGTGTCCGAGGCTTAATACGTCACAGTCCAGATTCATTCCCGTACTGATCATATCCTGTTCACTCGTCTCTTCCGCATCTCCCATAAACATAAAACTGTTGTTTCCATTTACCAGCCGGATAACCACGGAGTTATCGTTACTGTTCTGAGAAATTCCATCCGGTGCCATCACTGTAAAACTTCCAGTTCCAAACTCATAAGTGTCACCAACCGACGGATATTCTACAATGATCGCATGTGCCGTCGCCGTATTCATAAACGTATTGAATAAATCTGACGTATGCACATAATCAGATCCCAGTACATGCTCCACTTCAAAAGTATCCAGACATTTCACAAGACCGCCCAGATGATCTTCATCATAATGAGATGAGATCATGTAGTTGATGGTTTCTACCTGCTGGCTTTTCAGGTACTGTACCACTTCATCCGCATGTGACCTGTTTCCGCCATCGTAAAGAAGGTTTTCTCCTCCCGACTGTACAAGAATCGCCAGTCCCTGACCTACATCAATAAAATGAACAGCCATATCGCCCTGCCCGTCTGCCTTCGCAGTAACAGCACTTCCAGGTAAAACAAGGGTCAGTGCCAGTAGCATGGACAGTATAAACGTCATAAATCTGTTTTGTTTTTTCATGTATTTTATCCCTCCCATAATCTAACTGCACAAAACCTGTGCTTTCTGTCTCAGATTATTTTACAGTTCTTCAATCCTTTTTCGTATCTGCGCTCCTGCATCCTCAAACAACAGATCTTTGTTGTAATGGATGTAGCGCTCACACTCGTATGTTTCAAGGAAACGTACACAGGAATAGTCTGTATTGATCCCGGATACAAAAATCACCATTTCCTGGCTGTTATAAAAAGCCGCCTCCATAAAATCAAATGCGCATTCCAGAGATGCCGCAGCCTGATCCCACGCTTCTTCCCATTCTCCACGTGTTTCTCCAAAAGCGGATCTCAAAATATCGAAAGCCTCTTCCCAGCTCTCTCCACTCTCTTTTTTCAGAAGTAGTCTGTAATTTTCCAAAAGATCGAGTGCCTTTCGGATCGTACGGTCTTCCCTTCTCTCAAGAAGACCTTCTTTCTGTTTCTGCTCCCGCTCCATTCGAAGATTATCCACATAGTCTCCCAAACGTTCCAAAAGCTTTCCACCTTCCTGTGGCTCTTTCAACAATTTCAGTATCTCAAATACTTTTTCCAGAACTTCTTCCTGCAAAACCACTTCACGAACAGCCTGACGTACCCCGGAGAACAGCAGATTGACAACACTGACTCTCTCATCAAACGGTGCATGCGAAACTTTCTTCACCATTGCCTCGGATGGTTTTCCTTTCAGGATCTCGGCGATCTGGTAATCCTGTTGGTATTTTTGATATAATTCATAATATTCAGCAAATTCTACAGAAATCCTCTCATGCTGGATATACTGCCCCACCACTTCTTTCGTGATATTTTTATTCAGCCGTTCATAGACCTCCATCATGCGTGAAAGATCTTCCCAGCCACGCGGCGTTGCAAACTGTCTGCCGTCAATCGTCGTTTCCATCTTGTAAAAGCAGTTACTGCGAAGTTCCAGATAAGACAGAATCGCCGGATGGATATTTTCCTTGTAAGCATATTCTTTCCAGATCCGGTAATCCGGCTCCACCATAATCTTCTTTACACGGTCAAGTGTTACGACATCAAAATCGCGCACGGACTTATTGTATTCCGGCGGGTTTCCTGCCGCTACGATCACCCAGCCTTCCGGAATCTCATGATTTCCGAAAGTTTTGCACTGCAGAAACTGAAGCATTGCCGGTGCCAGGGTCTCCGAAACGCAGTTGATCTCATCAATAAACAGGATTCCCTCGGTAAGTCCTGTCTCGCGCATACGGTCGTAAATACTCGCTACAATCTCACTCATCGTATACTCTGTCGCAGAATACTCTTTTCCACCATATTCCTTCTTTGAAATAAAAGGAAGTCCGATCGCGCTCTGTCTCGTATGGTGCGTGATCGTATAAGCCACAAGCGCCACCTTACACTCTCTCGCCGCCTGTTCCATGATCTGCGTCTTTCCGATTCCCGGTGCACCCAGAAGAAGTACCGGTCTCTGATGAACCCTCGGTATCACGTATTCCCCGTATTCGTTTTTCAAAAGATACGCCTGCACCGTATCTACAATTTCCTGTTTTGCCTGTTTAATATTCATCATGCTCAGCTGTCCTCTCTCTTTCCAGTGCCTGTGTATCCAGAATCAGTTTAATCGCCCATGGCGGCACATCCACATCCCGGTAATCATCTTTCATAAAAATAAACGCAGTATCATACGGCGGCATCTTTGCCGGAAATGTTCCGTAACCATCCGTAAAATACAAAAGCCCGCGCAATCTCTGAAAAGCTCCCATATTCAACAGTTTATCTACATAAGAAAATGCCGGTCGAAAATCTGTCCCGCCGAATCCACGGATCGTAAAATCAGACAGGTATGCCTCCATCTCTTTCTCATTATGGATCACCTGATCATCCTGTATCTTTTCGTCACACTGGATGATGTGCACCTGTATCTTCCGAAAAAAACTCTCCGACTCTGACAGAACACTGTACGTTTCCTCAAGAAACCTGCGGATCAGACTTCCGTTGCAGGACATCGAAGTATCCAGCACAATTACAAAGTCTTCGATTTTTTTCATTTCCTTTGTTTCCAGAGGTTCGATCAGAGGCATATTTCCATAAAGTTCTGTACCGAGATGATAATAGATCGGATCAAAAGAATCCATATCTACCTGCATCTCCTCTTTCAGCACCGAAAACTTCCGCAGAAATTCTTTATAATCATAGCGTTTCCGGTTTTCCGCCTGCAGATGTTCAACCAGTCCCGGTGAATCTCCTGCCGCCTCTTTCGAAAAAAGCTCGATTTCTGTCTGCATCTTACGACGCATATCTTCCCATTCTTTCTGGCGGCTTGCCATCCCGCTCTTATTCTGCGGTGTATACCAGAAATGATGGTCATCCATCCGAAATTCCTGCTCCAGACGGACAATTTCATCTTCCTCACATGATGTCAGAAGATAATAAAGTGCCTCTGCTGTCAGAACATTCTGTTGTTCTTTCCACTGCCGGTACTTTTCTCTTCGCAGACTGTTCGGGCGAATGTAAACAGCCTTTTCATAGAGGTCATCCATGATGTTTTCTACTGCAATATCCGCTGCAAGATCCCATATCCTCTGATCACGATCTTTCCTGCTCCAAAGATGGCAGAACAGACAATGCAACACCTCATGAAGATACATATGATTAAGGCGCACCCGGTCTTTCATAAAAATCTCTATCAGCCATCCCGGGGCTGCATACAGAAGTTTTCCGTCAGTTCCCATCGCCCCTGTCTCACCGGAAATGATCGGTTTCAGCGCACCAAATGCACTTTGCAGAAACCGCATCGCAACCGCCATTTCGTTTCTGGAATTTTTCAGGATATCTTCGCAGATTGCCAGTGTCTCTTCTTCTTTTTTTCTTTCCTCATGAACAAAATTTCCAAACTTGTCCCTGTACTCTTTTTTCACAGTTCAAATGCCTTTCTCTGTTTCCTGCCATGCCTGCCGAGTTCATTCATCAGAATACTTACCCATCTGGAATCACCGGAACTCTGTGCCGTCTCCAGCATCTTTTCTGTCGTCTCCCTGTCAGGAGCAATTTCTTTTAATATGTTCTGCATGGCTTCGTATTCTTTCTTTTCTCCCAGAAGCGCGACCGCCTGCTGACTGTGTTCTTTGATATAGATAAGATATTTTTCGCGTGCCTCCCCGGTCATACTCATTGGATATAAGATCCGGTCAAGTGCAAGATTCAGCACGATACGTTCCTGCTCCCACGCAACAGCATACGGAAACAGTTTATCATATTCCAGTGTGTGAAGCTTTTTGTTCACAAAACTGTTCCGATAACGGATGCCACTTCCATGAACATGATTTTCGAGGATTCTTGCCGGTGTATTTTCAACACCTTCCTCAAAAAACTCCGGAAACCAGAAACGCCCCAGTTCCCCATCTGTTTTCATATCTACGCGCAGTGTCTCCGGCAATTCCGTAAGGAAATCACGTAGTGCAGACTGCCCGTTTTCATCTGTTTCCACTGTAATCTGTTCCATCTTATGGCATCCTGTCAGCGCACCGGCACCAAGATCTTTCATTTCGCCGCAGAATTTCAGACGGCGAAGCTTAAAACAATTATAAAACGCATATCTGCCGATTTTACGCAGGAAGCGCGGAAGGCAGATTTCCTCCACCTGATTGCCTGCTGCCTGTGGCATATCATCTGCCGGTGTTTCTTCTGTCCCGTTTTCCGTGCAGTAAGTACCTGTTTCTTTCTTTTTATTTAATTCTGACACCTCTATATGATCTGAAA
>UMDT01047771.1_pt1 | contig 13910 bp, 19 predicted proteins | sample 1964561 | NCBI WGS metagenome assembly UMDT01 (sample SAMEA4836001, study PRJEB28245) | human gut metagenome | biome: gut microbiome; material: fecal sample | place: Denmark | collected 2008
TGATGGCACCACGCTCTACGCGCTCACCAACGGCTACCAGTTCGCCAACAAGGCGGACGTGGGCGGCCTGTATGGCCAGTACTGGCAGCAGTCCATCGCCCGGTGGACCACTTCCATCTACTCTAACTACAAGCCCTACACCCCGACCCTGCCCCGGACTGGTTATTAAGTCCTAAGCACCCAAGCGCCCCCGTCTGAACTCCAGGCGGGGGCGCTTCCTATCTCACTCATAATTTGACCAGTAAAATGAAAAATGGTACAATATTATCACATTGAGGAAGTATCGAATTTCACCGTATGACGATATTTGAGGGGTTGGAGAGAGACTTGCCGCAGAACGGCTGGGAACTCATCCACCCCTTTTTCTCTAATGTCCTTCCACGCCTACATCACGAAGTAAATTTTAATTATTAAACAGCGTGGATTGTAGTGTCCTGCGGGGCACAGAAAGGAGATTATCATGGCCGACTCTTTCAGCAACCGCATTTGTATTTCCAGAACCAACAAGGACCAGAATGGGAACCTGCATCTGCACGGAACCTTCTGCGGCAGTCTGTCGTTCCCCCGGGAAGGCGATGAGAAGCCTTTCTCTTTGGTGGAGAGAAAAACCCGCAATGATAAGACCTACAAGCAGGTCAAGTGTACGCTGGTCATCGTCCCGGATAACCGGAAGTCGGAAAAGGGATACCCGACCAGTGGCATCTATCTGGACGGTAATTATCTGACTTTCCAGGAAGTCCTGAACAACGTCGGAGCTGAGCTGTTCAACGGCAAACTCTATGCGACAGTCTACATGGACCGGAATACCATGGGGCTGTATCAGCTCATGGCCGACCCCAATCTGTCCTACAAGGATAACATTATGGTGGCCGGAGAGCTTTCCTTCTTCAAAGGCAGCAACGACGGCAAGGTCCGTGCCGCAATCGGGAATGTGTCCCTCTTTGCCCGTGACCATATCTTTGACGATAAGGTCGATAAGGCGAACGCCAACTGCCAGTTGAGCGACAAGACCGGCGGCAACGGTGGTGGCAGCGCACCGGCCAGTCAGAACAGTGCGGGCGGTTCGGCTCCTGCCTCTGCGTATCCCAGTGCCAGTTTCGTTGATATTGACGAAGACGAGGAGCTTCCGTTCTAAGGCACTTGACAAATGCGGGCACACTTTTGTGCCCGCATTTTTTATTGAGGCACTTAAGTGCTAAAGAACTGAGATGCTGGATTGCGGTATCACCAAATAATTGCACAATTCACTTTAAAATGGTACAATATTTTATATTTATAAAGGAGGGCCTGCCGATGAAACCTCAGACCTGTATGTTAATCTCCGGCATCGTCAACATCATTCATGCCTTGCTCTTTCTCCTCTCCATCCTTGCACTGCTCGGCATTGGAAGCCTGGGGCTAATTGCCTCTGTAGACGGTATCCATGGTCTTGTTGGTCTTACGATGCTCGTTGTTGCTGTCCCATTATTGCTTGGGCTGGCAGTCACGATTGCGGCCATCGTGCTGGCATTTAAGAGCAGGGGAGATAGGCGGCAGAATCTTATGGTAGCCTGCACTATCTGCTCTGCCGTTGGCATCTTCCTTGGCAACTGGATGATTGGGCTGGTGGCGACCGGCTTTGCTGGTGTTGGCGTGTATCTGACTATGCGCGGACCCAGAGATTACAGCAGTGGGCCAATTTGACAGGCCAGAAACCGCATGATAAGATACTTCTATCAGATAAGGAAGTATCCCAAACATATCCAACATTTTTCTAAAGACTCAAGACAGCGTATCTCATTTGTGAGGATGCGCTGTCTTTTTATATATACACAGACTATAACAAAAAAGGAGAATGATTTTATGCTATTCGACACGAAAATCGAGCACCGTACCGAACCAAAGAGGCCGATTCCTGAAATGTGGAAGGAATATGTTGACCTGCTGGTAGGAACGAAACGAGTTGGAGTAAAACGGCTCCTCGGCTGGCTCCAGTCCGATATGGGAAATGGCACGCTGAACTTTCTCGAAGCACCAGCTTCGACACGGTTTCATGGCAGCTACGCCGGTGGATTGTTGGAGCATTCCCTCAATGTATACAAAAGGCTGTACGCTCTTCTGGCGTTTGAACTCCATAACGAGCCTGATGAAGTCAAAAAGAGCCCTGCGGCGGAATCTATGGTAGATTCTATTACCATTGTGGCCCTGTTACACGACCTCTGTAAGGTCGGCTTCTACAAAGAGGATTGGAGCAATAAGAAAATTTACTCCGAGAATGGCTCCAAGCAGGACAAAGGAGGACGTTTTGACTGGGTAGAGGTACACCAGTATCGCGTTCTCGATACCCATAAGTTTGGCCACGGCGCAGCGTCCATAGAGATTGCGGAACGGTTTATGGGCATCAATGGTTTGACAGAAGAAGAAAAATATGCTATCCGCTATCATATGGGCGACTTTTCCAATGAGCGTGAGACAGGAGATGTCTATAATCGCTATCCGTTGGCTACTTTGCTGCACATGGCAGATATCGCCGCAACCTACCTCGATGAACGTGAGTGTGATGATTCCGGCGACCTATTCTGGGCAAACCTTAACGCATTTGCCCGTCCAGTCAAAAAAGAGCCTGCAGACAATAACGGCCAGGGAGGGAACAGCGATGGACAAGCCACTGAATCCACCTAATATCGATTTGACGGAGGCAGAGCGCCGTTTTGGCTTTGTGAATGCAAAGTCCAAAACCTATATCCTTCTGGAACTGCCATCTCGACTTTCCGGCATTTACATTGCCAAGGCGATGGAGGCAGACAGTACTTCCGATAGCAGCCCAGCCACGGTCTATCTGGTCTGGGACAACATGGATGATTTCGATGCCGGTAAGGAGCCATCGCAAATTCTGACCAAAATTCACTGACCCAAATGGCCGCCCTCTATAGGGCGGCCATTTTCTTTTCCATGCCATGATAGTCCAGTGTAAAATTGGCAAATTTTTCAGATTTGACTTCAATGTCATGATGTGGTATAATATATTTGACTCAGATAGGTTCGTCTGAGTGAACTAATCTCCTTTAGTTACATAGGGTATGTCGGTGCCCTATCGTAACGCAATTTGTTGTATATGATGCCATTGAGCACTTGAATTTGGGCTGCTTTGGGGAAGGGTGCGGCAGCTCATTCAAATCTCGGCAGAAGCTGGGTGAATCAGCTCCTCCAGCCGCAGCAGGCAGAAGGGTTCACGGGTTTAAATCCCGTTGTCGGGACCACAGGAGGTTTACTCCACCTCCTGAACGTTTGTGTATATAGGGAAGCGGGGCAGTTCGTATGGACTGCTCCGTTTCCTTTTGTTCATTCAATTTATTGACCAATTTAATAATATATGGTATAATATCTATTGAAGAACAAAGCGCCTATTCACATGCAAAACGCGCTTTGAGCCGCGCTCATTTATTGACTAATATAATGATTTGTGGTATAATATTACTTGAGGTCACGTGGCTCTATCTGCTATCTAGCGGAAATTCACTAAAGTAAGGAGAGTGATAGGAATGGCATATAGCCAGGAGGCAACAGACCTTGACGAATTCATTTTCGGCACTGACTGCACCACAGTTGAAAGCTCCAGATAACTGGCCATGCACAAGGGCACATACGAAGAGGTGGCCGAGTGGATGAAGGCGGCGGTCCTGAAAACCGCTGGGTGTAAAAAGCCCCGTGGGTTCGAACCCCACTCTCTTCGCCAGAGCAGGCGGACGATACCCCCTGCTTCCCGTATCTTCCTCCTTTCGGAAGCACGGGCTTCATCCAGCCCTTTGCATACAGCCAGCCCACTATCCGGGCCGGGGCTAACCACTGGGCTTTTTCAAAAAAACAAAGATACATGCGGCTAAGTGTCTTTTGCCACGAGGCGATAGCGGCAGGCAGTTCCTGTGCGGCGAAGCATCTTGGGTGTTCTGCGGGGAGTAGTGGCCATATCAATCCGCTGAGGCCGTTTTTATACAACGAGTTAAAAAAAGAAAAATTCTTTACAGCGAAAGGAAGTGTATGTGCTTTGGAGAAAATCACCCGTACTGTGACGGCGACAACCGTCCAGTATGCAGAGGCCATTGTAGAGAATGGCGTCCCCACCTTCCGTCCCTGCGGGGATGAGGTAATTCCCGGCGAGATTACGGACCAGGTGAATGCACTCCAGTATCTCAGGAAGAAGTATGGCGTCGACCGCTCTTTCGTTGTTACCGGCATGACGACCGATACAAAGAAATATGTGATGGACCTCGCTACCTTCATCGCCACAGCAACGCCCGTTGCTGTCGTTGCGAAGCAGGATGCGCCGACTGACAGCGAAGCGGATGCTGAACCTGCTGATGAAACAGGTGCAAACGCTGATACGGTCAACCCGGCTACACCTGCCGCCCCCGTCATCAATGCACCCACAAATAATCCTCTGCCAGGCAGTCAGGCCGGTGTGTATCCGGGCAGTCCTGTCACACCTCCAGCAGGAACCGCCCCGTTTGGTGCGCCTCCTACTGCGGAGGCCCCCAATCAGGCACCTTACAACGGCTCCTATCCTGGCTTCCAGGCTCCACAGTGAGCACTCATCCGCTGGGTGGGGGTATACCCACCTGGCGGACATACGCTGGTGTAGCTCAGCAGGCAGAGCGACGCACTCGTAATGCGTAGGTCGACGGTTCAATTCCGTCCTCCAGCTCCAAAAATGAATGGATAGAGTCACATGCCACGGCACCGGGGCCATGGAAGGCCAAAGCACGAAGTAACGAGGAGATTTTGACATGGATACGATTTGGAGTGACAGAAAGCGGCACTTCGGACTGCCCATCAGTTTCACAAAGTACAGTCTGAGTGAAGACCGTCTTTTCCGAGAGACAGGACTTCTAAATCTCAACGAGGAGGAAGTCCTGCTGTATCGAGTCCGGGATGTCTCCTTGTCTCGTTCTTTGTGGCAGCGCATCTTCGGCGTGGGTACAATTACCGTTCATTCGTCTGATAAGACCTCTCCGACCTTGGAGGTCATCAATGTGAAGGATTCCAAATCTGTAAAGGAACTTATCTTCACAAATGTTGAAAAAGCAAAAGAAGAGCGCCGCATGAGAGCGACAGAGCTTCTGGATGATGGCGCTGAAGACAGCAATTTTGAAGTGGAGTGACAACCCGCACGGATACGATACAATTTCCCGTTGTCCCCCTCGATTTTGACGAGGTGGCGCAGATACTTGATAATATCGTAGATAATGATTTTCCTGAGGAGATGTATCGCGGCCTGACTGGTGGCATCTACTTGCTACCGGAAGAGAAGCACAATGCCCGGATTCCGTCAAACCGCTATTATGTTCTTGGAGAGTATCGGCGCAACCGCATCATGGGAAACTGCATCTTCGTTTACTACGGTTCCTTTCAGAAACTATACCCGAGGGCTTCCAGAGAACAGGCGATTACCATTTTGCATGGGACCATCGGCCACGAGCTGCGGCACCATATGGAGGGCCGAGCAGGGGAGAGAGGTCTGGAAGTCGAAGATGAAATTTTTGTACAGCGGGCGCTCCGGCGCTTAGGTGTCTGGCCAGGGAAGGAGGCGTCAAAGTGTGCATCAACAAATTAAAAAAGAATAGCAACTGTGCGACCAGCAAGGGGGTCGGAAAGACCCAGGCATTCTCGGCTGGTATCGCCAGGATGCAAAAGACCGGATATAAGTTTGTGGTCATCGACAGCAAGGAATTCGAGAAAGAGTCAAAATCTCTGCTGGTATAGCTCAGTTGGCAGAGCACGTGATTTGTAATCTCGGGGTCGTGGGTTCGAGCCCCTCTACCAGCTCCATGGCACATATATTGTGCCTGTGTACCATTTCTCCCATTCCTCTTTTCCCTTTTCTATTCTCACATGCCATTCGCACCGAGCACAATCACTACGGCCGCCATGGGGCAGGGTGCAGCGGCCGCTTCATATTGGGGTGTCGCCAAGTGGTAAGGCAAGGGACTTTGACTCCCTCATTCGCTGGTTCGAGTCCAGCCATCCCAGCCATCTCCTACTAGGAGGAAATCACAAATGCAGGCAGAGGTCATCCAAACAGATGTAGGATTGTCCCCGCAATACGAAATACGGCGTAATAGCAACCTAATTGGTCACGCAGAGATTTCCCATCTGGTTCCAAGTATGTCTCCCTGCAATTTGGAACTGCTTGACCAACACTTGTCTCTGATGTCCGACTTGTCGTATCAGAGCCAACAGGCTGAAACCGGCTTTCTGAGCCGCCTCCTGCGGTTTGGAGCGCCCATGGAGCAATCCTATAAGGTCACGAGGAACACACGCTCCGTTGGACGTATCTACCCCTTCAAGGAGCAGTACCGGCCAGGCAAGAGGGTTACATGCCGTGCAATCGAGCTGAATTGCCTGCACTACACCGTTTATCACGTTGGCCATGGCAAGGATGGAACGAACTATCCTATCTATGAGGGAGAACACCAGATTGCTCTGGTGAAAAAACCTGCCATGGTGCGTAATGGGTATGACACCTATGGCATCGTGGCTCTGGATGATGACTCTCTTCTCATCGCGGTGCTCTTCGCTTTGTATGAGGATATCCGCGAGCATACTTACAACAATCTGCACGCGGGTTCAGCAGTGCGGGTTACTGCATCATTAACGACCAATCCATATCTTCTGAAACGAGATGACCCTGATTTTGAGGCCAGAGCAACTTAATGCGTCCCGGTAGTTCAATAGAAGAACATCCATTCCATTGGAGTATGCTGGTTCGAATCCAGCCAGGGACAGCTTACACTGTCCGCCAGACAGTGTGTTTCATGTTTGGGTTGACTGTGAGCCTGTGCCCATTCTGGGCCCCCGCTATTCATCGCAGTCTGGACGAACAAAGTAGGGACGGGTCTACCTCAGTAATGAGGTGGTCAAAGATGGCCCGATGCCCGGCAGGTGGGGCCGGGTCACACGCCAAGATGGTGGAATGGCAGACACGGCAGGCTCAAACCCTGCTGTCGGCAGCGGCATGAGGGTTCGAGTCCCTCTCTTGGCACCATACGCCGGAGTGGCGGAATTGGCAGACGCCCGGGACTTAAAATCCCGTGGGAACACTCCCGTGCCGGTTCGAGCCCGGTCTCCGGCACCATTCTTTCTCAATATATCGCGGGGTAGAGCAGTCGGCAGCTCGCAAGTCTCATACGCTTGAGGCCGGTGGTTCGAGTCCACCCCCCGCACCCAATGCCGGATTTGTACCGGCTGATGTGGGCGTGGCAGATTCCCCACAAAGAATGACAATGCTCGCTGAAAACTGCCGTACCCGATGCGTCGGGGCCAGTATGACCGGAAGACACCCGGGGCTATATCTTTGCGGAGAATAGTTGCTGGCTGGTGTGACAATCTAAGCGGGAATTGCACCGAAAATAGTAGGGAGGGAGACGTATTGCTACTCTATACCTAATGGTCGGCATCCCAGGGGCAGGGAAAACCACTTGGGCCAAAGAGCACCCTCAGTATGTATATGTGGGTTCTGACGAGATTCGGAAAGAACTTTTTGGCAAAGAACTGACCGTGCGTGGATACCGGAAAGTCCATCGTCTGATGATGCAGCGAGCAATCTCCCACCTTGAATCTGGACATGATGTTGTAATGGATTCAGCCCATGTCAGCATCCACGCTCGGAAGAAAGTCCTAAAAGGGCTTCCGTCCGGCATTGATGTGGTCGCGGTACATATTGATACGGCTGTCCCGCAGGCCCTCAAGAATAACCATATGCGGGAACGGCATGTGCCGCGTATTGGCATCATGTTTCTCGGCAAAAAGTTAGAAGTACCGTCGGCAGGAGAGGGTTTTACGAAGGTCCTACATATAACAAAAGACTTCACTTGACTGTTTGAAACGCAGAAGTGGTGGAATTGGTAGACACGCCAGCTTGAGGTGCTGGTGAGCCATTGGGCTCTTACGAGTTTGCGTCCTACTTTCCGCACCAGATACGGGCCTTTAGCTCAGTTGGTTAGAGCAGGCGGCTCATAACCGCCCGGTCCTGGGTTCGAACCCCCGAAGGCCCACCAGGTAAAATACGAAACTTCGAGGAGGTCATGTTGTGCTCAAGAAAGTCCTGTGCATATCCGCCGCCGCGCTTGCACTGACCGCTTCACTGACAGCCTGCAACACGTATTTAGAGAAGTCCGGCACATACGATGTTGAGACAGGCGACCGCGTGAAAATCACGGTCGATGCCAAGGTGGGCTATGATATTACGCTGGAGGCACCGTTCGTCATCTCTAAGGACGACGAGACAATTCTGAACGGCACGTTCCTGTACAGCGAATATCTGGAAGAGTATAAGAGCGCCTATGAGGCTGAACCCACCGCATCCCTGGTAGATGAAGGGGAAAAGGATGGGAACGAGTATTTCTGCTATGCTGTCGGAGATGAGTACGACTACTTCGTGAAAGTAGGCGACTCCAATACCGCAGTCATCTTGTCTTCAGCAGCAAGCGAGGAGGAAGCAAGCGCGGCGTTCAACTCCACCGTTATCTCACTAGAGGAATAACCATTTTGGGGAAGACCCTCATCAGGTATGCCGGTCTCCCCACATATGTCCCTGTAGTTTAATGGCAGAACGGTTTGCCAACGTGCAGCAATGCCGACAGACATATGCCGGTTCGAATCCGGCCGGGGACATGCGCGTTCCATCGTTTTAGATGTACGCATTAGCTATGGGTTGGCTGTGAGCCCACTCTGCGCGCAGGAATGCCGCAGGGACTCCGATAACCATATCGCAGCCTGGACGAACAAAGTAGGGACGGGCCTACCTCCCCCTGTGAGGTGGCAAAAGATGGCCCGGGTCACGGTAGGTGGGACCGTGTGTATATCGCGGAGTAGAGCAGTGGTAGCTCGCCTGGTTCATACCCAGGAGGCCGCCGGTTCGAGTCCGGCCTCCGCAACCAGCCCCTTTTGGGGCATTCTCTCCCCCTCATTATATGGCGGCCTGGTCTTTGCACCTGCTTTCAACCTCCCCACCAGGCCGCCGCTCCTTGGGGACATAGCTCAGTTGGCAGAGCGATGGCTTTGCAAGCCATAGGCCGTGGGTTCGAGCCCCACTGTCTCCACCATGGCACCAAAGGTGCCGCAATTCCGAGCTGACTGGGAGTTTGCTTCACCTAAGCGGAGCCTCTAGCCTCTGACCTCCGTTGCTGCACTCTTCGGACAATGGGGCCTATGGTCAACCGCCCATGGCACTGGCAGATGACCGGCACGGTTTGGAAGCATCCTTGCGCGGGTCTCTCCCCGCGCCGCAGCCTGATGACTGCACATAAGTCGGGCGAAATCAAAGGAGCCGCCGTGGGTGTCGGCAAGTACGAAATTGGCATCTACAGCGTATTCCGTGTGGCGGAATCAGACGCAGCCAAACTGACCGGGGTGCAACGGAAAGGGCGGTGTCAGTGAAAAACTGGCGTGGGTGGTATGAGCAAGGTAGATGGGCTTGTCCCATTGCGACGTCAGTCGCATTGCTCAAAATCTACTCCACGGAATTGCTGTCACTAGGAGGCCATCCGGTTTGCCGGGTGGCCCCCTTTTCAAAAATTGCGTAATATATTGCTATATGGTATAATATATCAAGAGGTGATGACTGTGATTGACCTACTCAAAAAGGCAACGGAAAACCAGCGTTTCCGCATTATCGCCTACATTGCTGGGGGCGCAATCGCAGTAATTCTGCTCTGTTTCCTCATCATTTCCATCATAAACGGAGGGGAGAAGATTACTGACGATATTGTAGTGACTGCGTACTCTGAGGATGAAATTCAAAATACAGAAGAGTCCGGCGTCTTCTGCAAATCCATTCTCTCCACGAAAATTGACTCTGATGTCACAGGTGGCAAAACAGTCGTGTTGACCTCATCCAGGGAGTATGAGGACTACCTTGACCAATATGATGATATTTCAGTCGTGGAGCCAGAACAGGTTCCCATTGTGGATGACTGGTTCTCCGCTGGGTACTACGCAATCATCGTATCTACCGACCAGTATGAGCTGCCAGTCAATCTGACCGCTTCAGCGAAATATGTTGATGCCGACGGGAATATAAAAATCCTGGTCGGACCGTCGGGCATCAACCCTGAATTCGTTTATAGCAAAGAACTTGATTCCTGTAAGCAGGCATCCGTGGTCATTTTCCTTGACCAGGAACTTATCACGGACGCTCCAAGTATCACAATCATGTTTATACAGTAAGCCACATTGACGAGGGAGGGGATTCTTGTGGCAAGAGGTGAGTGTATCTTAGAGCCTGGCCCGAATAGCTGGCTGAATTTATCCACCAGTCTTCTATCCAAGGAAGGGAAGGCCATCGTGACATCCGACCCAGACATACAGTGCGGCACCATTGCAGCACTGCAGGCACTTGAGCCGACCAATATGGACGAATATCCGTTTTACTTTTCAGACGACGAAAAGGAGAGCGATATTGGGATGGCTACCCTGTCCATGTGTATCCGGGAAAATCCCTATGCAACCATGGCGGAACTCGTGGCCAGGTATTCTGACGCCAGGAACGTGCCATATGCGCATGTGGCCACGGTACTGAATGAAATCCGCCGGAGCACCGGATTCACCATGTACCTCCGCAATCGGGGAGACAATACATTCCAGGCAGTTCAGTGGACCCCGGCAAGAGTCCCGTCAAATATGACACTGCTCCCCCCGCCAAAGCGCCGGGCATGAGATAGGGGGAGGCACCATGAGGCTACCACTTGCCCTGCTGAAGGGTGCAATACTCGGCCTGGTCTTGATTGGGGCCGTGTATTTCCTGCAGGAATGCTATGGCCCAATCGCGGATACGCTGACCCATATCCCAGACATTATCTTCCGTGGTTATCAACCTCAAGCGTTGGATGACAGTTTTTCAGCGCTTTTCTTTTCGTGGATAGCAACGGAGGGAATCCTTATGATGCTGTTGCCAAAAAGCGGCGGAGGCGAAGAATGAGGTCGGATTCTAGGATGTCATATAAACAAGTCATATCAGGAAAAACCTCCACATATCATATGGACGGAGGTGAGCCAGTGATAGTCAAACAACCTATAGACCAATCAGAACTGGAGGCCGCTGTCCTACATAATATTTTTGATAATATGCTTAAGGCTGGCCTCATTACCGAAGCTCAACATGAAAAAGCCTGCCGCATGATTGATGGTGCAGATGATTTAACACTGGAAAAGGGAATTGACGCTCAGGCAGAGCCTGACCTCAATGCCTTTGATTAACCCTTTCCTTCTGGGAAAGGGTTCTTTTTTATCAAATTAACGATTATCTCAGAGATGAGTACTCAACTTTGAAGGCATTGAACAATTTCGCGTTCGTGGTATAATTATTACATATGCACACTGTTAGAACAAGGGGGAGAGTATAGCAGATGGCGAAACGAAAAACGCCTCCGTTAAGGCGGCCAGGATTTCACAAATATGATATCAGCCAAATTCGAAATGAGGATTTAGACCGATACATGATTCAAACCCTGCTGAAAGATGGTTGGACCATTTATGACCTACCGTTAAGGGTTGCTTGCTATTCCAGGGTATCCACAGATGAAGAAATGCAGCTTCACTCGCTAAATGCTCAAGTAAAATACTTCCGGGAGTATGTAAATAACGCTCCGAATTGGACACTTGTAGGGACATACTTTGATGAAGGTATAACTGGAACATCTACAAAAAAGCGCGAAAGTTTTAACAGAATGATATTAGATGCGGAAGAAAGGAAGTTTAATCTTATTCTGACAAAGGAGGTGTCCCGATTTGCCAGAAATTTATTGGACAGTATTGCTTATACAAGGAAACTATTAGAAAAGGGCATCGCGGTCTACTTCCTTTCAGACGGTATTATGACATTCAACGAAGACAGTGAGCTACGACTCGGCATCATGGCCAGTGTAGCGCAGGAAGAGAGCCGGAAGACCAGTTCCAGAGTCAAATTTGGCTTTCGCCGGAGCATTGAAAATGGTAGTGTTCTTGGCTCAAATCGGATTTATGGATACGATAAGGACAACGGACGCTTAGTGATAAATGAAAAAGAAGCCGAGATGGTCCGCAAAGCATTTGACCTCTATGTCAACCATGGACTAGGAATCCGCCGGGTCGGCGTTGAACTTACAAACCAGGGCTATCGAAATTTTGCCGGAGGCCCAATTACATCAGCCACGGTTAAGAACATTCTTCGGAATCCAAAGTATAAGGGCTACTACTGTGGTGGAAAGACGGAAAAGGTTAATTTTCTTTCGAGTGAAATAAAACAAATTCCGCGAGACGAATGGGTCATGTATAAAGACGAAACCGGAGAAATCGTCCCTGCACTTGTCGATGAAGAAATATGGGATAAAGCACAAAAAATTCTGGATTCAAAGACGGCACAATACATGAGTTTAAATCCAAATGGGACGAAACCACGTGCTTCCTATAAGGGAATGTACCCTTACAGCAGCAAAATCATATGTGAAGAGCATAATACGACTTTCGTGCGCAGGCTGTACAAGTATACCAAGAAAGACGGAACAAAGGTTGAGAGAGAAATATGGCGTTGTCTGTACCAAGTTCAAAGCGGAAATCACTTCTGCAGTATGCCTAAGCTCTATTCCTCAGACCTAGATGAAATTATGACCCAAGTATTGGATTATGTAATCAAAGATAAAGAGGCCATATTAAAAAGGGCCGAGGAAATATACAAAGCCATTCTCAATGAACCAAGGGCTTTTGAAAAAGAGATTGCAGCTCAAGAGAAAAAAATCAAATCTATTGAAGCAAAAAAAGATAAGCTACTTGATTTGGTAGTCCACGGACGGATTTCTGATGCCGAGTTCCAGAAGCGCAATGATTCCCTCAACGTAGAGCTATCAGAAGCCATGGATGAAAAGAAACGCCTTGTCGATGAACAGACTAAAGCCAACAGTAATTCAATGCCGACCCCCGAACGAATTCGGGAAGACATCGAATATATTGTCCAATTTAAAGAGGGCTTCAGTCCTGGATTGGTAGATAAGGTGCTTGACCATATCGTCATCCAGAAGGGAAGCACGAATGAAAAGATAAACCTCTTGATTTACCTGCATGGGAATCCAAACCCATACAAAGGTCAAATCGGCGGGAATACGGGCGGAGACGGAACCGCTCAAAATCCCGGAAATGGTTGCGGCTCAGGGGATATCGTATTTTCTGCTAAATGCTATCAACCAGAGGGGTGGTCATCACCACCGACGGCACCATCTCCGACATTCCCCGGGAGGACTATCTGGAGGCGGAGGAGCGGGTCATCCGGGAACTGCAGGAGCTGGGAAAGCCCTTCATCGTGCTGCTCAACTCCGCCGATCCCAAAGGGGAGCGGGCCGGCGCCATCGCCCGGGATATCACCTCCCGCTATGAGGTCAACTGCATGGCGGTGAACTGTCTGGAGCTGGACGAGGACGCGGTGGGAGAGATCCTCAAAGCGGTGCTCTATGAGTTCCCCATGCAGGAGCTGGATCTGTTTCTGCCGCCCTGGGTGGATGCCCTGCCGGCGGACCATCCCATCAAGGCGGGACTGTACGAGGCCGTGCGCCAGGGGACGGATCAGCTGCATCACATCCGGGAGATCAACGGCGTCATTGCCTCGCTGGGAGAGTGTGAAAACATCAGTGAGGCAAAAATTACCTCCATTGATCTGGGAACCGGCATTGCCAGCGCCACACTGGTACTGCCCCGCGAACTGTTCTACCATACGCTTTCGGAGCAGTCGGGATTCTCCGTGGCCGACGATGGCGATCTCATGAGTCTTTTGACCCGGCTGGCAGCCGTCAAAGCGGAGTACGACAAGGTAGCCGGAGCGTTGAAGGATGTCCGCGAAACGGGATACGGCATCGTGGTGCCCGGAATCGACGAGCTGAAGCTGGAGGAGCCGGAGATCATGAAGCAGG
>UMDT01061842.1_pt1 | contig 13592 bp, 9 predicted proteins | sample 1964561 | NCBI WGS metagenome assembly UMDT01 (sample SAMEA4836001, study PRJEB28245) | human gut metagenome | biome: gut microbiome; material: fecal sample | place: Denmark | collected 2008
GTATGTAAAGAAACAACAATCATCGATACGGCCAAGAAATCAGGATTCCCAGTGGATGGGAACTTATAAACGGGCGATCGCAATTGGACTTGCAATCGTTATAGCACTGGTCTTATCGGGCAAAGTATATCAAAAGCTCCGAAGAAAAAAGACAGAAAAAATACGACAAAATGACAAAAAAGAAGGAGAGACGGAATGAAAAGAAAATTGATCAATTTATTAGGATTTATCTTAATGGGAATCGGAATTCTTACATTTCTCTCTCCTGATTTTTCTGCTTATAAACAACAAAAAGATGCAGATAAAGAGATCGATGCTTTTGAAGAAGAAGCAAAAGTTCCAAAAGATAAAGATCCGCTGTATCAAGAATCTTTAAAATACAATCAAAAGATTTATCAAAGTGGACAAGGTGATCTAAAAGATGTTTGGAGCTATAAAGCAGCTCCGATTCGATTGAAAGATCAAAAAGAAAGCTTTGGATACATTAAGATTAAAAAGATGGATGTCAAACTTCCATTATATTTAGGAGCCACTTTGCAAAACATGAGAAAAGGTGCTGCGATCATGGGAGAAACATCCCTGCCGCTTGGTACAAAAAACAGCAACTGCGTGATCGCTGCACATCGGGGATATCGGGGAATTCCGTATTTTCGGGACATCGAACAGTTAAAAACAGGCGATCAGGTGATCATTAGAAATCCATGGGAAAGACTGGATTACCGGGTTACAAAGATTAAAGTGATCGATCCATATGATATGGACAAGATTCTGATTCAAAAAGGGAAAGATATGGTCACACTTATAACCTGTCATCCGTACCGAGGACATGGAAGATACCGGTATGTTGTGTACTGTATCAGAGACCACGGACAAAAGATCGTGGAGAAAAAGAACAGCACGATCAAAGACACGCATTTTAAATCTTCCGAATGGGATATTCGAAGAGAAAAACTATGTCATATGATCGGATTTGGGATCTTGCTTATTTTTTGGATCATAATAATAAAAAATTGGAAAGGAACAATCAGGAAAGGAGGAAAAGCATGAAGAGAATAAAAAAGATCTTAAAAGGAAAAGGAAAGATCGTTGCCGCATTGGCGGTTGTGATATCCTTTGCTACTGTTTTGGTATGGCATCAAATGCAAAATGCAAGTGCTCATAACCAGGAATATCCCGGTTTTAGTAGAACATATACAAACGGATATGGAAGATTTTATGTAGATGGTCCTGGTAATAAAAGCAGTTGGCTAGAAGTGAAATTTTATTGTAGTGGACTAGGAAAAAACGTAACACAGGGAACATTTAATAATAAAGGTCGAAAAGTTACCTTTAGTGAAAATCAAGGAGGCGGTGGTGATTACGACCTTCATCTTGCATCATGGTCTGATACAACATATAAAAATGATAATGGAAGATACACGTCATTAGATGTAAAAATTCGTTATACAATTCCTGCACATGAGTATGAAAGTTGGCAATCACAAGATACCTCAAATGATTATTATGTAAAAGCAACAGAAGGTTCTACTGGACACGAGAAATCAGAACATACGGTTTATCAAACATTACGTATTAGTGCATATTCTATTGGATTATCTACACATACTGATAATAATGTTAGAGATTTTAATTGTAGTCGAACATTTCATATGGCCAAATCTCAATACAGTGTTTATTATAATGGAAATGGTGGAACAGGCGCAGATGTATCTTGGAATTTTACAGATGGAGATAATTTTGCTTTCCCTACTGTTTCAAGACGAGGTTACACATTTGATAAATGGATTGATCAGGGAACGGGATGGGAATCTAGTACTGACTGGATTGTATGTGGTGGTAATTACACAGAAATTGCTCAGTGGATAGCTAATCAGTATAATGTATCCTTTGATGATAATGGAGCCGATTCTGGAAATGTTTCAGATAGTACAGCAACCTATGATAGTAACTTTACTCTTCCAGAAAGTGGATATAAAAAGAAAGGTTACAAGTTTTTGGGTTGGAGCACTAATGAAAACGCAACATCTCCTCAGTATACCGCAGGACAGTCTTTTACCTATCAAACAGACGGAGATACCGTATTTTATGCTGTATGGGCAAAAAGTGATTTCGAAGTAAAATTCCACGGAAACGGATCATCTGCTGCAGATTACACAGCAAATCTTACTTATAATAAATCCGTAAGTTTACCGAAAAATATATTTGAACGTCCAGGGTATACGTTCATTGGATGGGCTCAAAAAGAAGATGGTGATAAAGAAGTACCGGAAGAAGTGAAATATACCGATGGGCAGGCAGTGAAAGATCTGTGTGAACCGGGAGAAACATGCCATTTGTACGCTATCTGGAAAAAGAGCGATGGAAGTTTTGAGACGAAGAACATCATCCATGATGACAAGATGTTCTTAGGAGATGTGAATCTTACCGGACAGAATGGAACTGGATACAGCAATGCAAACATTGATTCCAAATCTGCACACATCGACAAAGAAGATGATCCGGGATATTTTACAGACCGTTATGGATCAAACAATAATTAAGTTTTGTTTTAGATCCATGGTTTTAGATAAAAGAAACAGGAGGAAGCCATACATGAAAAATAAGTTGAAAAAAAATCTGAAAAAGATCGGAACATTCTTCTTATCTTTGCTCACATTGTTTTCATCTCTCTTTGGCGGGTTAGCAGGAATGCCAACACCGATCACTAACGTCAGTGCCAAAGAAGGAACAGCAACAGTAAGCATGAGTAAAGCAAGAGGCAGTTTTGGGATCAGGGAACTTGGACGAGCGTCCAGTGAAGGCTTATGGAAGATCAAAGCCGGCGGAAAGCAGACATTTTGTCTTGATTCCGGAAAGAGCATGTGCAACGGAGATACCGTGGAGTATAAGACCGCTAATGCCGTGAAATATAGCAAAAAATCCATTGCACAAGCACTGACTCATTACGAGCAGGGTTCTAAGAGTGAGAAAAGCTTTATCTTAACACAGGCTTATATCTGGGCATGTGGAAAAGGAAAGAGCAAACAGACAACCGTCTATCAGGCAGGAAAAAACATCGATGGTGGATATTCCACATCTGACGCAAAAAAATTCTGCGATGCGATCAAAAATACTGGTCCGCAGGGAACAATCTATTATTATAAAGTAAAGAAATGTGTCAAAGGGAAAAAACATGATTCCCATCAGATGCTGTATCGATTAAATGACACTCCATATACGAAGCCTAAAACAGCTTCCATTGGTGCATCTAATAGTGATTCCAAGCCAAAAGAGATCAGTCTCCAGATCAAGAAAAGAGATGCTGACACAGGAGCTTTATTATCCGGAGCAACCTTCTTATTCTACTGTGACGGGGTCTATGTGGACAAAGCAACAACAGGAGATGATGGAGTTGCAAAGGTCACTTATAGTCGAGCGATCAGTGCATCCTATACCATTCCAAGGGAGGAAGAAAAGGTATATGTCACAAACTGGGATGAACTGTCTGAAAAACAGCAAAAAGAACAAACAGAAGTATTAAAGCGTTATAAATCCAAAGCTGCTGCGAAGAAAGCAGCGAATGCCGAAGCAAAAGCAAAAGTCAAAGCGTCCATAGAATCTCAGATGAATACGAAACATGTATGGACAGTCAAAGAAGGAACCGCACCTTTTGGACATCTGTTAAATGACACGACGCAGACATTACAGGAAGGAAATGGGAAACGTAGCACACTGAAATTTGGGGATGTCTCAAATACATGGAGCCCCATCAAGATCCATTTACATAAACAGTGTAGCGAGGATTACGGAGTAGAAGCTTCTTTTGAAGGTGCGATCTATGGTATCTATGCAGAAGAAGATATCAAGGGTTCCGATAACAAAACGGTCCTTTATCCGGCCGGTACAGAAGTTGGAAGAATCACGACCGATAAGAATGGAGATGGCGTTTCCGGAGATCTTCATCCTGGAAAATATTATCTAAAAGAACTTGTACCACCAAAAGGATTCCGCATAACAGCAGAGAATGAAGCAGGCGGAAAGATCAAAGTCTATCTGAACAATACAGATGAAACAGTTGCTGCAAACGAAAAACCAACACAGGGAAAACTAAGTATCAAGAAATACTATGTCACAGGAAGTACAAAAGTCAAAGAACCGGATGCTGTCTTTGAGATCAAGAACATCAACGACGATGTTGTTGATACGATCACAACGGATTCTGAGGGTGTGGCAACAACAAAACTGCTGCCATATGGATCTTATACCATTCATCAGACAAAAGGAAAAGCAGGCTATGAGATGGCACAGGATATGACAAAGACGATCGAGGAAATGAACGGTGATGGGACTCCGATCACTTATACGTTTGAATGTGAGAACAAGGAAAAGAAAGCCCGTATCTCTGTAATAAAGAAGTTAGTCATTGATGATGATGAGACAGATACCCATCAGGAAAAAGAAGAAGTGAAAGCCAAGTTTGAGATCATCAACAAAGCAACAAAAAAAGTTGACGATACGATCACAACGAATACGGAAGGATATGCAGAATCCAAAGAGCTGGATCCGGGAACATATTATGTTCATCAGATCGAAGGAACTCCAAACTATAAATTTAGTGAGGATTCCGCAGATATCAAGATCGAGGATGGAGATACAGGAAAATACAATCACAATGTTGTATTAAAGAACTATGGTTCCACAAAACTTCGTATCATCAAGAAGATGAGTAAGAATAAACGAAGCAAGGCTGAAGTTGGAGCTTCCTTTACGGTTCTGGATGCATCTTATACCAAAGATATTGAAAAACAGGATCTTGGAAATGCACAAAAAAGGATCGACTATATCAATTCCCTGGACAAAAAAGCAATCCTTGGAGAGATCGTAACGAACAAAGAGGGAAAAGCTGCCCTGATGTTAGACAAATACAGTAAGAAGAATGGATTTGTCGTTATTCAGACCATGGGAGCTGACGGATATGATCTGATGGGAATCTACTATTCCAAAGATCATAACCCAAAGACGGAAAAAGGACAGGATGTTTATGAGATCGAGGCATCTGATCCATACTCTGATTCCGGATGGGTAGAGATCTACAAGCAAAAGAGAGTCGCAGCGGATGAATATGTACCAGAAGTCGGAGCAAAGTTTGAGTTAAAAGAAGCGGATGGACATGTCGTAGAAACACTGACGATCGGAAAGGACGGAAAAGCAAAGACCAGCGAAAAAGTAGCACTGGGAGCTTATATCCTGCATCAGGTAGCCGGTGAAAATGGCTGCACAAAAGAACAGGATAAGCATGACTGGATCGAAGATCAGGATATCGTCTTAACAAAAGACAACAAAAATAAGACTGTCAGCTATTCTTACGATGATAATGAAAAACCGATCGAAGTAGAACTTGTCAAACAATCCTCTGAAACAAAAAAACTGTTAAACGGAGCTGTCTACAAAGTCTATGACAGTGAAAAGAATCAGGTGGCAACATTAACAACAGGAACGACCTCTGACGGGAAAGCATCCTGCAGACTGCCATATGGAACTTATACGATCAAAGAAACAACTGCACCGGATGGTTACAATCTTGATACAGAACAAAGAACCTTTACCTTAAGTGAAAAGTCTGACAGTATCAAGATCAAATATGACAATGCCGGAAACGGAAAAACAACCTTAAACGAGACAGATACACCGGTCATGGGTTCGATCTCCCTACAGAAGAAAGGAGAGTATCTGACAGGGTATGCTGGAGATGCAGGATTCACATATGAAGATGATAACATCAATGGAGCTGTTTACGGCTTGTTTGCCAAAGAAGATATCACAAAAGATGATGGAACCGTTGTATGGAAAGCGGGAACAAAGATCGATGAAAAGACAACAAGCAAAGACGGACCAGTGAATTTTACAAGAACAGGCAGCGATGGAAAACAGACGACTAATTTCTATCAGGGCCACTATTATGTCAAAGAACTTTCCGGTCCAAACGGATATACCATTGATAAAGAAGAGCATGAAGTCAATATCACATGGGATACGAAACCAGATGATATGAACAATCTGAATAAAAACAATACAACGCCGGATGTGGAAGATCCAATGGGAAGTGAAGATGCGAAACCATCAACAGGGATCTATGTTCTGGAAGAAGGCGAAACTTTAAACAAAGAATTTGCCAATGCAGAGACGATCACGTTTACATGGGAAAAGGCAGCGGACGGAGTCCAGACAAAAGACGTTTCCCAGAACAAGGACGGAAGTGTTGTTTTATGGAAAGATGGAAACAACTATTATGTATCCACACAGAGAGCAGGACAGGTCATCTACATGAACGCTGTATCAAGTAAGATGTTCTTAAACTGTACAGCACTGACAACGATCAAATTTAAAAACATTGATACTTCACAGACCGTGGATATGTCTGAGATGTTTGCCGGATGCGGAGCATTAAAAGAACTCGACTTATCAAGTTTTAACACATCCAATGTGGAAGATGTATCCAAGATGTTTTACGGATGTTCTGAACTAAAGACAACCTATACACAGGATCAGAAGTTACAGATCACGGATGATTACGTGGCAGCAAAAGGATTACAGATCACAGCTTCTCCAAAAACAGACTTTATGTTAGGAGATAAATACAAAGCCAGTGATTTTGACTTCTCTATGCTCTATGATGATAATGGAGAGGAAACACTGGAAGATGTGACGGACGCAGATGTCAGCTTCAATCCAACCTATGCGGATATGTCTGGAAAACAGAAAGTTCAGATCAGCTTTAAGTCATCCAGTAAATATGCAAAATACCAGACGATTGAAACAACAGTCAAAGTCATCGATCCTGATGATACGAGTGATGTATCCTTAGATACGGCAAAACATGTAAACATCGACCTGAACCTGACTGATAAGCTTCAGAAATACAGCATTCAGTTTATCAAAACAGACAACAAAGGAAATATGTTACCGGGTGCGAAGTTTGCATTAAAAGCAGCCTGTGAGATCGTGGACCGCAATGGAAAGACGATCTTTAAGAAAGGTGATACGATCGCAACAACTGTTTCCGGAGATGATCAGTTTGGTTATCTGGAATTCTTCGGACTGCCAACTGGTATTTATGCAAAAGACGGTGTTGGCAAAGAAATGTATACAGTTGAAGAGATCGAAGCACCACTTGGATATAATAAGTCCGATGAAAAGCTGACATTCAGCGGAGAAGTATTAAACAATACGGCTGCGGACTTTATCCATGATGTGGCATCCCAGGGAAATACCAATACCGATGAAACAACTTACAAACATGATTCCAAGACAATTGTCAACACTCCATCAGATTATGTGCAGGTGAAGAAGTACTGGATCGATGATAACAACTCCATGAACACAAGACCTGTATCAGTGACCATCAAGGCAGAACATAAGAATACACATGAAGTGAAGACTTATGTTCTGAACAAAGATAACAACTGGGCAATGCAGACAGATATCAAGCGTGGTGAAGAAGGAAACTATACGTTTAGCGAGGTTTGTAATGCAGCAAACTACACAAGAGTCAGCAAAGAAGGGGGCGATTGGGATAAAAATACCTATACGTTATCCTATACAAACAAATATGATAAAGATGGAAGTGTAAAGCTTGTTGTTAAGAAAAACTGGGATGATAGTAATAACAGTGATGGTATCCGTCCAGATTCTGTTATTGTGAGAGTTTATCAAAATGGTACAGATACAAAATTAAAAGCAACTTTAGATGCAAGCAATAACTGGACTGCAGAGTTTAATGATCTTCCTAAAACGGATGATCTTGGCGAAAAGTATGAATATGAAGTCAAAGAAGATTCATCCTCTGTTGTTAATGGAAATGCCAAGACTGGATATGAGATTGCTTATGAAGTGAAGAAATCTACAGATAAATCCAGTGATATCACAACGATCACAACCGATATCACAAACACTCATAGACCAGATTCAACGACCAGATCCATTCAGAAGAAATGGAATGATAACAACGATTCCGATGGCATCCGCCCAGATTCTGTCAAGTTCAATCTTGTCGGAAACGGAAAAGTCGCAGATACCGTAACCTTGTCTGAAAAGAATGGATGGAAAGCGACATCCAAGCTCGTTCCAAAGAAAGAGAATGGAAAAGCGATCACTTATACATGGCAGGAAGTACAAGAAGGTGTGGTCACAGGAGAGAGTCAGATCGGATATAAGGCAACTTATACAACCGATAAGGATGATCCTGATACAACGATTGCAACCAATACCCATACACCGGGAAGAGGAAAGGTAACGATCACGAAAGAGATCGATCCATCTAACTTAAACATGGATATCGGAAGTGCGAAATTTACGTTTAAACTGAAAGGAACCGATGCTTATGGAAAGAAACATACGTACAAGGAAGAGGTTGAATTCAGCAAGGATGAAGTGGCAAAACAGTTAAAAGCTCATCCGGGAGAAAGAATCAAACTTTCTGCAACCTTCGATGATCTGATCTATGGTACTTATACATGCAGCGAGAGTGGTGGAGAGAAATACTTTAAGCTCCTGACACTTACATCTGACAGCACCAATGCAACGGTTGACCAGAGCAAAGGAACTGTAACATTTAAGATCGGACCAGAAGGAACTATGGGAAATGCGAAACTGACAGCAGATGCAACTTTCGTTAACCAGATGATCCGTGGATCCGTAAAATTAGTTAAGAAAGATTCCTCCGGAAAACGATTAAAAGGTGTGGAATTTACGATCGAAGATTCCGATGGAAACAAGATCGCAAGTGACATAACAAACGAAAATGGAGAGATTAAGTTTGATGGATTACTGCCGGATAAGTATAAGATCACAGAGACAAAGACACAGAGCGGTAAGACACTGTTAAAAGAACCGATCAATGTAACGATCCCAATGACAGTGACACAAAGCGAAGTGAACGATCAAAATATCGATGTGAGCAATGCGATCAAGCAGGGAAATAACTATTATTTCTATCACTTAACTTATGAGGTGAGCAATGATTCCACACTGAACCTGCCATCAACTGGTGGATTCAGTGATATCAAGACTTACCTTCCACTGATCGGTGGATTCGTACTGATCTTAGCAGCAGGATTCTATTATCTGAAAAAGAAAAAGGGTATGAAAATCCTGAAGAAGAAAAAATAACAACCAATAATGATCTCACAGTCTTTGGGCTGTGGGATCGTTTCTGTAAAAAGAGGAGAAGAACAAGATGGAAAAATGTTTCGATGAAAAGAAAATAGCAAAACTTACAGGAACCGCAGTACAGGATGATGAAACATTTAAAGCAGAAGGTGGATTTGTTCCTGAAAGAGATCAGTTTTATTTTGAGATGAAGCAGGGAGATTATGTTTTTATGGTTGGATTTAAAGAGCTGCTGATATGTCTGCGACTACTTGAAAAGATGGATGAAATCCCAGAGATCGGTGAAAAATGGTGGCAGCAGATGGCAACACTTTATGGGAATGATATTTATATGCTAAAATATGATGAAGCAAAATAAAATCATATACAGGAGACGATGTCATGAAAGAAATTAAGTTTGTCACAGGCAGAGGTCGATAAGCAGAATGTCGATACGAGAGGAGAAAGATGTGAAGAAAAACCAAGATGAAGAGATTAATAAAGAAATTGTAAAATCAGTAATCAGTCGAGGAATCCCAGTTGAAAAGTTCTTTGAGCTTGGTGGAGAAATAATAAAGTTAGACCCAAGCCCCAACTCAACACATGTTAATGTGTTTGAGATGGCAGGGATTGATCCAAAGAAAGTGGAAGAAAACACGAAACTGATTAATGACCTGATTAATTCTATGAAAAGAGTCCAGATACACGAAAGAGATAAATCGAAAGACGGTACGCATGTTGATTGGTGGATATACGAGGAATCAGATCCTCAAAATTATTTTAAGGAGGTAAAAGAAAATGAGTAATTTATATTTCAATAATGTAGAAAAAGTTGGCCAATTATATTTAGAATATGTTTTTTTTGAATTTGAAAGCGAGCCAATACTATTTATATGCCACGATCAATTAAATCAAACATATCTTTGTTTATGTTCCGATATTCGATATGGCCAAAAATGGATAATTACTAAGTGTGATACGAAAATATTAAGGGCTTTAATTACTGCAGAAATTGATATTGTGACTGCCTTTTTAAAACATCAAAAAGCAATAGTTATAGATATGGATATGGAAGGAACGGAAAAAAGTTATGAAATAAATACCGAGGAAATTGATCCTTTAGATTTACCTAAACCTGGAACTTTTATTAGATGTAATAAGGAAAAAGCTCAAAATTATTTATTACAATTGGAAACAAACTCTGAGTAGCTTTAGAATTATGGAGAATAAAAATGAATAAAGAATTGTGTTTTATTTTGGAAAATAAAAATGTATATTTAGATCATATATTAGTTGATTATGAATATGTTCCAATTTTTTTATTATGTAAAGACGATGAGTGTCAATATTATTTGGCATTATGTACGAATATAGAAAATGGAGAATATATTGTTGTAAAGATATCTTTATTAAGTGTTTATAACTTATTACATGGAAATATTGCAATGAGGGATGTAATCTTAAATCAGAAAATGTTTTGGAAAGTTGTTTCTGGTGACGAAATAAAAAATGATATTATAAATCAATATCCAATTAATCATATAAATGATCAAGATTTACCAGAGAAGGATGTAAAGTTTAAAATCCTTCAGAAACATATAAAAGAGTATGTGCAAAAATTTGATAAAGAGTTTTTTGCATTGGAACAATATAATAAAGAAGAGTGGTGGAGAGAAATACTTCAAACTCTTAGCACTGACATCTGACAGCACCAATGCAACCGTTGATCAGAGCAAAGGAATTGTGACGTTCAAGATTGGACCGGAAGAAACCAAGATTGCAAGCGATACAACTAATGAAAACGGAGAAGTTAAGTTATGTAAGAGAAAATAAAACAAATAGAATTAAAAAACAATACATTGACAATGATTAATATAACCATAAATGCTGATTATGATCATATACATACATATGGCAAGGAGGATTTAACATGATAATACAATTAAAATCATTTACAAATGATGCAGCATCAAGAACAAAAGGATTACAGTTGAAAACAAAGTTGGAACATGCTATAAAAGAAGAAAGGAATATATCTGTTGATTTTGATGGTATTGACAAATTTGCTTCTCCATTTTTTAACAATAGCTTTTCTGCACTTGGAATTCAATATGGTTTTGAAATAATAGAAAAAATTGAATTATTAAATATTTCCGATAATGGCAAATTAGTATTTGATTCTTCAATAGAAAATGCAAAATTTTTAACAGACCATAATGATCAAAAAACTGATAAATAGTTCTGTGGAAAGATAAACAAAATACCAGAAATTTAATTTTATCCTCCAGTCCAATTTCGGATTGGAGGATTTTTTTTGAACATTTTGATATATTGTAGCTGTATAACTTGCAAACAGCTACATACTTGTGCTATAATAAGAGTATGAAAAGAGAATATAAAGTTACAAAAACAACAACATCACTGATCAAGTATCATTTCGTTTTTTGCCCAAAGTATCGAAGAAAGATATTTCTGATCCCTGGAGTAGAAGAACGAATGAAAGAATTGACAAAGGAACAGTGTGAAAAGGATCAGATCGAGATTCTTGAGATGAAATGTGATGTGGATCATGTATATTTATATGTAAGAGCATATCCACAGACAACAATAACAAGGATCATGGGGAGCATCAGAGAGTACACATCAAAAATATTAAGAAAGGAATTTAAAGAACTATCAAAAATGAGTTCTCTCTGGACTAGATCTTATTTTGTTAGCACAGAAGATTTTATTAGTCTGGATACGATCAAATGGTATGTTGAGCAACAAAAAACTAGAGGGTAAGTAAAATTGGAGGTAGATTATGAGTAAAGTAAAAAAAGGAAAACGAGTGGCAGCAGCTGCGATGGCTGTTGCGTTATCTATGGCTACGGTAACGACTGGTGTGTTGCCGAACACAGAAGTTCATGTTCATGCAGAAGAGTCGGATAAAACGTGGACTAAATTGGCTGATTCTAGCGTAGATGGTTTTTATTATAGGGAAGATCAGCATGGAAATATCGAGTGTGTAACGGATAAAACCTGTGTATACACATCATATGATCAAATGGTTAAAGAAATTGCTTCTATGGCAAAAAGAATCTTTCTTGAAAATAAATATGCAAGGTATGATCTTGATATTCCAGTTGAAATAAAATCGGATCATACGATTGAAGATATTGAGAATGGAAAATGTGATAAAGATATTCATAATGAAATTTATAAAGATACAGGGAAGCCAAATGAAGGGCATACAATGTCTGCATTTACTGTTGGAGGAGGCAATCTGCTGGCAGAGAATCGTTCAGATGGGATAAAATATTCAGATGGTGAATATAAAGGATACTATTCTGGAAGTGGCGGATATGGAGATAGACGGGATAGATATCAAGAAGCGACAAAAAAATTAGATGAGGTTATTAAATCATTGAATCTTGATGGGAAATCGGATTATGATAAATTTAAAGCAGTTACAAACTGGATTGTTTCAAATGTGCGATATGATGAAGATAACGAAACAAAATACCAACACGATTTAACCGGAGCCGTTTTAGATGGATTGGCAGTTTGTGATGGGTATGCAGGGACTTTTTATTATATGGCAAATGCTGTAGGTTTAAATGCTTTGTTTGAAGATGGCATAACAAACAGTAATAGAATTCGACATGCTTGGAACCTGGTCGAAATAGATGGTACTTACTATTATGTAGATCCTACGAATGCATATTTTAAAGAGGATGGAGAACCAGGAAGTGAAGTATTGCATGGACCGAAATATTTCTTTAGCTTGTATACACCTGACAGTAATACAATTGAAGATTCCTATAAAAATATTACAAAAGATGATTACTCTAAAGAACATTCTATATGTAAAGGAAAGCATAAACTTGGCACTGCTGAAAAAAGCAAGGGAGCAACATGCACAACAGCAGGATATACAAGTCATAAATGTACTGTACCAGGATGTAACTATGAAGAATATGAATGGATTGAACCGTTAGGACATGAATGGAGTAAGGAAGGGACTGTAACACAGGAACAATCCTGCGAAAATCCTGAAATTACAACATATAAATGTGAGAGAACAGATATATGGCCAGCATGTAAGGCAACAAAACAGGTAGAAACCAAACCAGCTCTAGGTCATACATGGGATGAAGGAAAGATTACAAAAGAAGCTACCTGTTCCGAAACAGGAGTTAAGACTTATACCTGTAGTCGCTGCGGTGGAACAAAGACCGAAGAGATCCCAAAAACAAAACATAACTATGAAGAGCATGTAGTAAAAGCTCCTACTTGCACAGAAAAAGGTGTTAGCTATTATGTATGTAAAAACTGTGGACTTACAACATCAAGACGACAGACACCTGCGACTGGGCATATCCATACAGAAGTACGGAATCAAAAGGATGCAACTTACAAAGAAGAAGGGTACACCGGAGACACTTACTGTAAAGATTGTGGTAAAAAGCTAGAAACAGGAACCG
>UMDT01043320.1_pt1 | contig 13417 bp, 8 predicted proteins | sample 1964561 | NCBI WGS metagenome assembly UMDT01 (sample SAMEA4836001, study PRJEB28245) | human gut metagenome | biome: gut microbiome; material: fecal sample | place: Denmark | collected 2008
TCCCAGCCCAGTTCTTGCAGTTTGCGATTGTCAGGAATCCTTTCATGCCCGATAACAGCCTTATTTTCTGTATAATTCTCAGATTCACTGCGCTGTTTGCAGATTACATGAAGATTTTTTTCCGGATAAATCTCCGTCAGACATTCTGCAAGCTCACGAATGCTTACAAACTGTGAAGTATTACATACGTTATAAGCTTCACCTTCTGTACCGTCAAACAGAATCTTAAAATAACCAGCAACCGCATCGGTAATATAGCAGAATGTGCGCTTTCCGGAACCATCACTCTTTAATACAATATCTTCACCTGCAGCGATGTTTTTCACAAAAGAAGCAAAAACCCGGGGATCGTTCTGAATATCCATCGTTGGCGCATATGTATGTGCGATCCGTGCAATTCTGACAGGAACCTGGTGCTGTACCCAAAATGCATGGCACATGGTTTCTGCCATACGTTTGCTCTCGCTGTAGCAATTATGTATGTCAAGCGTATCCATATGCCCAAATGCGTTCTCATTAATCAATCCGTCAACTCTCGGTGTCCCATAAACATCACAGGAGCTGAACAGCAGATAGCCCTTTACCTTTTTGGTTTTTGCCAGTTCAAGCAGATGATAATTACCAATTGTATTCGGCTTCAGTACATCCACCGGACACACGCTGTAATACTGCGGACTTGCCAGTGATGCAGCATGAATGATATAGTCTACATTTTCCTCTATCTCTATCGGTTCTGACAGGTCATTCTGAATGATCTCTATACTGTCAAATCCCTCTGAATGTCCAAATCTCTGCACAAATTTGTCCTTGTTTCGAACTACTGCGATCAGTTTTACATTTATATTTTTGACAGTTCTGACATACAGCAGAAAATGGACAATATAAGATGCCAGCATCCCATACGCACCCGTCAGAACTACCGTACTGTTCTCCAGTCGTTCCCAGCTGTTATTGCGTGAAAAAATGTCCTCCATATCCTTTTGCAAGATTGGATTCATCGTGTATTTCCCCCTCATTGTCCAAAATCACATAATAATACAAGTATATTATACCCTTGTCCGCACATTTAATCAACAAGCAGAAAAATCCCTGAACTCCATCGGAATTCAGGGATTTCTCTGTCTTAAAACTTTTTATTTTTATTTTTCGAAGAGCTCTACAAGTTCCTGTCCATCCTTGTATCCGGCATCTTTAAGCTGTTCTACGAACCACTCATCTACACCGTCTACTGCTTCTTTGAAGGAATCGATGTCCATATCGTCTTTCTTTGTGAATGTTACACCATTCTTGGATTCCCATCGGCCCATGATCTCTTCGTCACCGGAACGGTTGATGTAACGCTCATACTCTACGGCTTTCTGTCCACACTCGTCAACAACTGCCTGCTGCTCCGGTGTCAAAGTATCGTAAAGATCCTGGTTGATGCAGAAGAACAGACAGTCATAAATTGCATCCCACATGGAGCAGTATGGCTGAACTTCCTGTACACTTGCCGCATCGATTGCCGGCAACGGGTTCTCCTGACCTTCTACTGTATTCTGCTGCAATGCAGTGTAGGTTTCGGACCAGTTCATGTTGGTCGCATCTGCGCCCCATCTCTTATAGCATTCCATCAGAAGGTTTGATCCTGCTACACGGATTTTCAGGTTCTTCATATCATCAACAGTTTTTACTTCATGTTTGCTGTTGGTCAGTTCACGGAAACCATTTTCCGCGATACCCATGCAGTGCAGGCCGTAGCTTGAAAGAATCTCTTTCAGTTTTTCTCCTGCCTCGCCGTCAAACTTCGCATCTGCATCATCATAAGAATCATAGATGAACGGCAGAGATACGACATTGAATCTCGGGTCAAATGCAGAGTAGATCAGGTTGGAATGCATAGAGATCTGTACCGGATCTCCGTTCATCAGCGCCTGAATACCTTCGGACTGGTTTCCGTTGGTAAGCTGGTCTGCTGCGTATACATTAACTTTGATCTTTCCGCCGGTTGCTTTTTCCATAAGTTCACCGAACTTACGTCCGCCTTCTGCCCATGTACTTGTCTCCGTTGTGGAGCATGTAAAGTTCCATGTTGCTTCCGGCCAGTCAAGATCACTGTAGTCATCCACAGTATCCATGGAATCTTCTGTGAAAAGATCTACCAGATCCTGTGCATCGTCATAGCCCTGGTTCTTCAGTTCCTGAACAAACCATTCGTCTACACCATCAACTGCTTCTTTGAAGGAATCAATGTCCATATCTTCTTTCTTTGTGAAGGTTACGCCATTGCTTTCTTCCCAGCGGCTCATAATCTCTTCATCACCGGAACGGTTGATGTAACGCTCATACTCTACAGCTTTCTGTCCACATTCATCAACAACTGCCTGCTGCTCTGCGGTCAGACTGTCATAGATTTCCTGGTTGATACAGAAAAACAGACAGTCATAGATTGCATCCCACATGGAGCAGTACGGCTGAACTTCCTGTACGCTTGCTGCATCAATTGCCGGTAACGGGTTTTCCTGACCTTCTACTGTGTTCTGCTGCAGTGCAGTGTAGGTTTCGGACCAGTTCATATTTGTAGCATCTGCGCCCCATCTCTTATAGCATTCCATAAGAAGATTGGATCCTGCTACACGGATCTTTAAGTTTTTCATGTCATCGACAGTTTTTACTTCATGCTTGCTGTTAGTCAGCTCACGGAAACCGTTTTCCGCAATACCCATGCAGTGCAGGCCGTACTCAGAAAGGATCTCTTTCAGTTTATCTCCGGCTGCGCCGTCAAATTTTGCATCTGCATCATCATAAGAATCATAGATAAACGGCAGGGATACAACATTGAATCTCGGATCAAATGCAGAGTAGATCAGGTTGGAATGCATGGAGATCTGTACCGGGTCTCCGTTCATCAGTGCCTGAATACCTTCGGACTGATTTCCGTTGGTAAGCTGGTCTGCTGCATATACATTGACTTTGATCTTTCCGCCAGTTGCTTTTTCCATAAGTTCACCGAACTTACGTCCGCCGTCAGCCCATGTACTTGTCTCTGTTGTGGAGCATGCAAAGTTCCATGTCATTTCCGGCCAGTCAAGATCACTGTAATCCGCGATAGTATTGAAGGAATCATTGTCGTCTCCTGCATCTTTGGAAGATGTGCTTCCTGTGTCAGAGGAGGACTGATCTCCTGTATAAGCGCCATTCTTTGCAAGTGCTTTCGGCAGAGCCGTGGAAACGGCCGGAATATATGTAATTACAAGAAGGACTGCTACAGAAGCAGCGATCATCGGCATAACTGCCTTCGAAATCTGCTGAAGAGTAACCTCCAGACCTTTTTTGATCTTGATACTGATTGCAACGAACAGGTTGACACCAACCGGAGGTGTTACCTGACCGATTGCAAGGTTAACTGTTGCCATAACACCAAATGCAACAACGTCATATCCCAGTGCCTTGCATACCGGAAGCATGATCGGGATGAAGATATACATAGCTGAGTTTGCATCGATGAAACATCCTGCGATCAGGAAAATGATATTTACGATCAGAAGAAATACGAACTGATTGTGTGCAATGGATGCAAGCAGTCCGGATGCAGCGTTTGCAATACCAAATTTTGTACATACATAAGAGAACAGGGATGCGCATGCAACGATCAGCATGATACCACCTGTTGTTTTTGCTGATTCTACAAAAATATCAATCAGATCACGGAATTTGACTTCACGATAAATGACCATACCTACAAACAGACCATATACAACAGATACGGCTGCTGCTTCTGTTGGGGTAAAGATACCGCCATAGATTCCACCGAGGATGATGATCGGCATCAAAAATCCCCAGAATGCCTCTTTAAATGTAGCCCAGCGTTCTTTTGCAGTTGCTTTTTTTCTGGAAGGCTGAATGTTGTGTTTCTTTGCTTCCAGCATAACAACAATTACAAGCGCAACACCCATCAGAATACCAGGTACGATACCTGCTGTAAACATATCAGCGATAGAAACACCTGTGATGGATGCATATACAACGAATGCGATACTCGGAGGTATGACGATCGCGATCGAGCTCGATGTCGCCATCAACGCCGTGGAGAACGGTGCGGAAAATCCTCCCTGCTCTACCATTGCCGGAATCAGGACTGCGCCGAGAGCAGCTACAGTTGCCGGTCCGGAACCGGAGATTGCTCCGAAGAAACATGCAACGATAACACATACGATGGCGATACCACCTTTTTTATGGCCGACGCAGGTATCAACGAAGTCGATCAGTCGTTTGGAGATACCGGCTTTTGCCATGATGTTACCGGATAATACGAAAAACGGAATTGCCAGAAGCAGGAATTTACTGATTCCGGCATACATGTTGGTTGCCACGATCGTAAGTGAAGTTCCTGAGTAAAGGATCGCACATACAGAGGAAAGTCCAAGGCAGATTGCAATCGGCACACCAAGGATCAAAAAAATGAAGAATGAAATAAATAAAACAGCACTGATCATTTATTTGTCCTCCTTTTCTTCTTTATATCCTGTGCAGAAATCCAGGCAGAACTCGATAAAATGAAGAATCATGCATCCTGCACCGATCGGTACGAAGGACCAGAAAATCCATTCCGGCCAGTTCAGTACGAAGGTTCTCTTACCGTTTGCAAGCTGGGTAATGACCTTATCCATACCATATTTAAAAAGAATTGCTGAAAAAACAATGCTCAGAACCGTGATCAGGATCACAGACGGTTTTTTCAGTTTTTCCGGGAAACGGTCAGTAAACAGTGACAGACTGACCAGTTCGCCTTTCCGACATGCAAGTGCTGCTGCCAGAAGTGTAATGAGAACAAATACCGCTACAACCAGCTCTTCTGTGAATGACCATGAGCGGTGGATCACTTTACGGGAAAATACATTTCCCACTGTCAGCACCAGAATCAGCAGCGTAGATATGATCAGTACAACTTCTTCGACTGCTGCAAGTGCATTCATGAGTTTTTTGTAAACTTTCATACTCTCTTCCCCTTTTTTGTATTTTGTTCCGGTTTCAGATCTTTTGGGCATAAAAAAAACCGCCCCATCAGGGACGGATAGATATATCATTCCGCAACCACCCTGTTTCTCCATTGAAACAAGTACGATTCTGCAACGTACCGGCATACGCGTCTCCTGTAACGGGGAGCTACCGTGAAAACCTACTGGTGATTCTATAAAATGTTCGGTCTTCCTTCTCAGGGATGATATTCAAAACAGTTCTGTCGCTGTTTCCCACCATACACAGCTCTCTGTAGACAGGTTCCTCTGCTTCTACTGATTCCCTTCATAGAATTTGCTCTTATGCTTTACCTTGTTAAAAGGTGTCTTTATTTTACCTCTCATTTTTCGTCACGTCAAGAGTTTTTACACAATTTTCCTGCATAATATCCATTCTCTGCTTCCAAAAAGGAGAAGCCTCATCAGCTTCTCCTTCTTGCTCTGTATTTTGATCGTATATATTTGCCTGCTGCCGACAAGTCACTGGTCTTCCATCCGCTTGTCTTGCGTGTCCTAGATGAAAGCAGGGAACAGGATTCATTCTTATTACTCAGACTCCAGCAAAAATAACTGATATTCGATTTATTCAGTCTGCGCAGCCATTTACCCGTTGATGATTTGCTAATTCCACCGCCGCCACTTGCTGCCGACATCCCAAACTCCGTTACCATTACCGGCAGATTTTTCTGACGCGCATAAGAAAGCTTCGAGGGCAGATACTGGTTATGACTCCACTCATTCGCATAAAAATGAAGGGAATACATGATATTTTTGTAACCTTTGATCGGGCTGTCTGCTACTTCATTTCCGGTTCCGTCAGATCCAAGCTGTGACCACGTCGGTGTGCCAACCACGATGATCGCATTTTTGTCATATTTGCGAATCGTCCTAATCACTGATGTCGCATAAGATTTGATCGTTTTCCAGCTACATCCGTTCGGCTCATTGCAGATCTCATAAATTACGTTTTTCTGCTTTTTGTACTTCTTTGCCATAGTCTTGAAAAAAGATTTTGCTTCTTTGAGATGGCTTTTGGGATTTCCATCATTCAGAATGTGCCAGTCGATGATCACGTACATGCCAAGATCTGTCGCATACTGAACTCCTTTGTAAATCTGATTTCGAAGAGCCGACTTGCTGCCACCTGAACAATAACCATTATATTCCGACGTGTACATCGCCAGACGTACCGCATTGGCTCCCCAGTCGTTCCGAAGTGTCTTAAATGCGGCTTTGTTTACATACGGTGATCCTACATCCCAGTTGATTCCGTGCGTACTGGTACCACGAAGCTGAAATTTCTTTTTGTTCTTATCAACAAGATCTGCACCTTTTACCGAAAGTCGTCCGTGAGAAGATACCGGGGTTGCAGCATACACTTCACATTCGGTCTGCATCATCACGGCAGTAATGACCATAAAAAGTACAAGAACTAAAGCAACACTTCTGTATCCTTTTTTTCTCTTCATACATCATCCCTCCCAAGGATCATCTTTCCTCCTGTTTTTGGTATAAATCCTCCCGTGGATAATAGCCGATCTTTACTTTTTCCCCTGTACTTCACCTTTTATTTTTGCTTACGATGATTTAATTATACTATATCATTGTATAATTCGCTAATATTTCTTATGATTTTCGTTGCTCTTTTATGATTTCTCACATATTTGATACTGAATTTCACCTGTTACTGTGAACGGAGTGAACAGTAACTTTCACCTCATTTGGCAGAGACAGATTTGGTAATTCTCTTTGCATTACATCCGAAAATCATTTATACTGTAATTATCCAAATCCTACGGGAAACGGAGGAGGGATAAATATGAAAAAGAAACTGAATCATGCATTTAATTACATTACTGCAATCCTGATATTTATCTGTGCAATGACAGTAAGCCTCAGTATTTTTCTGGTAAAAGTACAGAACTCTATCGATACCAACTCACAGAACATTATGACAAGTACAGTTTCGCACCAAAGCGATCACGTTCTTTCCATCCTTCAGATTCATTATGGATTTCTGAACAGTATTGCTGACAAAATGGGGAAATCATCTTCTCTTCTGTCTGACGATAATATGAAATTTCTTGTTTCCATGGCAGAAAACACAGACTTTGAGAGAACAGCTCTGATCGAAGCAGATGGTACCGCCCATTATGATAACGGAGCCGAAAAAAACGTTGCAAAGCGACGATATTTCCAGGAAGCAATGCAGGGAAAAGAAACCTTAAGTGATCCTCTCGAAAGCAGTATAGATCAGGAAATGCGGGTAATCCTTGGTGTTCCCGTTTATCATAATGGTAATATCATCGCTGTACTTGGCGGCTCCTATAATGTAACCGCCCTAAGCCGTATGCTTTTTAATGATGTATTTGATGATTCCGGATACAGCCTGATTATTAACCAGAATGGGGAGATTATTGCTTATGACGGCGATCCTGCTTACCACAACATTACATATGGGGATAATTTCTTCAAATTTCATGAACGTCAAAACTTATTATCCGATGATACCTTAAAAAAGATCCGGCAGGATTTCAAAAATGAGAAAGACGGTACTGTAAGGCTGCAGACAGTTTCTACCTCTGATGCAGCACAGTATCTTTCTTATACCAGACTCGGAATAAACGGCTGGATGATCTGCTATATAATTCCGGTTGCTGATGCGCAGGATTCCTATGCTTTTATCAAATCCGATGAAAGCATACTCCTTGGTATATTCCTGATTCTGGTTCTCCTTCTTGTTCTTTATATTATCCGAACCAATCGCAAACAAAATGAAGAACTTATCAGAACAGCTGAACTTGACGGACTGACCGGTGCTTACAACAAACGCGCCACCGAAGCATATATTAATAAAATTCTGACACAGATGCCTGATGAAAAAGGTACTTTTGTCATTCTCGACGTAGATAAATTCAAAGACGTCAATGACCGGTATGGTCATGCTGCCGGTGACACAGTTCTTCATGAACTTGCCAAAACATTTTTCCGCCATTTCCGTAAAGATGATATTATCGGAAGAATCGGCGGTGATGAATTTGTCATTTATATGAGAAACATCGAATCAAAAGAAATCGCCTCGGCACGCGTTAAAAACCTGATTGAGAATGTCCGTAGTCTTCCTTTTGAGGAAATGAACGGAAATCATGTCACGATCAGTGTTGGTATTGCATTCGTCCCGGAAGCCGGAAACTGCTATATGGATCTTTACAAAAATGCCGACACGGCCCTGTATGAAACCAAACAGAATGGCAAAGATGGATATCACGTATATATGGGAACATCATAAAACGAAATAATTTTATATAAAAATCAAACCTCTTCTTTCCGGCGGATGAATAAGTCGGTAGAAGAGGTTTTCTTTTGTTTTTCAAACCTAATTCAAATAATTATATACAGTTCTTGAAATATTACGGATACGCGGAAGCGCATAATCCTCACTGCCTGTATTTGAAAATACACAGATTATGTAATCTTTTTTCTTTCCATATACGATTGCCATATCATGCTCAACACTGGAAGTTTCACCTGTTTTGTTTGCAACTTTGATTCCGGATGGAATGCCTGACGGTATCTTCCATCTTCTTGTCTGAGCAAGCAGGAGCTTCTGCATCTCTTTTGAGTATTTTGATGATACACAGGTTCCGTTGTAAATATGTTCCAGAAGAATACCACAGTCTTTTGCAGAAGTGATATTACTCTGTCCGTCACCGACTAATGCCGAAGATGCCGGATGCAATGTATGATGACAGCCGGTTTTTGTATATTTATCTTTGACCGTAGAGTTATATTTCAGGTTTCCCTTTTGGATCTGATCAAAAGTCGATGCCATAACAAAAGGTTTGATTACGCTCGCAGAGTACCTGAACTTTCGGCATCGCAGAAGATACACCTGCTGTCACAAACAGTGCCAGCATAAAAACAAAATACATCTGCAAAGTCCGGTTCGGTGTTTATGGTTCTCTTTCACTTATGTCCCTCCTGAGATAGTTATTCTATTTGATTTTCCGCTGCCTTTTAATGTTTTATTGTCTTTCCAGTTCCTTTTGAATCCATGTCATAATCACATCCACGAGATAGTCCTGCTGCACCTGACTCAAAGCCCGTCCCGGCTGCATTTTGTGCCATTTTCGGATGCATTCCCGGCAACAGGTTGCAGTGGCATGCTGTGCTATAAATACAGGATGTCCTCGCATAGGCGTCTGTTTTCCATCATTCGGTATATATGCCGGTGCCTCCCTCTTTGCAATAAAATCCTCGGCATGTTTCCTGATCGTATCAAGCCCTTTTTCATTTATATAATCAATATCTTTCTGCTTCAGATGGAAACTGCTCCGAAATCTCGAATTGCCAAATCTTTCAAAGAGCTGGGCATACCATTCATCTTTTGTCATAAAAATTCACCACGTTTCTGACTGAACATCAAATATCCTGCTCATCTAATAACCGCCTGTCAACTTCTGTCTCCAGCCATTTCAGAAGATTTCCCGCAATTCTCGGCGTAAACAGTTCCGCATATTTTAATCCTTCACTTGTAACATGAAGAACCGGATATTGCCCCGTAGTCTTAGTAATATAATGACGTCCGATCAGCCAGTAGATCAGTCTCGTAACTTCTTCCCCGGACAAATATGATAATGCGCCATATTCTTTTACTTTGTCCAATCCGTTCTTTTTTATTTTTTCAGCATTTGATCCCCGCAAAACACCATTCAGTATCGACACACCAAAATATTTCTTCTCACTTATATGAACCAATGCATTCATGATTGTTTCAACAATTTCAAACAAGCTGTGCCTTTTATATTCCGGATACTTTTTACGACTATTTTCAGAATCCGCATTTTTATCCAGAATTTTCTGTTCCCAGTTATCATTTTTATGCTGCTCATTATGACTTACATATTCTATTGTTTTTTGCTGCGGTTTCGTATTCTCTTCCTTTATTTCCTTTTTTGGTAACCAGTCCAGTTCGCTAACATCATAGCTCATAAGCTTGTAATATTCTTTTGCAGATAATGTTTTATTACAGCCCTTTCCATTATTCTGATAATTGGTGCAGCCTAAAAAATACTGTCTGTTCTCGCTGAATTTTACAATTAAATATCCATCCTGACAATCCGGGCATTTCATAATTCCCAACTTTTTACCCATAATATGATTTGTCATAAAACTGCACTCTTCGGGCTCATTTGTACAAATATACAGGCGCAGTCCATATGCCGGTTTATATCTGAGCTGCATAGGGAATCCACATACCGGACATTTTTTTCGCTCCAAAATAACCGGTTCTTCTGACCAGGTCCCACAAAGCGAAACATTTTTATATTCATTCTTGATTTCGATAAGAAACTCCGATGGATTTTGCTCAGGAGCTATAAAGTAAACTCTGTTTTTTGTCCGAGTCATTGCTACATAAAAAAGGCGTCTCTCTTCCGCATACTGCATGCTTCTGTCCTCTTTTACAACCAATGACAAAACAGGATCATCTTCAATCTTTGATGGAAATCCGTACGTTTCATTGCGTCCATTGATTACAATTACCTCATCATAGCCCAGTCCTTTTGACGCGTGTGCTGTCATAAAAGTAATATTCATCTGCGGATATTTTACCGATTTAACCTTTGATCCCCGGTTAACATATTCATACATACCGGTCCTGGTCAGACGCTGACCATCGAAGCCAAATCTCCCTAACAGCAATATTTTTAAACCATATGGATCTTTTCCATCTTGTTTTGCATATTTTATAATCTGTTCCAATGATGTCTGCACAGCATACGCCATTGCATAATCCGCCCCACTTCTTCTGTGCGCATTCGGCGATTTCATTGTACTGTCATATGTATAAATAATTACAGGATTTTCAATATGCTTTGGCGAAATAAGGGATTTACGAATCTGTGAAGTATTTTTCTGAATAAAATTTCCTGCTATATCAATGACTTCCTGAGAATTACGATATGTATGGACAATTTTCATCAGTCTGGCATATCCCATTTTTTCTTCAAACTTTGTAAAAAGGGTGATATCCGAACCACTGAATGCATAAATGGATTGCCAGTCATCACCGACCGCCACAACCTTCGCAGATGTCACTTCCGAAAAAGCTTTAACCAGATCAAATCTCTGCCGCGAAATATCCTGATATTCATCAACAATCAGATATTTGAAATCCAGTTTCTGTTTCATTTCTTTTACATTATTTAAAACACGCGCAGACTCATTGATCATATCCTCAAAATCCACTGCATGATTTTCAATCAGCCACTTTTTGTATTCCAGATAACATGCCTGACTGATCTCCAGAAATAATTTTGTTCTTACATTATCTGTTTTTTGATTCAATACCGCAAAGTCATCTTCATCATATCCGTTTACTTTGAAATTTCGGATAAAATTCGATACCAGTATAATCAATCTCTTAATGTATCTGTTTTCTTCCGAAGATACCAGTTTCTTCGCCACTTCCTCATCAGAGCGGCGTTTCAGCTCAATTCCATGCTGACGCAGTTTCTCTTCCAGATGTGCAGAGATACTTCGTCCGTCTTTATAAGAAGAAAATGTATAAATAAGCGTTGTTCCATGTTTTTTATGAAAAAGGATTTTATCATTTACTGCCTTTTTGTACATGTTCAACTGTTCTTCAGTATAAAGCGAATTTTGACCATCTTCTGTAATTCCAAAATGTTCAACATATATCTCCTGTCCATTCTGACGAATGATAAAATCAGGAGTGTACGGTTTACGGGACAACATAATATTATATTTATATACAGGTTCGTACTCGTAATCAATATTATTAAGATAGAAAAAATTAGCAATCTCTACTTCCTGATAAGAACGTACTACTTCATTCTGAATCGTTACTTTATTTCGCGTTTTACGATCAATTACTTCTGTCCGAAAATCTTCAAGTTCACTTCGCATGGTTGCATAATTTGCATGTGCCATATGATTAAAAAAGTCATTAATATCATCCCCTTCATAAGGCGCATCAAAATATGACGCAAAAAACAATACCAGTTTCTTTACCATAACCGGCTCTCGCAAAATTTTATCTTTCAGATATTGCTGTATACAAAAAAACAGTTTATTAGAATCTACAATATTAAAATTCTGGGGATCATTCTTATGAAGTATCGCGTTTCCTGCGGAATGAAAGGTTGCAATCGGACAGGGAATATTTAAGTCTCTGTTAATTCGTTCTCGCAGCTCATTCACTGCTTTATTTGTGAAAGAAATCATTAAAATCTGCGACGGATCAATATGTTGTTTCTCCACCAGATATTTAACCTTTGCCGCGACAGTTGTTGTTTTTCCCGCACCAGCTCCGGCAACGACCAGCCCATAATCTTCATCAGAGAGAATTACCTCTCTCTGATTTTCATCCAGACAAATATCAGGGTCTATGTCTTTCAGAATATTATCCAGATACTCTTTTTCTTCGTTTTTCTTTCTTGAAAGATAATGCTCATTTATATTATCCACAAAAGATACAATATTTTCATAATTTGTGCACAGCTCACGCACATTGTCCGAAGACAGTCCATTTTTACTGCAAAAATCCACCAGCATATCCGCCTCGTCCATCTTGCGCATAAAGGAAACTGTTTCTGCATATTCTCTGACCTGCTCATAGTATTCACTTCTTGCAATATAGTGGTCACTTTCCTGCAGTTTTTGCAAAAATCCCTCTAATTCTTTAAGGCTCTGAGCTTCCTTTGATTTTGATACGGGTGTGTTCGCAGTAGTTTCCGTCTCTTTTTTCTTTTTGAATATTGCATCAAAAAACTTCATAGCTGGTCTCCTGATTTTTATCTTTCTTACTCAAATTATAAGCGGTTTTTCTTGTCGAATCAATCTTTTTCATCTGACTCCGGAAGATGTATGGTCTGAAAGGTTGCTGTTCACAGGTAATATTCCGCGAGGTGTTTTGTCATGAATATGGCAAAATCCCGAGACATACAGGGCAAAATCCCATCACCGAAGGTGATATGGAATGGATTTTGACCAAGTTGCTGTGAACGGAGTGAACAGTAACTCTGAAAGTAAAAAATGTATATGGACAGTTTCATCTCTGCCTTGACTCTTTCATATCTGCTTCCGGCAGCAGCTCATATCTTTCTTTTCTTACCAATCCGTCAATGGTTGCTCCAAGTCGAATATTTCTCAATACAAAAGCTACGATCGTCTTCATGTACTTTTCACTTTTATCAGGTAAGGATACCTTGTACTTAATATTTTTCGGTTTCTCTGGGTGCTTAATCATTATGATACGTTCCATTCATTACTTTCGGCAAGTAAGAAATATTCAATATGAAAATAACACAAAAGGATGTGCTGCGGTAACTTCTCCATTACCTTAGCACATCCTTTCGTATTATTTATTATTATTTATTATTTTTTACTATTCTTCT
>UMDT01022268.1_pt1 | contig 13362 bp, 10 predicted proteins | sample 1964561 | NCBI WGS metagenome assembly UMDT01 (sample SAMEA4836001, study PRJEB28245) | human gut metagenome | biome: gut microbiome; material: fecal sample | place: Denmark | collected 2008
AACCTGTCTTACGGCAGGTTCTTTTCTTATGCGTTAAAACAGGTCTAACATATTATCCAGATAAATTTCTTCTCTCACGCGCAGCTGATACGCCGGTTTTGTCATATAATGCAGCAAAAACTCGAGGATCAGCGCGCTTCCCAGTCCTCTGCCCTCGATCTTGAACTGCGAAAATCCCATTGGCAGATACGTCCGCAGAACAGCATCAACGCCGATGAACCCCGGATTTTCCATCGCCTTGGAGAACCGATAGCCGCTCTGTGCATCCGGTGCTTTACACCGGTGCTCGCAGTCCTCGCCGAGATTTTTGCGGCTGACAACCTCGTAGCATTGCTTACGGTCACTGCACCCGAACCAGCAGCACTCATTGCACAAAAATTCCACCTTATCTTTGTGCACCTGCGACAAGGCGTTTAATTCCTCAAACCGTTTATTCAATCGAAAATCCGGCACGACATACCGAAATTCTTCCCTGTCCAGCTCGTGCCGGAAATCTTCAAAATCGGTCAGCACCTTGGTTGTGGACGACACGAGGTACAGCGCCGGATACCGCGTCCGCAGGTAGTCGGTCAGCAGCTCGGAATGCACGATTACGCCGTTCTGCACGCCGTTTGCCTGCGAAAACAGCTCGCAGAGTGCATTGCATTTGCGGTCGGACAGGTGTTCCTCGCGCAGAAGCGAATTGCTGAATGTCAGCCGCGCGGAAACGCCGTACTCCTGTGCCAGAGCCAGCGCTTCGCGTGCGCCGCACTCACCGAAACCCGCTCGTCCGCCTCCCCAGAGGCAGTCCGCCGGTGCGCCGTAAATGGACCCAATCTCACACCAGTCATAAAACCAGTCACGATTTTCGCGGTATAACGGCAGGAATGCGCGGTAAAACTCGTAAAATTCAAACAATCCGGGCAGATGATAGTATGCTTTGGCTGACACGGCCGCTCGCCTCCTTTGCTCCGTATAGCATACCACAAAATGCCGGAATACGCAAAAGAACCTGTCGATTGACAGGTTCTTTTCAGTTTGTCAAAAAAGTTGGTATTGAACCAATTTTATCATATCGCGCGGCAGCGCGCGTTAAATAGAATTTGCTTTGCAAATTCATAAAAACCGGGAGCGTGTATCTCGGTTTTTATACCTTAAGAGGGAAAAAGTTTCCGTATGGGAACTTTTGGACGACTTTGGAACGGCCTACGGTCCGTTCCTGCTTGTCGGCGAAACTGTAGTTTCGCGACAGCCTGAAAAGAACCTGTCGATTGACAGGTTCTTTTCACTCAAACCCACGGAAATACCATGTGCACGCTGAACAAAGTTGCGGCTGCGCTCAATGCGTTGGCGCACAGCGCGTAAACGATCGGATGTGCCGTTTCCCGCCGGGTTTGCAGCCGTTTGCGGTAAATAACGGCCTCGATGATCCAAATCACAAGCTCAAGCGGCGCAAATACCAGATACCGGTAGAACGGCATGCCAATCCGCATGCAGGCCGCCGTTACGACCGTGAGCAGCAGCTGCGTGCCGATGTTGACGACGAAGAACAGCTTTGCGTTGCGCCTGTCCCAGAAGCCGAACGGCAGCAGCAGGATTCCCTCAAGCAGCAGCGTCGGCAGCAGCGAGGACGCAAACTGTTTGAGATATGTCAGCAGCGGATTTCCGGTTTTTACCGTATTATCCGCAAAGTCACAGGTGAATATCTGCTGCAGCTGTGTACGCTTCATCACCTCAGAAAAGTTTACTTTCTGCTGAGAATCGTCATAAATCGCAATCCGGAACGTGTCCGGCGTGCCGAAATAGCTGAACACAAACGTGTCCTTGTCCGGATGCTTATAAAACAGAGGCGGTTGTGTGCCGTCCAACATGGCATAGTGCCAGCCGTCCATGCGGTCGCGCTCCAGCGCATCCAGCGGCAGCGACGCGCGGTCGATATGATTCCACTCGATATTGTCGATGCCGCGCTCGGGTATCTCGCCCGGAATGAGCAGGTCAACGTAATAATCGCCGTCCGGCGCATTCTGCACCTGAATGGTGATCTGCGGTTTCGGGCCCATATCCGCACTTGCGGAGACCGGCAGCACGGCCAGCAGGAACGCGGCTATGCACAGGCAGGCTTTCCACTTTCGTTTCATGGCGGTCATCCTTTCTCGTATTTAGTTCTCCGTTCCACCGAGATACAGCGCATTCCCCTTCATTTCAACCTGTTCCCCGAGCAGTTCAAACAGCTTTGCCGGAACCCACGTCTTGCCATCAGCGAAATACGGCGCCGCGCCGAACGAAACCGGTGCTTCCGTGCCGTCGCCGTTCATCACCGAACGGATATAGGAATCCTCACCGATGTTTATATGCGTCATAACCTTGCCGTTGTTCATCTTCGCCTGACGGTTCTCTATGTCCCACGTCACGGTGTAGCCGAGGGCTTCGCCGACCTCACGGAGCGGCACCATAGCCACGCCGTTTTCCATGCGCCCTTTGTCGAGCGTCTTGCCCTTGCACACGATGTTAAACGCATTCGTCTCATCGGCTTCTCCGGTGAAAGCATTCGGCACCCCGCCGAGATACAGCGCGTCCCCGCGCATCTCAATCTGCTCGCCGAGCAGGCCGAACAGCTCCGCCGGAACCCATGTTCTGCTCTGCGCGATATAGGGCGCGGCACCGAGTGCTCCCGGGCGGCTCATGCCGTCCGCATCCGGCAGGGCGGTTGCGCGGAAATACTCATCCCGACCGATGGTCACGGTTGTCTGCACCGTGCCGTTGGTGAGGTGCACCGTGCGGTCCCTGGCGTTCCACTTGACCGTAAAGCCGCACAGCTCGGCGGTCAGGCGCAGCGGAACCATGGCCACGCCGTTTGTCATGCGGCCTTCGCCAGCGACCATATCGCCCTCAATGACGATGGCGAACGTATCGTCCTCGCGCGGCAGCAGCACGATTTTCTCTGTGGATGCCTGTGCCGGATAGGATTCCAGAATCGTATCATACCATGCAAAAAACCGGGTTCCCATGCGGATATCCTCAAGTTTTGCCTTGTTTTTCGTGCCGAACGGCGTAACAGACGCATTCCGTGCAATGTTCAGCGTCAGGCCGCCGTCGCTTGCCTGCACGGTCAGACTGCCGTCCGCATTTCTCTTCACCTGCTCGGCAGACAGCAGGCTTGCAGGCTCGTGTTCGTCGGTCAGATTGACCAGAACCGCCTTGGCATACACCTGCGGCGGCTCGGACAGCGCCATCATTTCCCCGCAGTAGAGGTACACCTCGTCACCCTTTTTGATATCCTGTGCGCCTGCCGGCAGACCGGTCTGCGTGTCCATGATGATCGTCTGCTCCGCAATGTGCACCACAACTGTACCTGCGGTTTCGGTGCTGACGGTCAGCTCGCCGTCCTGCCTGTCGGTTACTGTGGCGCGCACGCCGTACAGATCAAGCTCCGCGTGCTCGGCGGAGTCGGTCGCTGCCGTGTCCGTGTCGATCAGGCTCACTGCTCCGGCGGGAATCGCGCTCATGCCGAACAGCACCGCTGCAAGCAATGCCGCCATTCGTTTTTTCTCCATCATAATAACTACCTCCTTTTTATACCCAGTTAGACGGTCCGGAAGTGGTTTTGTTCCCGGTTTTCTTTCGGTTGATTCAACAAAAAGCGTCCGCTCTGTTTAGTCGTTTTCCCTAAAAGAAAACGCAGGCAAAAGACATGACCGTCCAAGTCACGCTTTTGCCTGCATACCTTATTTATTTCGCTCCAGAGAGGCTTCGTGCGCCGTCTCCATTTTGCTCAGCAGCTCCGCCGCCGGTCCTTCCGGATAGTCGGCCCTGCACGATTTCATTACCTGTGCAAACTCCTCCGAGCCGTCATGCCATGCGGCATCCGCCGAGGCAATCTGCCCGCAGATGAACTCTGCCGCCGGTGTGCTGTCGTCCGACGATACCGGCTGATCACCCATCAGCACCAGATACGCCAGAACAGTGTGCGGCGATTCCAGAAAACGGCTCCGCAGCTCCTCGCACGCGCCCTCACTCGGCCCGCCATCGGCTGTAAGTGTAAACGCGATCAGCCTGTCGAGCGCGACCGTGTCCGTATGCGCCATCACATACGCAGCGTCCTCGCTGTTCGTATCCGTGCTGACCGCCGTCCAGTCGGTCTTCGCCAGCTCGGACGCAACCGCCTGCGCGCAGGAATCCGCCGTCTGCGACACCTTTTCCCCACCGGCACCGCTGCATCCCGAAAGAAGAACAGACGCCATACATACCAATACCGCTGCTTTTTTCATAAAGATCCCCACCTTTTATTAAATTTTAAGGCAATACCGTTTGAATTGTATTGCCTTACCTTTTATCAGTTGCCGTACTGCTTGAGCATACGCTCCTGCAGCTCCTTCGCGGCGTTGAAGCCCATCTTCTTCTGACGGTCATTCATCGCTGCAACCTCGATGATAACGGCAAGGTTACGGCCGGGCTTTACCGGAATGGTCAGGCTCGGAACCGCGATATCGAGGATGGAGGTCGTCTGGCTGTCCATGCCGAGGCGGTCGTACTGCTTGCCGTCCTCCCACGGCTCGAGGTTGATGACAAGCTCAACCTTTTCGGTCATCTTGATCGCGCCGATACCGAAGATACGGCGAACGTCAACGATGCCGATGCCGCGCAGCTCGATAAAGTGGCGGATAACCTCGGGCGCCGTACCGACGAGCGTCTTGTCGGATACACGCTTGATCTCAACCGCGTCGTCCGCGATCAGACGGTGGCCGCGCTTTACCAGCTCGATCGCGGTCTCGGACTTGCCGACACCGGAGTCACCGAGCAGAAGCACGCCTTCGCCGTAGATTTCGATGAGTACGCCGTGCAGCGTAACACGCGGTGCAAGTTTTACCTTGAGGAAGGCGACGATCACACTCATGATGGTAGAGGTAAACTCGTTGGTACGGAGGATCGGCACACCGTGCTCCTGTGCAGCCGCAAGGCATTCCGGAAATACGTCAATATTGCGCGAGAGCAGCAGCACCGGAATGCCGGTCTCGAACAGACGGTCGAAACGGCTGCGGCGCTCCTCGCTCGACAGACCCTCTACATAACTGGACTCAACCTTGCCCATGATCTGGATACGGTTCGGATCGAAATAATCAAAAAATCCTGCCAGCTGCAAACCGGGACGGTTTACGTCGTCCTTGGTGATTTCGGTCTTTTCAAAGCCCTCCGGACCGTAAACGACCTCAAAATTAAATTCATGGATCAGATCGCCCAAGCTGACACCGAATTCTTTTAACTGCATAAGTATAATGCTCCCTTCCGCTGTGGCAGGTATTCTATATCCTCTTTACTCTGCTGTTTTATTACTGTATAATACATAGTATAATACATAAAGTAGATATAGCTGTATTATACCCTATTTTCCTGTTATTTTCAACGATTTCCGCACGGACCGCAGGAAAACTTGAAATTTTCTCTTTTTCTGAAAAAAATACTTGCATTCATTCTATACATGTGGTAATATAATATCTGCTATGCAATGCCCGAAAGAAGGAGGTGCAGGAAAATGGCAAAGTGCGATATTTGCAATAAGGGTGTGACCTTTGGTATTCAGGTTTCCCACTCTCACCGTCGTTCCAATCGAACCTGGAAGCCGAACGTTCGTCGCGTAAAGGCTATGGTCGATGGTACTCCCCGCCATATCAACGTATGTACTCGGTGCCTCCGTTCCGGCAAGGTTACCCGCGCTATCTGATTTTAACGATCTGTGCGTTTACGTTGAAATGCCAAAGCGCTCTGTTCGCAGAGCGCTTTTCTTTTACCCTTATAGTATGTAGGTGATTTCCATGAAAAAGGCGTTTCGTCCTGCCTTTACCGCCACGATACCCGTACTGTGCGGCTATCTGTTCATCGGTTTTGCATTCGGTGTTATGCTGCGCGATATCGGCTTCGGATCGATCTGGTCCTTCTTCTGCAGCCTGAGCATCTACGCTGGCTCGGGACAGTATCTGCTTGTGTCGCTTCTGGCGGCCAGGGCGTCCCTTGTTACCGTTGCGGTGATGACGCTGCTGCTCAACTGCCGGCATATCTTCTACGGTCTGTCCTTTCTGGAGACTTTTCATGAGATGGGCCGCCGCAAGTGGTACATGATCTTCTCACTGACCGATGAGACCTATTCCCTGCTGTGCTCGGTCAAGACGCCCGAGGGCATTGATGCAGGCGATATGCGCTTCTGGATCGCCATGCTGGATCATAGCTACTGGATCCTCGGCGGCGTGCTCGGCACGATCATCGGCGGCATACTGCCGTTTGACACCACCGGCATTGATTTTGCCATGACCTCGCTGTTCACGGTTATCTTCGTGGAGCAGTGGCAGAGCACCAAGTGCCACATCCCCGCACTGATGGGGCTGGCTGCGGCAGCTGTGTCGCTCGCCATCCTCGGGCCGGACAATTTCATCCTGCCCGCCATGCTCGCAATCTGCGTCATGCTGGTCGCTATGCGCGGCCGTCTGGCAAAGGAGGTCGCCTGATTATGACAACCGTTTATGCTATCGCCATGATCGCCGTGGCAGCCGTCTGCACGTTTGCAACGCGCGTCGCGCCGTTCCTGCTGTTCAACGGCTCCAAGCCCATCCCGCCGATCATCCGATACCTCGGCTCTACCCTGCCGCCCGCAGTCATCGCGCTGCTGGTCGTGTACTGCCTGAAAAACGTCGGCTGGGTGACGGGTACCCACGGTATTCCCGAGCTGCTGTGCATCGCCATCACGGCGCTGCTGCACATCTGGAAGCATAATAACCTGCTGTCCATCGGCGTCGGCACGGTGCTTTACATGGTGCTGGTGCAAAATGTGTTCGTTTAATCCGTACGCAGGGGCGGATCGGTGTGTCCGCCCTTTTCTTAATATCGATGCACAGGGTTTTACAATTTTTTCGATAACTTTGCAAAAAGCTGTTGACAATTCGCGCTTTGCATGCTATTATATATAAGTCGCTGAGACAGACGGCTTGACAAAACGCTGGTGTAGCTCAGTTGGTAGAGCAGCTGATTTGTAATCAGCAGGTCGGGGGTTCAAGTCCGTCCACCAGCTCCAATCAAGCTGGTAATCGAATATGGAAGGTTTCCCGAGTGGCCAAAGGGAACAGACTGTAAATCTGTCGTCTATGACTTCGGTGGTTCGAATCCACCACCTTCCACCAAAAGAACCGATACTCATTCGAGTATCGGTTCTTTTTTGGTGTCAGGTGGAATGGATTCGAAAGCCGGCTCTTAGAAACGTGCCGGTGACACGTTTCAACCGGCGTGGCTTTGCCGCAGCAAAGCGAATCCACCACCGGACGGGTAGGCACGCGTGTAGCAGTGCGACCATTGGCGGCAATAGCCAATCCCGGCAGGCACGCGCCCAATCCGAAGGCCAAACAAGCGCTCCGGTTTCATCACTTGACAAAACCCAAGCATATGTTATAATGAACACAAGGGACGCTGTCACAGCAGTCAGACCCTTAACTGATCAACAACTAAAAGTCATTGACCGCTCCGGGGCCTAATCCGAGCGGTCAATGCGCTTTTATACAGAAAATGTACAGCACGATTACTGCACACACAAGGAGTTTCCAAGCCTTTTTCTGCACGCGCGCCACCTCCTTCCTGCCGCTGACCACGGGAAGGAATGTGGGTCTGACCGCTACTATGCAACAGCGTCCATCTGCATTATATCATATTCTGTCGAACCCCGTCAATTCAACGCCAACACGGCGTTTTTTCATTTTTATGAGCATTTTCACCCGTTAACCCCAAAACAGGCACACCTCTCGGTGTGCCTGTTTTCCGTATATTACTCTCTATCCTGCGACCCGCTGTCTCCTACCACAGAATCAGCAGATCGGATATTGTACTTGCCGCGATGATGACGATCCAGCAGACAAGCGGCCTGCCCGCTCGAACCACTGCCAGAACAGCGGCAGGAACAGCCCGAGCGGAAACAGATGATACCGCGCTTGCTCATCCGACGGCCACGTCCGTCGTATAGGCAACATCACCGCTCTGTGCAGACTCGACGCCGTTTTCCGCGTCCTTCTCCGCCTGTGCACGGTATTTCTCGATGATATCCTTCGGATAATCCTCTTCGGTGTAGCCTGCGCTTGCGTCCCACTCATCGCCCTTTTCGTCCGTGTAGGTCACGGATACGTTGCTGCGGGCAAACTGCTGCATAATGCCATACGCCATCGCATCGCTGCCGTACAGATTCATTGCGTCAATGTTGACCGCATTCTTGAGCAGCGCGTCAATGTCTGCTCTGTCGGTCACCTGCACGCCCTGCCAGCAGTCTTTATCCGGCAGATAGATGCTCAGCGCAACCGACTTTACGTTTTCCGCGCTGATGGCCTTGGGTACAATGCCTGTGTACTTTTTGATGAGTGCAAGCGTCTTTACGTCCTTGTCGGTCACGCATACGGCACCCTCGCTGTAATAATCGTCGTTATTCTGCTGCGAGAATTCCATGCGCAGCACCGGCATGGCATCACCGGTGTGGGTCAGCGTCTCTGCCTTGAGCGTGTCAATGATCTCCTGTGCCTTCTGCGAGTCGCTGAGTGTGCCGACGCCGTTGTAGCCGTCACCGTTGGTGTAGAAAACAATGTTGCGGTGATAACCCTCGTTGACCTCGCCGAGCGCAAACAGCGACCACGCCTTCTGCTTGTACTCTGCGGACTGGTAAATCTGCTTTTTGAGCGTGAACACTTCGTCTGTGCCCGGCAGCTCATACGAACGGCTCTTCACCTTGCCGTTCTTCAGCTTGAAGGTGACGGTGATGCACTCCTTCTGTGCATTTTCATCCGTATTATTCAGGCTTTCCACGCCGAGCGCCGCCAGCTGCCGCGCTGCCGCGATGTTTTCCGGCTCACTGAGCAGTGCCGATTCACCGACGTAACCCATCGGCGCTGCCGCTGCAATGCTGCCCTCATCCGGCAGCCACTTGTCGTAGCCGAACACGTCGGACTGCATGGTCAGCAGACCCGCACACAGCACTGCAAGGATGATAACCAGCTGCAGCGGCTTGCGGAAGATGGCGCGGAAGTCGAACGCATAGATAATCTCCACCACGCAGTGGAAGATGACCGTGCCGAGCACCAGACCGACCCAGAACCACAACTCGGATTCGTAGACCAGCATTTTGAAAATCTCAGCGAACGCCGTACCCATAACCACGCAGATAATAATCTTGACAGGCAGCTTGATCGGGTTGAATGCCAGTGCCGTGCCCGCCCGCTCGCTCTTTCGGATGCGGAACAGGAACAGCGCCAGTGCGGTGATAACGATCGCCGCAACCGCATAGCCGATCAGCAGACCGATAGCACTCGACTCCTGCAGCCCGGCGGCGTAATCCATCGTATAGACAGGCTCCACTGCCCAGCTATGCATTTTCGTGCCGTTTACGCCGAAATACTGAATCAGCGGTGCAAATTTACTGCAGAACAGCAGCGAAGTCATGGAGGCATCCGTCACATAGGTCTGGAAGAACATGCTCTTGAGACCCTGCCACAGTGCGGTTACGAGCGTCGGTCCGAAGTACACCCACAGACCGAGCAGCAGCGTGATGACCGTGTTGCCGCACAGGATGGTCGTAACAGCCGCCATCGCGTACAGCAGGAAGAAGAAAATGACGTTGGACGCGATCACGCCGATGAGCGATGCGTTGACCACCTCACCGAAGCCCATCGCACATGCACTGACAATGCTCAGCGCATGCAGCACGAGGTACGGCACCAGCGCACACAGCGCACCGGTCGCGTAGTCCACCGCGAACAGGCGGCTGCGCGAAATCGGCAGGCTGTGATAGAAATCCACCTTGCGGCGATTGTGCAGGTACGCGAACATGCTCACACCGCAGGTGACCGCCAGAATGATGACGGCCAGCTTGACAAACACATTCTGTCCGCCGAGCATCTCACCGACGCTCTCCACATATCCCTGCCAGCTTGCCGCAGCATCTGCCGCACTCAGATTGGCCAGATCCTGTTTATGTGCCGACAGGCTGTGCTGCGCCGTCATAATCACCGGCAGCAGCTGCGCCATAAAGAATCCCACCGTGGACAGCACGATGGCCCACAGATTGCGTTTCATGCAATCCCGCACGAGACCCTTAGAACAGGAGTTTCTTGACATCATAGCCTGCCACCTCCGTTTCATTGATAAAGATTTCCTCCAGCGTCAGCGGGAGCATTTCGCAGAAGGTCGGGTTCAGCGCGTTCACCCTGGCGAGCAGCTCTTCCCGGCTGCCGCGCGCCGTAATCGTGTACAGCGAGCCGCGCTGCTCCTTGTGCAGAATGTCAAAGCCTTCCCACGCGGAATCCGGCAGTGGATTCGGGAAAATGCACTGCATTTTGTACATGCCGAGCTTCATGTCGTCCAGATCGCGCGAGAACAGGATGCCGCCGCGGTGCAGCAGACCGACATGGTCGCAGATGTCCTCCAGCTCACGCAGGTTGTGCGAGGCGATGATGGGCGTCAGACCTCTGTCCGCTACATCCTCGGCAAACAGGCTCTTTACCGTCTGGCGAACGACCGGGTCGAGACCGTCGAACGTCTCATCGCAGAATAAGTAGTCCGTGCCGCTGCATACGCCGCAGATGACCGAAACCTGCTTTTTCATGCCCTTGGAGAACGTCCGCAGCTTGCGGTTTTCGTCCAGACCGAAGCCGTTCATCAGCTTGCGGTAGCGCGCTTCATCGAATTTGCTGTAAAAGCGCTTGTAATAGTTTTTCATTTCCTTCGGCGTGCTGTTCGGGAAAAAGAACTGCTCATCCGAGATGAAGAAAAACCGTTCCTTCATTGCAATGTTCTCGAAAATGTCCGCTCCGTCGATCTGCACCGTGCCCTCATCCGGCTGCAAAATGCCGGCCAGCATGCGCAGGAACGTGGACTTGCCCGCGCCGTTCGAGCCGATCAGGCCGTAGACCGAACCGTCCTTGACTTCCGCGCAGATGTGATCGACCGCCGTGATGTCCTCAAACCGCTTGGTCGCGTTGGTTGCCGTAATCATGTTCTGCTCTCTCCTTTCCTCTCTACCCAGCCGCACAACTGCTCCTCGGTCGCCCCGAGCGAGCGCGCCTGACCGGCCAGTGCGGTAATCTGCTCACCCAGTTCGTTAAGCCTCTGGGAACGCAGCGCCGCTGCATTGTCCGATATAAAATTTCCCCGTCCTTTTGCGGCGTAGATCACACCGCGGCGTTCCAGCTCTCCGTAAGCGCGCTGTATTGTGTTCGGGTTGATCGACAGTTCCATCGCAAGCTGCCGTACACTGGGCAGCTGGGTGTCCGCTGGCAGTGCCCCACGCAGAGCCAGTCCCTCAATGCCGTCCACCACCTGTTCATAGATGGGTCGGGCATCCCGATAGTCGATTTTAATCACCTGACGCGCCTCCTTTCCTTTTGTTGATTTGAGAGTGTATCAACTGTACTGTGTGTTTTAGTACAGTTAGATAATAGCATACAGTTGACGAGGTGTCAAGGGAAAAACTGTGCAAAATTAGTAATTAGGAGTTAGGAATTAATGCATCGATAAACCATTTCCGTAGGGCGGGGTGCCCTCACCCCGCCGAATGTAAATTCACCGGCAATATTTATCCCGTAGGGGCGGTCATCGGCCGCCCACGTTATGATTAAACGGGTGCGTGGCCGCTCCTTGCGCAGGCTCCGGTCGCGCTGCGGGCGACCAATGGTCGCCCCTACGATTACGCATGTGCCTATCGGTTACACGGCGGGGTGAGGGCACCCCGCCTTACGGTATTCGTTCAATTTATATCAATCCATTGAATTTATGCCAATCGTTTGATGCGGTGCGCCGAGGTCGTACCCCAGGGCACCTTCTCTTGCGGCTATGCCGCAATTCACCTTGTCGCACCCTACGGTATGGTTTGTGCAATGATTTTCAGCATTGCATTTGGGTTAATACTATGTTATGACATTGCCTGCGGTTCCCATTTCTAACAGCAGGACAAATGAAAACCCACATTTTACCCCTATCAACAGGCAAAAGAAAAAGGGCGCACAATGTGCGCCCTGTGGAGAACCATCCCTTCACGGTCATTCTCCATTTTCCATTTTCAATTCTCCATTATTTCCATTTCCACTCGCGGACTTCCGGCATATCCTCACCGTACTCGGTGATATACTGCTGATGCTGCACCAGCTTATCGCTCATCTTCTGGTAGAGGTACGCGCCGCGGTTGCCAAGCTGCGGCAGACGCAGCAGAACGTCCTTGACGAGGTGGAAGCGGTCGATATCATTCTGCACGCGCATATCGAACGGCGTGGTGATGGTGCCCTCCTCCCTGTAGCCGCGAACGTGCAGGTTGCGGTTATGACGGCGGTAGGTCAGCTCATGAACGAGCGTCGGGTAGCCGTGGAAGGCGAAGATGATCGGCTTATCCTTGGTAAACAGCATGTCGTACTCGGCATCGGACAGGCCGTGCGGATGTTCCCGCTCGGGCTGCAGCTTCATCAGGTCAACCACGTTGACAACGCGAACCTTGAGTTCGGGCAGCTCTTCCCGCAGGATGGATACGGCAGCCAGCGTTTCGAGCGTCGGCGTCTCGCCGCAGCACGCCATAACAACGTCCGGCTCTGCGCCCTGATCGTTGGACGCCCACTCCCAGATGCCGATGCCCTGGGTGCAGTGCTGCACAGCCTGCTCCATGGTCAGCCACTGCGGACGCGGATGCTTGGACGCCACGATGACGTTGACATAGTTGCGGCTCTTGATGCAGTGATCGAAGCAGCTGAGCAGGCAGTTTGCATCGGGCGGCAGGTACAGACGGACAACATCCGCCTTTTTGTTGGCGATGTGGTCAAGGAAACCCGGGTCCTGATGGGTAAAGCCGTTGTGGTCCTGCTGCCATACGTTGGAAGCCAGAATCAGGTTGAGCGATGCGATCGGCTGACGCCACGGCAGGCCGTTGCAGACCTTGAGCCACTTGGCGTGCTGTGCCGCCATCGAGTCGATAATGCGGATGAACGCCTCATAGCTTGCGAAAAAGCCGTGACGGCCGGTCAGCAGATAGCCCTCAAGCCAACCCTCGCACATGTGCTCGGACAGCATGCCGTCCATCACGCGGCCGCTTGCGGACAGGAATTCGTCGGTGTCCAGACGCTCGGCGTTCCACTCGCGGTCGGTGACCTCGAAAATGTGGCTCAGGCGGTTGGACATGGTCTCGTCCGGGCCGAATACGCGGAAGTTGCGGCTGTCCATGTTCAGCTTGATGACATCGCGGACATAAGCGCCAAGCTCGATCATATCCTGACCCTCAACACTGCCCGGAGCCGGAACATTCAGTCCGTAATCGCGGAAATCCGGCAGGCGCAGCTGGTGCATGAGCAGACCGCCGTTGGCGTGCGGGTTTGCGCCGATGCGGTGCTC
>UMDT01021067.1_pt1 | contig 13297 bp, 11 predicted proteins | sample 1964561 | NCBI WGS metagenome assembly UMDT01 (sample SAMEA4836001, study PRJEB28245) | human gut metagenome | biome: gut microbiome; material: fecal sample | place: Denmark | collected 2008
GCGGCGTGGATGATGGCAAAGCGCGGCGTGGAGCTGACGGCCATTCACTTTGCGAGCCCGCCATACACGAGCGAGCGCGCACATGAAAAGGTGGTGGCGCTGCTGAAGAAGGTCGGCGAATACGCGGGCAGAATGGACATGATTACCGTGCCGTTCACCGAAATTCAGGAGCAAATTCGAGACAACTGCCCGGAGGAGCTTGCGACCGTGATTATGCGCCGCTTTATGATGCGTGCCGCCGAGCGCATTGCACGCGAGCGCGAATGCAGCGCACTCATCACGGGCGAGAGCCTTGGGCAGGTGGCAAGCCAGACCATTCAGGCCATCGCCTGCACGGACGCCGCGGCGAATATGCCGGTTTTCCGTCCGCTTATCGGCAGCGACAAGTCGGAAATCGTGACGCTTGCGCACCGCATTGACACGTATGATATTTCCATTGAGCCGTATGAGGACTGCTGCACGGTGTTTACGCCGAAGCACCCGCGCACCCGCCCCACTTTAAACGTGGTGGAGGCTGCGGAACAGAAGCTTGATGTGGAACAGCTTTTGAAAAATTGCCTTGAAAAGACGGAGATCCGTCATCTGTAAGAAAGGGGAATTTTACCATGCAGGCAGAAGTATTATCGGTAGGTACAGAGCTTTTGCTCGGCCAGACCGTGAACACGGACACAACAATCGTTGCAAAGGCGCTTTCGGCGCTCGGCATTGATCTGCTCTACGCCGCCGTAGTCGGCGACAACGTGGGCAGATTGGAAAAGGCTGTTTACGACGCGCTCGACAGAAGCGATATTCTCATCACGACGGGCGGCCTTGGGCCGACGGGCGACGACCTGACGAAAGAGACCGTGGCGGCGGCTGCGGGCAAGAAGCTCGTTTTGCACGAGCAGAGCTACCAGCATTTGCTCGATTACTTTGCAAACGGCGGCATGACCGAAAACCAGATGAAGCAGGCGATGCTGCCGGAGGGCTGCACCGCGCTGAAAAACGACAACGGCACTGCGCCCGGCTGCGCGTTCCGGACGGACAAGGGCAAGATTGTCATCATGCTGCCCGGCCCGCCTTCGGAATTGACCCCGATGCTGCACAACTATGCCGTGCCGTACCTTGAGGAATTCCAGAGCGCGGTCATCGCTTCGCACAGCGTGCATGTGTACGGCAGAGGCGAAGCGCCGGTGGCACAGATGATCGAAGACCTGATGGAGCAGAGCAACCCGACCGTGGCGCCGTATGCCAAGGAAGGCGAGATGTTCGTGCGCGTGACGGCGAAGGCCGCAACGAAAGAAGAAGCGGACGCGATGTGCGTGCCGGTGGTGGAAGAATTGAAGAAGCGCATCGGCAACTTCGTGTACGGTGTGGACGTGGAGACGCTGGAGGAGCTTGTGGTCAGTGAGCTTAAAAAGGCGGGCAAGAAGCTTGCGACGGCGGAATCCTGCACGGGCGGTATGCTTGCAAAGCGCATTACGGATATTCCGGGTTCCTCCGCCGTGTTTGAGACGGGCTGTGTGACGTATGCAAACTGCGTGAAGGAGCGTTTGCTCGGCGTACCGCACGAGACGCTTGTGACATACGGCGCAGTGAGCGAACAGACGGCGCGCGCGATGGCGGAAGGCATTGTACGTGAGAGCGGTGCAGACATCGGCGTGGGCATCACGGGCATTGCGGGCCCGGACGGCGGCACAGAAGAAAAGCCGGTGGGCCTTGTGTACATTGCGTTGAGTGACGGCAAGAACACGTGGGTGGCAAAGCGCCAGCCGATGGGCAGACTGAAATCCCGCGAATGGCACCGCCACTGCGCGGCCTCCAAAGCACTCGATATGGTGCGCCGCTACCTTGCCGGTTTGCCGGTGGACGAGGCGTAACGCGTGCGGCGCAAATACCGCGAGCCGGAGCATATGCGGCGCGTGGCGGTCTATGAAGACGAAGAAAGTATGCAGCCGAGAAAGCGGAGAATTCTGTTCCCGGTGCTCATCACGCTGTTTTCGGTGATTTTTGTCGTTTCGGCGGCGGTGCTTGTAATTGAGCTCATTGTGAACCCGTATGTGACGGATAAAAACGTAGGTGAGATTCAGAAAATCTACTCCGAAGCGGGCGACACGGAAAGCGTGGCCCCGGTTTCTTCCGAAGACGACACGGCGGACAGCGAACGCATGGCAGAGCTGGAGCGCCGTCGCGAGGCTGTTTTGAAGCTGCAAAGTGTGAACAGCGACATTACGGGCTGGGTGCAGCTGGACGGCACGGACATCAATTTTCCGGTGCTGACGCCGCCTGCAGACGACCCGCAGTATTACCTTTACCGCAACTACAAAAAGGAAAGCACGAAGTACGGCAGCATCTTTTTGGACGGTATGTGCACGGTGGACTCCGATAATCAGGTTTTGCACGGGCACAGCATGCAGGACGGCAGAATGTTCTGGCAGGTGATCGGTTTTGGCAGTGCCGAGACCGTGAAAAGCTGTCCGGTATTTCGCTATGACACCGAAAAGGAAGCGGCGGAATGGAAGATTGTTTCGGTATTCAAGACGAATACATACGATAACCAAGGGGAGCTGTTCAACTATCTGCGCGGCGATTTTGACTCTGCGGAAGACAAGATGCAGTTTTACTACGACGTGATGAAACGCAGCATGGTGAACACCGGCGTTGACCTGAACGAAAACGACAAAACGGTGATGCTTTCAACATGCTCGTATGAATATGAGGGCTTCCGCACGGTGATCGTGGCGCGCAAGGTGCGTGACGGCGAAGATGCGACCGTGGACACCTCAAAAATCACGGAGAACGAAAACGCGTTGTACCCGGACATTTGGTATCCCTCCGGCAAAGCGCCGGACTACTGGCCCGACTACTTTGAGGATGCTGTGCAAAACGGCATGGTGGATTGGTACACGGGCAATCTGTACAAAGATTAAAAGCTGAAACAGAAAACGGAAAACGCCCTCCCGCTTACGGAAAAACCGCAGCGGGAGGGCGTTTTGGTATGTTATCTTTTATTCTTTGTACTTCAAAGCGCGGATGGCGTTGAGAACCGCGATAATCATGACACCGACATCCGCAAAGATGGCTGCCCACATGTTCGCAAGACCGAACGCGGTGAGCGCGAGACAGCCGAACTTGATGATGAGCGAGAACACGATGTTCTGCTTGACGATGCCGATGCACTTGCGGGAAATCTTGATGGCCTTTGCAATCTGCATCGGGTCATCGTCCATGAGGACAACGTCTGCGGCTTCGATGGCGGCATCGCTGCCCATGGCGCCCATGGCGATGCCGATATCGGCACGGGTGAGCACCGGCGCATCGTTGATGCCGTCGCCGACGAACGCGAGGTTTGCTTTCTTCGGCTTATTCTGAATGAGCTTTTCGACTTCGTTGACCTTATCGCCCGGGAGCAGCTCGCTGCGAACTTCGTCGATGCCAAGCTCTTTGGCGACCTGATCAGCCACACGCTTGGCATCGCCTGTGAGCATGACGGTTTTTTCAACACCGGCGTGCTTCAGCTTCTGAATGGCTTCCTTGGAATGGGGCTTGATGACATCGGAGATAACGATGTGACCGGCATATTCGCCGTCGATGGACATGTGAATGATGGTACCGACGCTGTGGCAGTCGTTATATGGAATATTGTGCAGCGCCATGAGCTTTGCGTTGCCGGCGAGGACCTCGTGCCCATCGACCTTGGCGGTGATGCCCTTGCCGCTGACTTCTTCAATGTCCGTTACGCGGCTGCGGTCGATCTCTTTGCCGTAGGCTTTCTGCAAACTTTTGCTGATGGGGTGGGAGGAGGCGCACTCGGCGAGCGCGGCGTACTCGAGCAGCTTTGCTTCGTCCATCGTGCTGTGGTGGACGGCAGTGACCTCAAACACGCCCTGCGTGAGCGTGCCGGTTTTATCGAACACGACGATTTTTGCATCGGAGAGGGCTTCAAGATAGTTGGAGCCCTTGATGAGCACGCCCTCATGGCTTGCGCCGCCGATGCCCGCAAAGAAGCTGAGCGGGATGGAAATGACAAGTGCGCACGGGCAGCTGACGACAAGGAAGGTCAGCGCGCGGTAGATCCAATCGACCCAAGCGGCATCCATGCCGAACGCCATGCGCAGGAGCGGCACGGCGATGCCGAGCAGTACAGCGGAAATGCAGACCGCCGGGGTGTAAATTTTAGCGAAGCGGGAGATGAACGCTTCCGAACGGGACTTGCGGGAACTGGCGTTTTCGACGAGGTCGAGGATTTTGGAAACGGTGGACTCGCCGAATTCCTTTGTGGTGCGGATTTTCAGAACACCGTTTAGATTGATGCAGCCGCTGATGATCTCATCGCCCTCTTTGACATCGCGCGGGAGGCTTTCGCCGGTGAGCGCGCTGGTATTAAGGCTTGCGTTGCCGCTTTCGACCACGCCGTCGAGCGGGACTTTTTCGCCCGGCTGCACGACGATGATGCTGCCGACCGCGACTTCGTCGGGATCGACCTGTTCTAACTTGCCGTCTTTTTCAATGTTGGCGTAGTCCGGGCGGATGTCCATCAGCGCGGAGATGTTTTTGCGGCTTTTGCCGACGGCGTAGCTTTGGAACAGCTCGCCGATCTGATAGAATAGCATCACGGCGATGCCCTCAAGATAATCGCCGCTCTTTGTCCAAATGGCGAGGAAGAACGCACCGAGGGTGGCGAGCGCCATCAAAAAGTTTTCGTCGAACGCGCGGCCGTTTAGGATGCCCTTGCCGGCTTTTCTCAAAATATCGTAGCCGATGACGAGATAGGCGGCGAGGTACGCGATAAGGCGCGGAATGCCCGTGATAGGTAAGAACTGTAACACGACCAGCATCACGGCGGTGACGATGATGCGGTACAGCATAATCTTTTGTTTCTTTTTCATGAGGATACCTCTTGTGGTTTTATATAGCAGTTAGATGACACATTACCGTGTGAAAAAGATCGACTGTACCGAGAAAGCGGAGCCGGTCATTTTTTCTGACTATACGGGTAGACCGAAGTAAATTAAAGCTCGATTTCGCAGTCCGGCTCAACCTTCTTGCAGGCCTTGAGGACATTCTTCATGACAGCTTTAGCGTCCTGACCGTCTTCAAACTCAACGATCATCTTCTGGGTCATGAAGTTTACGGTCGCATTTGCAACGCCTGCGGTTTTCTTGGTTGCCTCTTCCATCAGGTTGGCACAATTTGCGCAGTCAACTTCGATGCTGTACGTTTTTTTCATGGGGAAAACCTCCGTAAAAAATCATTTTGTTTTGAAATGTGGTGCTAACGATTAAATACTTGCTTAATCGTTACAGTTGTAGTATACTGGGGCCGGAATAAAAAATCAAGGGGTTTTCGGGTGCTGCTTCCAAACGGGCGAACGGGATTTCCGAAACGGATAAACGGAGGGCTTTTTATGGCGGATTTTGCATTGCCGCACGACCACGGCAGGCACAAGCACGACGAAGCGCTGCATAGAGAATTGATGAATACGGAGCGTTTTTCGGCCGTGGCGGATGTGTTTAAGCAGCTGAGCGACCCGGTGCGCGTGCGCATTTTCTGGCTTTTAAGTCACCGGGAAGAATGTGTTATCAACATTGCAGCGATGATGGATATGTCGAGTCCGGCAGTTTCGCACCATTTGAAGTCGCTTTTAGACAGTGGGCTTATCATGAGCCGCCGCGATGGCAAGGAAGTCTACTATAAGGCGTCGGACACCGAGCAGATCGGGCTTTTGCACGAGATTGTGGAGCAGGTGATGGAGATCACGTGCCCGGAAAAGGAAGTGGACTTTCAGGCTTCGCAGGAGGAGATCATTCGGAACGTGCACAATTATCTGATTGAACACATCAGCGAGCGCATCACGATAGAAACGCTGTCAAGAGAGTTCCTTATGAACACCACGACGCTGAAAACGGTGTTCAAAAAAGTGTACGGCACGACGATTGCGGCGCACATGAAGCAGCACCGCATGGAGCTTGCGGCGGGGCTGCTGCTGAAAACGCAGAACGACATTGCGTCCGTGGCGCAGGCCGTGGGGTATGAGAGCCAGAGCCGATTTACGGCGGCGTTTAAGGAGGCCTACGGCGAGCTGCCAACGGAATACAGACGGCGGCACGTGTGCGGGGCAAAGAAGCAGACGTGTGACGCTTGTGCAAAGTGTCCAATCTGCGAGCCGGAAAATTTTGCGAAAACTGCCTTTGAAAAAGTATTTTCAAAAGAGTAAAATAATAGAAAACGTGTGGCGTATGTGCGTAAATCCGGTTTGCGTATATGCGCCGCATTTATTTTGATAAGGAATGGTGAAATTATGAAACGAATTCAGTCTGCGTGTATCTGTCAAACGTTGCATTTCCAGCTTAAAGAGGGTGTGGTAAAGGATTACGCCATGCGCGCAGTACAGGAGGAAGTTGCGAATTACAAGAGCGGGCTGGAACGCAGCCACACAAAGTATAAAATCGTAGAGGAGCATAAGGAAACGGACGGCTCAATTGTGATCAAAATTATTAAGCAGTACAATTCCGCTCCGGTGGGCGACTATTTGAACTGACGGCATACAAGTTTATAGGTTTCAAAATCGAGCAGCGAGATGCGTAAGTCCGGATTTTCGGGCGGCGTATTTCGCTGCTTTATGATTTAGATTTATATCAGGGAGTAAAGGTATGGAAGAAAACACTAACGTATTTTTGGGCACGGAGCGTGTGGGCAAGCTGATGCGCGGTTATGCAGTGCCGTGTATCATTTCGCTTCTGGTCGGCGCGCTGTATAACATTGTTGACCAGATCTTCATTGCAAACGCAGACTACCTCGGTTCTTACGGCAACGCGGCGAACACCGTTGTGTTTCCTCTGACCGTGGCGGCGCTCGCAATCGCGGTAATGGTCGGCGACGGCTGCTGCGCGTATGTGAGTATCAACCTCGGTAAAAAGGACGTGAAAACGGCGAAGAAGAGCGTAGGCAACGCCGTGGTGTTGGTTTTGCTTGCAAGCGCGGCTTTGACGGCTGTGTATTTGCTTTTGGCGGAACCGATTTTAACGATGTTTGGCGGGCGTGTGAATGTGGAGACATTTCGTTATGCGAAGGAGTACTTTTTCTATATTGCGCTCGGCGTGCCGTTTTATATGTTCGGACAGGCGCTGAACCCAATTATCCGCGCAGACGGCAGCCCGAAATTTGCGATGGCATCGACGCTGGCGGGCGCGATGTTGAACACGATCTTAGACCCGGTGTTCATTTTTGTGTGCCGCTGGGGTATGATGGGCGCGGCGGTTGCGACGGTGCTGGGGCAGATTGTGACGGCGGTGCTTGCAATCTGGTATTTGTGCAATATGCGTGTGATTCGCCCGGGAAAGGGAGATTTTAAGCTGAGCGGCGGGCTTTGCAGGCGCATTTTGTCGCTTGGTATGACAAGCTTCCTCTCACAGATCAGCCTTGTGGCGGCAATGGCGGCCATCAACAACATGCTGCGCAAATACGGCGCACTGGACCCGATTTTCGGGCAGGCGCAGTACGCACAGATCCCGATGGCAGTGGTCGGCATTGTGATGAAGTTCTTTCAGATTGTGATCTCGATCGTTGTCGGTATGGCGGCGGGGTGCATACCGATTGTGGGCTTCAACATGGGTGCGGAGAAATTTAGGCGCGTAAATAAGCTGTTTACGATGCTGCTGATCTCGGAAGCCGCGGTGGGCGCCGTGGCGCTGATTTTGGTGGAGCTTTTCCCGCAACAGCTCATTTCGCTGTTTGGCGCGGCAAATGAAAGCGCATTTTACACGGAGTTTGCGGTGAAGGCGTTCCGTGTTTATCTGTGTATGATGATTCCGGCGTGCGTGAACAAAGCGTGCTTTATTTTCTTGCAGGCACTTGGCAAGGCGCTGAGCTCGACGGTGCTTTCCATGTTGCGCGAGGTGGTGTTCGGCGTGGGCTTTGCAATCCTGCTGCCGATTTGGTTCGGCTTGGACGGCGTTTTATACTCGATGCCGGTTTCAGACATTTTGACGTTTGTGGTTTCGGTGGTGCTAATTCTTGGGACATATCGGGAGCTAAACAGCAAAGCGCAATAAAAGAAGAAATCCTCTCCGGACGCAGCCTGGAGAGGATAAATTATATTTAGGCAAAAAGTTTTCTGAAGAAAACTTGACGAAAGATTTTTAATCGCCATTGCCGCTAGCTTAGAGGATAAGGTTTTCCAGCTCCTCTGCGTTATGGACGAGGGTATCGGCGCCGTTTTCTTCAAGCTCTTTTTCGTCCCTGAAGCCCCAGGTGACGCCGGCGGTGAAGAGGCCGGCGTTCTGCCCGGTCTGCATATCAACGCCGCTGTCGCCGACGTACAGGCATTCGGCGGGGGTGACGCCTAATTCTTCGCACAATAAAAGTGCGGCGCTGGGGTCCGGCTTTTTCGGTACGCCTTCCCTTTGTCCGTGGACGACATCAAAAAGCCCGGTGAACAGTTTTTCGGCGATATAGCACGTCATGTTATCGGGTTTGTTGGAGAGCACGGCGGCTTTGACGTTGTTTTCACGCATTTTTTGGAGCAGCTCTACGATGCCGGAGTAGGGCTTTACGTCTTTTGTGGGATCACTTTCATATAAAGCGTCATACGTTTTGCGCAGGGCTTTTACATCTTCTTCGGTGTATGTGCCCTTAGCGGCAGTGAGCATGCGGCGCATGAGAATATCTGCGCCGTTACCGACGAATGTGCGGTAGCGGTCTACGGGGAACGTTTTTAAGCGGTGCGCTTCAAGCGCGGCGTTGCCGAATCCGGCGATGGAAGTGAGCGTATTGGCCACGGTTCCGTCCATATCAAAAATAACGGCTTTTACTTTTGCCATGAATATCCCTTCTTCATATTATAGATAATCGAAAAGCGAACGATACTTTTCGCACCGCCAGTATACCGCTTTTTTGACGAAAATGCAACCGGGGCGGGCTTTTGGGGTGTGAAAAAATCATCTGACCTTAAAAATTATATTAAATCTGGCCATTGCGATAATACCAGCGCGGTGCTATACTGGGTGCAATCTTCAAGGCACGGCGCACGAACGGTGCAGTCGCGTCCCAAAGCAAAGGGGTAATCAAAATGAAAAACAAGAATTCCATCTACAAGATTGTCACCGTGGGCCTTTTGGGCGCGCTGGTGTTCGTTTCCAACTACCTGAGCTTCCCGATTCCGGTGCCGGTGGGAGATATTTCCCGTATCCACCTCGGCAACGCGTTTTGCCTGCTTGCGGGATTTGTGATGGGTCCGATCGGAGGCGGTCTGGCTTCCGGTATCGGCGCGATGCTCTACGACCTGACGAACCCGGCGTACATCGCTTCGGCTCCGTTTACGTTTGTATTTAAGTTCCTGCTGGCTGCGGTTTGCGGCCTCATCGCGCACAAGGGTAAAATCACCGGCAACATGCTGGAGGAAGACTTTACCATTACCGTACCGCGCAGCATTGTGGCGGGCATCTGCGGCAGCCTGACATACATTGTGCTGTATCTCGCAAAGTCCTACATTACGACGGTGCTTGCGGGCAGTGCGCCGGAGGCTGCGGTGATTGCGCTTGCGACGAAAGCGGCTTCGAGCACGGTGAACGCGATTCTCGCCATCATTATTTCCGTGCCGCTCTCCGCTTTGATTCGCAAGGCGCTGAAAAGTGCGCATCTGACGACAAAATAAAATCAGCGTATAAGGAAAGCCGCCGGAACACGCACCGGTGGCTTTCGCTGTTTTTGTGTGACAGAGATTTCTTGCTTTTTTCATGAAACTGTTCACTGCACTTCACATGAACTTCACAGAACTTCGAAATAATATAGATAATCCGAACGGAAAGAAAAAAAGGTTGAAAAACCGTTTGGAATATGGTATTATGTGAAAGGAGTAAGGAACCATGAGTGACAATCATGAGAAATTCCAAAATGGTTTTGATCCGAACAATGGATCTGAACCGGTGAACACCAATACTTCCGCTAATAACGCTGTAAACAGCACAAACGCCTACGGCACCTATCATAACGCACAGTATCCGACGAACAACACCCCTGCATATACGTGGAACGCACAGAGCGCTCCGCAGCAGAACGCGCCGGTGCAGCCAAACGGACAGCCTGTGTATTACGGTGTGCCGGTGCATCAGCCGCAAAAACAGCCGAAGCCCAAAAAGCACGGCTCGAAATTCGGCTTGAAGCTTTTAGCCGTTGTGCTTTGCTGTGCGATCACCTCGGCGGCGTCGCTTGGCGTATTCGTCGTGATGATTCAAAACGGCGTCATCAATGTGCAGTCTTCCGAAGCGAGCAGCAATGCTGCGTTCACAATCTCGCGCGTGGTGAATGGCGACACGAGCTCGGATACGAGCGCGAGCAGCGACGGCACGGTTTCCGCGATGAGCGACCAGGACATTGCCGCAAAGCTTACACCGTCTGTCGTGTGCATCCAGAATTATCAGGTGACACAGAATTACGGCTTTATGCAGACCGACACGTCGGACAACAGCGTTTCCCCGGCGAGCGAAGGCTCCGGCATCATCATGAGTGAAGATGGCTATATCATCACGAATGCACATGTTGTAGAGGGTGCGACTTCCCTGAAGGTTATGACCTCCGACGGTGAGACGTATGAAGCGCAGCTGATCGGCAGCGATACCGTGACGGACCTTGCGGTCGTAAAGATCGATGCGACGGGCTTGACGGCTGCGGAATTTGGTTCTTCCGAAGATTTGCGCGTTGCGGATAAGGTCATGGCCATCGGTAACCCGGGCGGCCACGAGCTGAGCTCCAGCGTAACGATCGGTTACGTTTCCGCTTTGAACCGCGCGATTGCCAATAACACGACCGGCTACACGATGGAATACATCCAGACCGATGCGGCGATTAACCCCGGTAACTCCGGCGGCGCACTCATCAACGAGTATGGTCAGGTCGTTGGCATCAACTCCGCGAAAATTTCCGCTACGGGCTATGAGGGCCTTGGATTTGCGATTCCGATCGATACGGCACAGCCAATTATCTCCGACCTCATCCAGTACGGTTATGTGAAGGACAGAGCTGTTCTCGGTATTTCCGGTCAGTTCATCGACAGCATGACGGGCCGTTTCTACGGCTTGCCGCAGGGCGAGTATGTGGCACAGCTCAATTCGAGCGAGGCACAGGCTTCCGGCTTGCAGGTGGGCGATGTGATTACCGCTATTGACGGCCAGCAGCTGGACAGTGAATCCACATTGCGTTCCGCAATCCTCAGCAAGAAGCCGGGCGATACGGTAACACTTCAGGTGTACCGCTCTTCGACGCAGCAGTCCGCAACCGTGGAACTGAAGCTTTCCGAATACAGCGCGGGTTGATTTAATTTAGAGTACGAGTCTTTTTCATAAATCTCCTTTTTCAAGCAACGAACCCCGAGGTAACCCCTCGGGGTTCGTTGCATTTTGTCGGCTTTTGATTTTGCTGCCGTGGGTGTTTCCGGCTGTGATTGAGGGTGCGCAGTATCTCATTCTTTTTCTCGGTCAGAGGGAGCTTGAATTTTATACGAAGGCATAAAGTAACGCCGCACTCTCAATGAAAAATCGAGGGTGCGGCGTTGCTTTATTTCTAAGAATTCGCTGTGGCGAGTTCTTCAAGGAACCCCTTAATAGGGCTCCTTGCGGCAGAACAGTCCACCGAACTATTCTGCCTATCTTCCTGATTTTTGGTAGGTAAAAAGGTCTCGCCGTTTGCGAACGACGACCAAAGGCGTTGCCTTTGGAAACCACCACCTTTGAAAAGGTGGACGAAACTTTATTCGTCGCTTCGCTGTGGTTTACGGAAGATCAATTCCCTGTAATGGCGTTGAGTGCGGCGGAGACGACTTCACCGGCGGTATAGAGTCCGGAGGAGCCCTCCTGCACGCACACGGCGAACGCATACGGGGTGCTTTCGTCCTCCGAGAAACCGACGATCCAGCAGTTTGGGTTTTTATCGTCGAGCTCGGCGGTGCCGGTTTTGGCACACAGCGAATAACCGTCGAAAAGATACTCGCCGTAGTAATTGACGACGTTGTTGCGCATCATGCTGTGGAGAGAAGCGGCAGTGGAGCTATCCGTTAAGGTGTAGCTCGTGCGGCTTTTGCCGCCCGTGAGGTATGGCTCCGGTGTGGAGCCGCCGTTTGCGATGGCGCCCATCAAAAGCGCCATGTGGTACGGGTTTGCCATGACATCCGCCTGACCGACGGAGCTCCACGCGAGGTCTATGGCGCTGGTGGAGCTGCTTAAATTGGTACTGCTTTTGTCGGTGGTGACGGAATCAAACGAGAAGTTTTTACCGAAGCCCATTTCTTCGGCTTTCTTTTTGAGGTTTTCCGCGCCGATGTCCTCCGCAAGCTGTGCAAAGTAGAGGTTGCAGGAATAGCCGAGTGCCTGCTCGAGGTTCAGCTCGCCGTGGTAATTGAGACACGTCACCTTGCCGGAGCCGATGTCCATTTCTTCTTCGCAGGTATAGGTGCGGGTGTCCCAATCGGGCAGGTACTCCATGGCGGCAGCCGCTGTGACGAGCTTAAAGATGGAGCCCGGCGTGTAGGTGGAGGAAAGCGTGTGGTCGAGGAAAACACCGTTGTACTCTTCGTTGTCGTTGAGGTCTTCCGGGACGTTCATGGGGTCGTATGTGGGAGCGCTGACCTTGACAAGTACCTCGCCGGTCTTATAGTTATAGACAAACGCGGAACCGTTGCGGCCGTTGAAGGCGTTGTACGCGGCGGCGCTGGCGTTGGCATCTACCGTTAAAACGAGGTTGTTGCCGAGGTCCGAAAGCACGGTGCGCGCAAGGCCCGTGATGGGATTATAGCCCACGAGCTGCGAGCGGTGCACGGCCTGCACAGCGGTACCGATGTAGCCGCTGGAATCGCCCACGGTGTGGAGCAGTGCGCGGCGAATGTCTTCACTTTCGGCGTAAACGCGGGAGCCGTCCTCCGTTTTGGCGAGCACCATGCCGCTGCGGTCTGTGATGGTACCGGCGGAAACGGCGGTGTCATCGCCGTAAATGTGACCGTTATACGGCTGCGTGGCCCATGTGGAGCCGTTTAATGCGAGGTTGATGAGGAACCAGACGAAGCCGCCGCAGAAGGCGAACAGCAAAATGTAAAGGACAAAAGAGCGAAAGCCGGTCGTTTTCATCGGCGGTCACCATCCTTTCTGCGTGTGCGGGACTGACCCGGCGAGAGGTTTTCTTCGGAAATATGGACGCGGTATGCGCCGCGGGAACGCGGGGCCGTGCTTTCGGCGCGGGTATTCACGCGGGGACGCGGCGTGGGCGGGTCATTCGGGGAGTAGCGCGGCGGGGTGAAGGAAATCGTGTCTTCGTCGGCCTCGCTTTTCGG
>UMDT01034318.1_pt1 | contig 13248 bp, 10 predicted proteins | sample 1964561 | NCBI WGS metagenome assembly UMDT01 (sample SAMEA4836001, study PRJEB28245) | human gut metagenome | biome: gut microbiome; material: fecal sample | place: Denmark | collected 2008
ACGAACGAGCAGCTTAAAACGGAAACCGCCGGGCTTTACGTCTTGGAACAACCCTTCAAGAACTACAACGGCGCCGTTCTTCCGTTCCCGGCCGGATTTGCCCCGACCTTCCACAAATACCGCCTGGGAGACCCGGCGAAGAAAAAGAAGCCCGCGAACATTTTCGTTTGCAGCATGGCGGACCTTTTCGGAAACTGGATTCCCGAAGAATGGATCGAGGCGGTTTTTGAAGCCTGCAAGGTGGCCCCCCAGCACAATTACTTATTCCTGACCAAGAACCCAGGCCGCTACCAGACCCTTGCAGCAGCGGGAAAGCTGCCAGAGCTTCCGAACTTCTGGTATGGCAGCAGCATAACAGGGCCGGAAAACAGTTTTTGGTGGAGTGAATACCACCACACCTTTGTGAGCTATGAACCCATGCTTAAACCCCTGGGCATTGCAGACGAGGACGCCGCCGCAAAGGTTGACTGGATTATCGCCGGAGCCGAAACCGGCCACAGGGCGGGGAAGATCACCCCAGAAGAAGGCTGGCTGGAAGAACTGGCAGCCGCAGCACGAAGGGCAGGCGTCCCGCTCTGGATCAAAGACAGCGAGGAGATCCGCGCTGTGATAGGTGGAGAACCGGCCCAGGCCTTGCCGGATGCGCTTAAACGCCCCAAGGACCGCCCCACGCCGCACTGCGCCGAGTGTGAGCACTGTGTTAAGGCACAGGAGGGGAAGCGAGGCACCCGGAAAGAATGCGCCATTGGATGGACAGCCGAGGGCTACGAGGACGGAGGCGCCCGCCATATTCCGACCAGAGGAAACCGCCAGTCACCCGACTGGTGCCCGAGAAGAAAGGACGATGCAGAATGAACAGCCGCGAGAACATGGGCGCCCTGGGCTCCCGTATTGCCAACATGGGCCAGACCCTTATGCAGGCCGCAATCCGTACCGGCGTAGCAGCAGGCGTGAGCGCAGCGGCCGCACACATTGAGGAAGAGCACCAGAAGGAGGCAAAGGAGCGCACGGACCGGCGCCTCCATAACACCCGGCTTCTGCTGAAAAACTACCGCCTTTTGAAGCGGCACACCGCAGGCGCCATCTACAACGCCAAGCAGGCCAAGGAGAAAGAGAGCGCAGCCAGCATCCTGGACGGCCTGGAAAGCTACACCCGGGACGACAGCCTCTATATTGAGAGCATCAAGCGCAGCCAGGAACGCACCCTCATTATTCTGGCCCACATTGAGAAGATGTTGGACCTCTACCGCGTCTGGTGCCAGCAGAACGGCACGGAGGAGGACGTGAGGCGCTACGAGGTGGTCATGGAAACGTACATCCGGGAGCCGAAAAAAAGTGTACAGGAAATCGCGGGCACTTTTGGCATCGAACGGCGCACCGTGTACAAGGACCTCAATGCAGCAATTCAGCCGCTTACCGCCTTGTTTTTTGGCATTGACGCCGTAAAGGCTGCCTAACGTGCGCCAGGGTGCACAAATTGGGCACTGACAGGGCACTTTGAAAGATATATAATACTAGCATGGAGGCTTGAGGATGAATGAAAAACCCTATAACGGTACCCCCCCCCGAGAGGTAACGCCTGACGGCTTCAAAGTATACTGTGCGTATGACGAGATCGTGGAAACCGACAGCCTGAAACCGAACCCCCGGAACCCGAACAGACACCCGGAGGCACAAGTGAAGATGCTGGCCCACATAATTGCGGAACAGGGGTGGCGAGCCCCTATCACCGTGAGCAGGCGCAGCGGCTACATTGTACGCGGCCACGCCAGACGCCTTGCAAGCTATGAAGCAGGCAGCCGGTACGCCCCCATCGAGTGGCAAGACTACGACAACGACAGCGCCGAAATGGCGGACCTCGTCGCAGACAACCGAATCGCGGAGCTTGCCGTCCTGGACCAGGATGCAATAGCCGGGATTCTGGCCGAGCTGAAAGAGAACACCGACGACCTGGACCCGGAGCTGTCCGGCTTTACGGCGGAACAGATCGAGGACATGATCGCGGAAAACAAGACCGACAGGGAAGCCGAGGAACAGGCCGCGCGCCTGACCCTGGGCGAAAGATTCCTCATTCCGCCCTTTACCGTCCTGGATTCCAGAGGCGGCGTATGGGCCGAAAGAAAGAAGGCCTGGAAGCGCCTCGGTATCCGTTCCGAGGTTGGCCGCGGTGCTGACGACGACAACACGAAGGCGGGCTTGACTTATAACATAAGCAGCCAGCCGCCGGGTGCCTACAAGGCCAAGAATGCCTATGAAGAAAAAATCGGGCAGAAAATAAGCTGGGAGGAGTTCGCCGAACTTTTCCCGGATGCTATGGCGTACAGCGCCACGTCCATTTTTGACCCGGTTTTGTGTGAGCTGGCATACCGCTGGTTTTGCCCGCAGGGCGGCACGATCATTGACCCCTTCGCAGGCGGCAGCGTTCGCGGCGTGGTGGCGGCCCTTACCGGCCGTAAATACACCGGCTGCGATTTAAGCGGCCGCCAGATCGAGGCCAACGTGAGCAACTGGGAAGAGATCTCCCACATTAGCGTCCTGGACGATGCGCCCGAGGTGACACCGCCCACATGGATAAACGGCGACAGTTCCCACATCGACGAGCTGGCACCGGGAGAATATGACCTGTTTTTCACCTGCCCGCCCTATGCAGATCTTGAAGTGTACAGCGACAAGCCCGAGGACCTTTCAAACAAGGAATACCCCGAGTTCTTGCAGCTTTACCGCAACGTGATCCGCCGGGCAACCGCTATGCTGAAACCTGACAGCTTTGCCGTTATTGTGGTGAGCGACCTTCGGGACAAGAAGGGCTTTTACCGCAATTTCGTTTCTGACACCATCGACGCCTTCCAGGACGTCGGCCTGAAATTTTACAACGAAGCGATTCTTGTAAATACGGCCGGAGGCCTGGCAATTCGCGTGGGAAAGCAGTTTGAGCACAGCCGGAAAATGGGCAAAGACCACCAGAACGTCCTTGTGTTCTGCAACGGAGATCCTGCCCAAAGCGCAGCCTTCCGCACGGAAGACCCGCAGGGATACGCAGAGGACATAAACAGCTATCTGAAAGCCGGAGCGGGCAAACTTGGCGTGAACCACGAAAAAGTCCTGGTTTTTGCCAAGGGCGACCCGGAGAAGGCCGCGGAGACCATCGGAACGCCGGAAACCGCAGAGGAAGCCGACCGGTACGACAACACGGCCCTATTGAAAGAAATTCTCGGAGAAGACACCGGGGACGAATAACAGCGTAGGAGGCTCGGGAGCAATCCCGGGCCTTACTTTTTGCCAGGAAGGAGGAAAGACCATGGCACACACAGGGCAACGCGACCCGTGGGAACGCTTGCCAGGAGAGACGGCGCGGCAGTATGAGTGCTTCTGCGCTTACCGCGATATGCGATACTTGGAGAAGCCAAAGAAGCCGGGCGACATTGTTCGGCCGGACTTTACCGTCCGCCGTAGCATTCGCGGTCTTGCCGAGCAGATGGGTGTTACCCGCAAGAGCCTGGAACCCATGAGCGCAAAGTTTGACTGGGTTGCCAGGGCAGAGGAGTACGACAGCTATATCCTGGATTGCGTAGCGGCCCAGAACACGGCCCAGATCGTGAAGATGCACGAGAAGCACGCGGCCATTGCGGAGCAGATGCTGCGCAAGGCCACTGGCCGCCTGCTGACCATCCCGGACGCCGATATAGACGCAAACGCCGTTGTTCGCATGGTGGATATAGGTGTAAAGGTGGAGCGGCTGAGCCGAGGAGAACCCACGGAAAACCGCACCGTGACCCATGGCGGCGCGCTGGAAGTAGATAGCACGCAGCGTGCAGACCTTTCCGCCCTTTCCGACGAGGAGCTAAACCAGCTTGCCGGACTACTGGAAAAATCTAGCCCAGGTTGACCCTGCGGCACTTCTCCGACAGGTCCGCCGGGAGCAGGCGGAACGGAACCTCCCCGAGTTCATCCGCCAGGCCTGGCCCGTCATTGAGCCCGGCACGACGTTCATTGACAACTGGCACATAGATTGCATCGGCGAGTACCTGGAAGCGGTAAACCGCGGCCAGATCACCCGCCTGATCGTAAATATGCCACCTCGCCACATGAAATCCCTGGAAATAACCGTGTGCTATCCGGCCTGGACGTGGGTAAAGCACCCGGAACGGCGATTCATAAAGGTTTCATATTCCGACAACCTGAGCCGCAAGCACAACGTTTTGACCCGTGACATTATACAGTCCCCATGGTATGCAGCCAACTGGGGAGACCGGTTCAGCCTAAAGGACGACGTGAACCGGCAAAACGAGTTTAAGAACAACCACCAAGGCCTTATGTTTTCGACCTCTGTCGGCGGCGCGCTGACCGGCGAAGGCGGCGACTGCATAATTTTGGACGATCCGCAGAACCCCTTACAGGCCAACAGCGAAACCGAGAGAGAAGCAACCATAGCCTTCTTCAAGAACACCTTGCAATCCCGTCTGAACGACCCGAAGACGGGCGTTTTTATTATTGTGATGCAGCGCCTTCACGAAAAGGACCTGACCGGCCATATTTTGGCTGAGGACCTGGGCTATACACACCTTTGCCTCCCAGCGGAGGCGCCGCAGCGCACAATAATCACCTTCCCGGTGAGCGGCCGCGAGGTGATCCGCGAGGAAGGCGACATCCTGAACCCGCAGCGTTTCGACAAAGAGACCTTGGCGAGCCTAAAAAAGTCCATGGGCTCCTTGCAGTATGCGGGCCAGTATGAACAGACCCCCGCCCCGGCGGACGGCCTGATCTTTAAGCGCGAATGGCTGCAAAACTTCTTCGACCCCAAAGCAGCGCCCCACCAAAGTATGCTTATCCAGTCCTGGGATATGGCTTTCACCAAGAGCGAAGGCAGCGCCAAGGTGGCGGGCTACATTGTGGGCCGGAGTGGTGCAGACATTTACATTTGGGACCTGATAAACGAAAAAATGACCTTTACCGAGAGCGTGGCGGCCGTGCGCACCCTGACGGGCAAATGGCCGAAAGCCAGGGCGAAGGTTATAGAGAACAAGGCCAACGGCCCCGCAATCGTTGACCTGTTGAAAAAGCAGATTCCCGGCATGGTGGAGTTTAACCCAAAGGGCAGCAAGCAAGAACGTGCCCTTTCTGTTACGCCCTACTTTGAAGCCGGGAATATTCATTTCCCGAAGCCGGAAACGGCGCCCTGGGTGCACGACACCATCCAGGATCTTTTGATGTTTCCAAAGGGCGAATACAAGGACGATATAGACGCACTTGTGCAGGCTATCTTGTACTTGATGGACAAGCCCGCAAAGAGCCCGCCAAAGGCAGAAGCAATGCTTTCCAAGAGCAGCTATTGGCGGAGATAAACAGAAGGAGGAAAACGCGTGACAACCCGAAAAGGAGAAGTCGGCCGCATAGGCCAGAAACGCTATGGCGGCGTCTTTTATGAAGAATTTTTGCCGGAGCTGCGCGGCCGCCGGGGCATGGCGGCTTATAGTGAAATGGCAGCAAATGACGACCTTGTGGGCGCCATTCTGTACGCAATAAAAATGCTGATCCGGCAAGTAGACTGGAACGTGGCGCCCGGCGGCGCTTCCGAGAAGGACCAGGAGGCCGCAGACTTCGTTCTGGAATGTATGGCCGATATGCAAGACACCTGGACGGACACAATCAGCGAGATCTTGTCCTTTCTGACTTTCGGCTGGTCCGCCCACGAGATCGTTTACAAGCGCCGGTGCGGCAGCAGCCGTGACCCGCGCCTGAACAGCAAGTACAACGACAGCCTGGTGGGCTGGATGAAACTTCCCATCCGCTCCCAAGAAAGCCTCTACCAATGGGAGTACGACGAGAACGACAACCTTGTCGCACTGACCCAGATGCCCCCACCGGATTTTGAGCTTATCACGATTCCGGCGGAAAAGTTGCTTTTCTTCCGCACGGAGAGCAGCAAGGGCAACCCGGAGGGCCGCAGCATTCTGCGCAACGCTTACCGCTCCTGGTATTTCAAGCGCAGAATCCAGGAAATTGAAGGCATCGGCATTGAACGCGACCTTGCGGGCTTTCCGGTGCTGACTGCGCCGGAAGGGCTGGACGTTTGGGACCAGCACGATCCGGATATGGTCGCAGTTCTGAAAAACGCACAATCCATTGTGCAGAACATCCGTCGGGACCACCTGGAAGGCCTTGTGCTTCCGTTCGGCTGGAAGTTGGAACTTTTGAGCAGCGGCGGAGACCGGCAGTTTGACACGAACAAGACCATCGACCGCTACGACACCCGAATCGCCATGACCGTTATGGCGGATTTTGTGCTGCTGGGCCACCAGCAGACCGGCTCCTTTGCGTTGAGCGACAACAAGACGCATATTTTTTCCATGGCAATCGAAGCCTTCCTGGACGTGATCTGCGAGCAGTTCAACAATAAGGCCATCCCTGACCTTATGAAAATGAACGGCGAGCACTTCGCAGGCCTTACGGACTACCCGCACCTTACCCATGGCGACGTGGAGGACGTGGACCTGGACAAGCTGGGCAACTACTTGAAGAACGTCACGACCTCCGGCCTCCTGGTGCCCGACGAGGGCGTGGAAGACTACATCCGCGCGGCCGCCGGGCTGCCGAAGCGGCTTGACGACTATGTGCCGATGCCTGGTGAGGACCGGGAACCGGGCAAGGTGAGAACCACCCAGAAGCCGAAGAAGGACACCGGCGACAAGATGGGCAGCCTTGACGACGAGGAGCCGGAGGAAGACCCGGCGGAAGTAGAAAAGGCAAGAAAGGACCTGGGGAGGGACTAAGATGTTTAGTATTCGCAAGGCGCGGGCAGCAACGCCCCACGACTTCGTGGCAAAATCAAAGCCCAAGAAGTCGAAGGCGGGCAAAGATGCCCTTAAAAAGCTGAACGACTACCTGAACTCGGCTTCCAGTGAGCCGATGTACTTCCTACACAACTTTTGGAAGGCCCAGAGCAACGCCATCACCTACAAAGAACTTCGTGAAGCCATTATGAACGGCTACCTTGACGAAGCAACCCTCCAAGCGTGGCAGCAAGATTACTCCCTCTTTGTGAAAAGCCACCTTGAACCCATCTGGCAGCAGGCAGCCAAAGCCGGAGCCGATGCCCTGGCGGCGTCGGCTTCCGGCGGGTGGGTTTTCGACCCCATGAGTGACGCCATGACAGCCTGGATCAAGGACCACGGCGCCGAGTGGGTAACGAAAATAAACGACGAAACACGGGACGCCATGCGCGCCATGATTGAGGCCAGCACAAAGGGCCAGTTCACGGTGGACGAGCTTTCCCGGGCAATCCGGCCGCTTATCGGTCTGACAGAGCCACAGGCGGCCGCAAACCTGAAATATTACGCCAGCGTAAAGAAAAACCTTCTCGACAACGGCGTGAAGGCAGATGCGGCCACAAAGAAGGCCCGGGAGCAGGCCTATAAGTACGCCGATAAGCAGCTCCGGCAGCGGGCCTATACCATTGCCATCACGGAGAACGCCGCAGCGTACTGCGCCGGATACCGTGAGGGCACGGCACAGGCGCAGACGCAAGGCTATCTTGGGAAGGGCGTGTATGTTTTTGCGACCGCCGACGATGAAGACGTCTGCCCGGTATGCAGCGCCCTGAACGGCACCGAAACCGACGCCGAGGGAAGTTACCACATCGGCACAACAAAAATGACCTTCAAGATGGGCCCGCATCCGCCGGTGCACCCGCGCTGCCGGTGCGCCGAATACTTCGAGGAGAAGGAACCGCCCGTATTTCTGCCCCAGCAGCCCGCACAGGACGTTATACAGCCGTGGCCCGGTAATTTGCCAGACCCCGGCGAAAACGGCGCAGACGAAAGCCAGGCCTATGTGGCGGGCAGCCTGAAAGTGCCGGATGGCATGACCTCGAACGGGCCCGTCCATCTTGGCAATACCGGGAAAATGTACGACTACACCGACGCCAACGGCTGGGAATGGTATTTCAAGCCTGCACAGAGCAAGGGCGGGCAGTATGAGCCTTTCCGGGCCTATGCACAGGAGGCGGGCTATAAGGTGCAGTCTATTGTGGACCCGGACACGGCCGTCCCGGTGGGCGTCGGAACCATTGACGGAAAGTTTGGAGCGTTCCAGGAGAAGGTGCAGACCTCCGCCGGTGGAATTGACCTTGAAGCATGGCAGCTGGGTGCAGCTTCCGACCTTTCGCCGGAGGTGACGGCACAGATCCAGCGCGAGCACGTCACGGACTGGCTTCTGGGCAACTTTGACGCCCACGGCGAAAATTTCCTGACGGACCAGGAGGGCCGAATCGTTGGCATTGACAAGGAACAGGCCTTCCGGTACATGAGCGACGCCAAAAGCCATGTAATGAGCTACACATATCACCCGAACAGCGCATACGGCGAAACGGAGCCGGTTTACAACACCCTTTTCCGCCGGTTTGCGGAGGAGGACATAGACCTGAACCTCCAAGACACCTTGCCGTATATAAAGCGGGTGGAAAGCATACCGGACAAGGAATACCGCGAGATCTTCCGCCCCTATGCCGAGGCCTTGCACGGCCAGGGAAAGGAAGCCGAAAAGCTGCTGGACGAGATCGTGGAGCGGAAAAGCACCCTCCGCGAAACCTACCGCACGTTTTACGAAAGCCTTTTGACGGAACGCACCGGCGTGAAGACTTCTTTTGTTTGGGCAGACGAGGCCGCAGCCGTTGCGAAGCAGCCACTTGCGGCCGTGCAGATCACCCCGCAAGCAGCTAAGGGCATGACCGTCCAAGACCTGAAACAGATTGCAAAGAGCAAGGGCATTGCCTATTACGGCAAGATGAACAAAGCCCAGCTTGTGCAGGCTGTGACGGACCCCGTGAAAGCCGCAGAGCTTTCCCAGGAGGCGAAGGCCAAGGCTGCCGCAAATGCAGCCGCACGAAAGGCGAAAGCCCAGTACACAGCCCCGCAGGCGGCAATCCCGAAGGGCGTAAAGGGCGCCGGGGATATTTTCGCCGATCTGTCGAAAGTTCCGACCACGCAAGAGGGAATCCCGATTTCTTCCGACCGCAGCAGCGTGGAGGGCCTTGTTCTTCGCGCCCGGCGGATGAACATTGACGGCTCGGAGTTCTACGAGGTGAGCGGAAAGCTAACGCAAGGGACTTGGGAACGGACGTTGAAGACGATCAAGCCCACCAGCGCAACCGAGGCGCTGGAATTTGAGGAGGCCTCCAAGACGAGCGCCTTTTTCAGTTCCGGCGGATTGAGCATAGGCGTAAACACGAAGTGCCAGGCCGTGCACGATGGAGAAAAGACCTTGCAGGTCTATACCCACGAAGGCGGAAACTATTACTCCTGGCAGGGCTTTTTCCGAGCCCGTGTTCCGGTGACGGCAGACGGCGGGTTTGATGCTCGGGAAATGAAGGGGCTGCTAAAAACGGCCGGTCTTGACGACCTAACGGCAACTCCTACGGCAGAAGCTGAAAAACGCCTCATAAAATCCCGCTTGGTCTGGCAAAACGCTCCTTCCCGCGTTCCAGAGTATGAAACCCTGACGGGTGACGCCCTGGACAAAAAGCTGGACGAGATTCTAAAGGACCTCGGCATTGACCAGAAGCGGGTGGACGGCGTGGAACTGCGCAAGGTATGCGACGGTTACGCCGTCTATTACGACCCGGAGCAGGCCAAAGCCCTAAAGGCTGCGGGCGCAGATTATGTTTGGTGCGGAGTTGGCAGAGCCGAAAACGTTGTTTCTATCGTTCAAAGCGGCGGCCTTCGCAGCACAAACCGGCGTTGCCTTTCTGGCATCCGGCTGACCGGCGCAAGCCCAAGTTCCGACATGGGAACCGGCGGCGCCGACAACGTTTTTACCCGCATCGGAACGAGCGCAGGCCGCGGGAAAATCCGGTATGATGACAGCTTTTGCGGCAGCGGCTACCGCCTCATTATAGACGAAGCGGAACTGGGCCGCACGGACTGGTACGCATATACCGGCGATAACTTCGGAACGACCAGACCGAGCACCCTTCACAGCCGCCAGGGATCTGAGGAGTTTGTGAAAGGCCAGAACAGATCTTTCAAATCCGGCAACGAAATCATGTTCCGCCAAGGCATACCGACAGAATCTATACAAAAGATTCGCTGCTCGGGTGACTATGAGCGCGACAAGCTGCTGAAAGCGTTTCGTGACGCCGGAATAACGAGCGTGAACGGGATTCCGATTGAGGACTTTGTGGAGGTTGGCGATTACTTATGAACAGACGCCTTGTTTATACCGTAAAGCGGCCGGGCGATAAGAAACCCACCGGCCTTGCCCTGAACTGCCACCTTTGGCACGGTGTCTTCCGTTACTTCGACATGGAGCACGGCCACGAGATCCCCGGCAAGGTGACGGAGGACGGAGAGGACGCCTTCACATTCACTTCGGAGGGCTGCGCGCCCGGAGCTTGGCAATTTGAAAAGCTGACCATTGAACGCTTCCGACGCGAAACCTACAAGATCGTGGAAGGAGGCAACTACATTGCGCAGACAATCCGCGGCACGGCGGACCTCCACGAATGGTATCGCAAGAGGTATGGCGAAGCCGCCGGGCTTTGCTTTCCGCGCGTAAATAACGAATAATTTACGCTTAAATTTTGAAATACGCTGAATTTACGCTAACTTTTGCAATTATTTTGCAAATTCAGCGAATAAGGAGAGAACCATGTTTACTTTTAACGAAGCACTCGGCAAGAAGCCGCCCGGCAAAGAGCCGAGCGGCCGCATTGCTGGCACCTTCAAGATCCAGAAGTCTGTTGACGAAAAGCGCCTGGCCTTTGGCTGGGCCAGCGTGGCAGCCACGGCCGCGGGCGACACCGTGACGGACTACTACGAGGACATCATCGAGCCCGACGAGCTGGAACAGGCTGCCTATAACTTCGTGCAGTTCTACCGCGAGGGCGGCGAAATGCACGAGCGCGGCGGCTGTGCTGTCCTGGTGGAGAGCGTTATTTTCACCAAGGAAAAAATGGCCGCTATGGGCATCCCGGAAGGCGTTGTCCCGGAAGGCTGGTGGATCGGCTTTAAGGTGACAGACGACGAGGTTTGGGAAAAGGTCAAAGACGGTACCTATCCCATGTTTTCCATTGAGGGCGAGGCTGTCCGCGAGGAAGTGGACGGCGAGGAACCCGGGAACTGAATACCGATAAACCAAAGCCCCGACACCCGCCGGGGCTTTGTTGTTTATAAAATATCTTCAAAGAAAGGAGGAAACGCAAATGGCAACCAAACTTAAAAACCTGAAAATCAAGAAGGTGGACTTTGTGGACAACGGCGCAAACCCCGGCGCAAGCATTGCCCTGTACAAGAGCAAGCCCGCGGAAGGGAAGGCGCCTGCCGTAAAGCCCGAGGAGGGCACCCCGCCCGAGGAATCTTTTTTGAAGCGGATCGTTCACGCCATTGCCAAGAGCATCGGCGCAACCGATGCACAGGCAGCCGCGGCCGTTGAAGAAGTTTCCAAGAATGCGGACGTTCCCACCTTTTGCGACGCTATGGCTCGCCGCCGGATGCGCCAGACCACAGAAGAAATCTGGGATTACTGCTATGCCCTGAATGACAGCCTGTGCGGCATTGTGGCAAATGCCGAAATTACGGCCGAGGACAAAAAGGCCCTCATGGCCCAGAGCTGCGCAGAGTTCGCAGCGGCGACCGAGGCGGCAATCCAGAAGTGGTCCGGCGGCATTCCCGTGAAGTTGGAAAAGGCAGTCCCCACGCCTCTGACGCCCGACAGAATCGAGAACGCCAAAGCAGCCCGCGCCCGCCTGGACGAGATGATCGCCAAGGCGGAGCCGAAACCCGCAACCAAAGATACACCGCCGGAGCCCCCGAAAGAGGGCACCGACTCGACGCCTCCCGCTGACCCGCAGCGGGAGGAACCCGTTCAGAAAGGAGCATTTGACATGGAAATCGACAAGAGCAAGCTGTCCGCCGAGGAAGTGGCTCAGCTGGAAGCAATCGAGAAGAAGGCCGGTATCCCGGCCCAGACAACGCCTGCCGTCCCTGCTGGCGTTGAGAAGTCCGCCCACGCCACCCCCGCAGATAACGCCACGGGCGGCGAGGAGGACATTTACAAGGGCATTCACCCCGATGTTGCCAAGGAGATCGCAGAACTGCGCAAATTCCGCCAGGACGCGGAGAACCGCGAGCTTCTGACCGTTGCCAAGAAGTACGAGCTTCTGGGCAGGAAGCCCGAGGAACTTGTCCCCGTGCTGAAATCCCTGAAAGCCGCAGGCGGCACCGCCTACAACGATATGATCGGCATCCTGGACGCGAACCTGGAAGCTGTGCAGAAGTCCGGCGCATTTTCCGAGCTTGGCAAGCGCGGCGGCACCCACGGCGAGGTTATGGGCGGCGCAGGCGACGCATGGAGCCAGATCGAGAAGAAGGCCGAGGAGATCCGCAAGTCCGCCCCTGCTATGAGCTACTACGAGGCCATCGACACGGCTTGCCAGCAGAACCCCGATCTCGTTCACGACTACGAGAACGGCCGCTAAAGAGAGGAGGAAAAGAGTATGAGCACTATCGGCACTGCAACCAATTCCAGCCCGTACCTGGCCGCGCCTGCCGCTGCGGCCATTGAGAACGGCAAGAACCACTTTGTTACCCTGGGCGAGAACGGCGTTTCCCTGGCTACTGCTGGCGCCGCCGCCGTTGGCATTCTGCTGCCTGACACCGAGGACAAGGTGGCAGCAGGCGAGTGCGTGACCGTCCAGATCAAGGACCGCACCCTGATTCAGACCGGCGGCGCTATTACCGCGGGCGACCCCGTGGCAAGCGACGCCACCGGCTGCGCCGTGAAGGCAGAGGCGGAAAAGTTCATCGTTGGCTATGCCATGGAGAGCGCAACCGCCGCAGGCCAGATCATCCACATCCAGATTACCAAGAGCGGCTTTGTGCCGAAGGCGGGCTAAAGGAAAGGAGAATTAACCCATGAATACCAGAAACACTACCGCGGGCATTACGGCCGAGATCGCCAAGGGCTGGCAGCCCAACAACTACCTGACCAATATGTCCATGGCATACTTCCAGAAGCCGGAAGACTATGTGGCACACAGCATTTTCCCGGTCTGCCCGGTGCAGCTGTCCGCTTCCTACTACTACACGTTCAGCAAGGAAGATCTGGCCCGCGACAACGTGCAGCCTAAGCCTGCGTTCGGCAAGGTTGATCCTGCTGTGATGGGCCAGGACGACAACACCTACAAGTGCCACGTTGACCAGATCATCCTTGGCATTGACCAGATCGCCGCCCTGAACTACCAGCGCAGCCGCG
>UMDT01063430.1_pt1 | contig 13178 bp, 9 predicted proteins | sample 1964561 | NCBI WGS metagenome assembly UMDT01 (sample SAMEA4836001, study PRJEB28245) | human gut metagenome | biome: gut microbiome; material: fecal sample | place: Denmark | collected 2008
AATTATAGGGTGGATCTGTTACAATCAAATCCACAGAATTAGACTCTATTTTTTTTAACTCTATGATAGCATCTCCACAAATTGCTTCCAAATTTATATCCATATAAATCATTCCTTTCTTCAACATATTATGATATAATACTTTGAAATAACCAAAAAGGAGGATACAAAATGAATCATCACTTCGAAACATCCCAACGATTACAAAAATTTCTCATTGATATTATAAAATCCGCATTATCTTCACCTATGACAAATTTGGTTAAAATTAACACAAATTTAGACTGTAATGTTCCCGAAAAAGATATCCATAAAATCGCAGGTCCTTTTATTGATGAGTGGACTTATGAAATATTCAATCGTGCTTCGAGTATATATACAAATATTAAATCTGTTGCAAGTAAAGAAAGTAGCAGTCTTGAAGACATTTACATATCACTTGAATTAGATGGAATAACATACGATATATTAATTGATGTTAAATCTGCTTCACTTGCAAAAGGAAATAATGCAGGAAAAGGATCTAACCTCACTTCATTCCGTAAAATACGTCCTTTTTACATAAATAATCCTGATGCATTCTTTTTTATTCTATCAATAGAACATCAAAGTATTATTAATAATAATAAATGCTACGGTTTTCACTTAGTAGATTGCAACATTTTTGATTTAAAATATGTTTCTAAAAATGAATTAAAATTCAATACTGCCATGGGGGACCAATTTCAAATCTCAAACAGTATGAAAGTCACTCAGACCGAACGTACTACAGATGAATTCATCGCATTAATCGATAACATGTTCCTCGATAAATATACTCAAGACAAACTTGATAAACTTATTGCCACCGAAGAAGCCAATCATTACACAGCACTTATTTCTGAGGACATAATTAACATCCTTTCCGAAAACGAACCTTTAGCAAAAACAAATATTCTATTCTACTTAGAAAAATTATATCCAAATATTTCTAGTACTCAGTTAAATAAATCAATAAAGCTGTTAAAAGATTCTAACCGTATCCAAACCATCAATCGCATAGACTACATAATTGTCAAATAAAAACTCCTGGGAGTCATATCTATGGCTCCCTCCTTACTTGCAAAATTCCATTTTATTCTTACCATTGATAAATATCTCCGTAACTTTTTCATACTGTTACAATCTAGTCTCACAGATATCTTCAAAAAGGCGATGTCCCAATACTATATCAACCACAAAAAAAGGATTATGCAACGCACAACAAGTGTAACTCTGAAGTAGCCGAAAAATTCATCAGATGTTATCTTTGACAGACAGTCATTGCCACATTCAGAATTCGCAAGGATGATAAACAAGCAGACGCTGTCACTTTTCACTACAATCGTCATGAAAATGATAAATACATCCAGCAATCATTTAATCCGACATATCCCAGAAACCATTTTAGAACGATTAGGTATGAGATTAGTCATGCACGTCACCTCAAAATCATTAAAAATCTCTACCCAGCAATTTTAAGCATGAAACAACATGCTCTGCGTAACTTTAGCAAATGATGCGTAGCTATAGCTATCCTTTCTTCGTTTGGATATAATCCATTCAAGCGTTCAAATCGCAAACAGGAACTGTATTTTCTGGAACTTTACTATAAACATTAGTGTATCTTCCTCGAATAAATGTATGAGAAAATAATGTCTAAAGCTCGTATATAATAGTCTTCTGCATAATCTTGAGGAGTTAAAAGGCATTTCTACGTTTTCATGCATAATAGCAGTATAAACATTTTACAGTGAAATAGCTATAATTTCTACATAGTTTTTAGGATACGTATAATTTTGGTAATCCGTTCCTAAAGTCTGTACAGAAATACAAATTTATCTTTAAATTTTATTCAGTTTATAGAGTACAATTTATCTCACAAAAGACCCTCAGCAAATTTCGTCCTCAACAATTATGATTATCTCTTTTTTATTGCTTCTTAGGTTTATTAGTCATTTCGGCAAATTGCATTAAATTTTGGAATAATTTTGGATTTTTAATCAACTCTGGTAACAACGTTTTCATCATAACAACATCCGTAGATTCTTCTTTTTGGGCATTATTTAAGCTTGTTTGCATTATTGCTTGTATCGTTTCTGTATCTTTTTTATTTATTTGCTCTTTTAATTCAGTAATAGAATCTTGAATTTGATACAGCATAGTAAGAATACTTTGAAAAAAAAGCTGCTTATTGTTTTCTTTATCTTGTCCCAATGCATTAGTTTTGTTCTCAAAAGAAAAGGTCCCTATTGTTTGTTCTAAACGTTTCTTAGTTTCTTCTACATTATCTAAATCGGTTAGATCATACTCGAATGTTCTTACTGTGTTTACATCAAATGGTATGGTTTCGCCTTTCTTTTTTAAGTGAATAATCGGCTTGTCTGTACATTTTCTATATCCCATTTCAAAAAAAACATTAGGATTATGCCCCGAAATGTCAGCTATGACAAGCTCCGATGATAAAAGCTTATCAATAATAGTTTGTGTAATTGAATCCGAATCATTAATTTGATCTACTCGTACAGGTTCAAAGCCACAACTTTCACAAACTGGACTAATAATATATTTGAATAATTTATCTGCATTACTCCTTATTTCACTATCTGTTTCTCCAATAGGAGATACTACAAAACAAGTTTTCATAAAATCTTTACCTCCCCAATTTTGTTTTATTTTATAAATCCCCCTATCCATTTTTTGAATGGATTGATTTCTAAGCAAAGTATTTAATGAGCCAGAGAACTGCCCCTCTGAATAATCAGAAATTCCTGCTTTCCGTAGAAAACTTTTAATTTCTTGAACAGTATGATAATTTCCATCAGCCAAAATTTCTATGATTTTTTCTTGTATTCTTGCACTTTTCGTCATATTTTCACACTCCTTTCTATTATAGGATACCATATTTCCTATAAACGTCAATGCTTTTTCACAAGAATATCTTGCGTTTTATTTTATTTCTTGTGCTTTTATTTTATTTTTGCATTTTATTCTTGTATTTTACATTTAAATTCGAATTAACCACTACAAAATAGTTTTATTTTTGAAGGTACAAGTATACGTTATAACCTAACAGATTTTCTCTTTTAAACGCCAAGTTATATTCAGTCATAAAAGAAACACCACCAACAGCTGATAAGAAAATCGTCGTCTTAATTTTCTCACCAACTGCCAGTGGTACTTCTATCATTCTATTTCGGCAATTCCGTCACTGTCTCCAGTTTAAATCCTTCCCACATATCTGCGGAAATATTCCACTCACGCAGATCTGTAACGATCTTATGGTAAAATGCCTGTCCGCCGCGGACAATATCGTAGGTGCGGGCGTCGCCTCTCGCTTCCAGGTGACGTCCAAAACTGCAGTTCGTCACATCCTCCGGACCGTAATCATCTACGTCTCCTCCTGGCCAGAAAATATAAAGTCTGGGAATATCATCAATCTGGCGCAGATCAATCCCTGCAAGCTTCAGGAATTTCTTTCCGGTAGACTCATGGGCAGTAAACACATGGGAATAACGCCATACCGTTCTTGTAAAATCAGATACGCGGAACTGGCCAAGCCAGTCTTCATCCATCATTCCATCTGAAGTCTCTCTGGAAACGATCACCACGACCGGGAATAAACGCTCGGAATCCTTCAGCGCTGTGATCAGATTTCCAAACATCTCCTCCCGCAGGATCCTTCTTCGGTTAGAGCACTCAATTCCATTAACAATTCCGATATTATCTACAATTGTCTTATAATAGCCCGGATAGCTGAAAAAGGTTACTCCCGGATCCTGGATAGTATGCTCTCTGGCCGGCTGTGCATATCCGTTGCAAACCTTCAGGATTACTTTCTCCTGACGGGATACCTCAAGCCCTGCCTCGGAATACCAGATCCGGCCGCCCACTTCCATATCCATATGTCTTACATGCATATTCAGGTGGCGGTTGCCCGGATCATAATTCACAGCCACATGATAAGCCAGAATATCCGCATGATAGGTGCTGGTCTTCTGTGGCATCTGTTTAAACAATCCGCCGTATTTTCCCACGATCCAGCCATATATACAGTCTGCTGCCTGCTGGAAAATCTCCGTAGCAGAAGCCAGCTGTTCCTCTCTCATCCTGCTCCCGTCCACCTCTGTACACATCTGGAATACATTGTGACGGATCAAAGGCTTCATCTCATAATGCCAGGACTCTCCCAGGCTCTCTTCACGCCCATCGTTATAAACATCACGCTCCTTAAAAATAGCGGTCAGACGACTGTCATGGAACTGACTGTCGTTTAACAGGGCAATGATCGTATTTACATTGATCGGTACCTTGCGGCTGCGATGAAGCAGCTGGTCTACCAGTGTCTGTTTGCTGGTCTTATAAATACGCTTGGCCAGGTTCTCCACCTGCTGGTCACAATCCTCATCCAGAAGCTTCGCCACCTCAGGATAAAGCTGTCCCTCTCCCAGTTTCAGGCGGAAATGGCTCTTGATCATATCACTCCATCTGCCTGATTTATAAAGGGAATGTCCCAGATCCTCAAACAAGGTAACCATGGATTTATCACAAAGCTCCAAAGTTGCCAGAATACTGTTAAAGTATCTGGAAAAGCCCTTGTAATTCTTCCACAGTTCCTCTCCTTTATAGCGCATATCGTGCTCGATCTCATGCCAGCCCTCGAAAAACATGGTCTTAATCTGGATCTCGAAGGTATCATCAATATACATATCCCAGGTCTCTGTTGAAATCTCTGATCTCAAATATTCCGGAAGGCGGCACACGCCGTTTAATTTCGTAGGTTTGAACTCCTCCTCGCTTCTTTCCGAAGTGGACCAGCCAATCACGTCAAAGGTATTTTCCACAATATTCTGGCAGATTTCTACATCATCATCAAAATACAGGTTAATACGGACACCTACCAGATCCTGCAGTTTCTTATTCTCCGCGCCATAATCTTTCAGAGCAAATTTATGAGCCATGGAGGATGCTGTCTTGATTCTGGAAAAACATCTGTAATACAGACCGCACTGTTCCAGGCGATCACTGATAATGCGCTTCAGATCCTGCTCCACAATAGCCGGAACCTTTACCTTCGCAGCCAGTTCCTCCTTTGTATAAATTACTCTTTTCTGTTCACTCACTAATTTTACACCACCAATTTATTTATAACTGCCGGAGCCCTCACGGATTACGGTCCGAAAACTACACAGTTATTATATTTTATATTCCGTACGTTCTACTAAGCATACACTTTAGAGCCTGTTTGAAAAATCATTCCCGCAATCTGCACGCCCCACTTTGCGGGAGATTTTGCCCGAATTCGGTTGCCGTAGCCCGCTACGGCGCCCTCATCCGGGCAAAATCTCCCACAAATTGTGACGCACATCTTGCAGAAAGCCTTTTTCAAACACGCTCTAGTATACCAGAATTTCCCCAAATAAAAAAGGGATATTCCGAAATATAATGGAAAATTTCGGTTAAATATATACAATCAAAAGCACTTCTTACAAGCTTCATATCCTTGAGCCTCAGCCTGTGAGACCGGCTCCTGATATGCCTTATCCGGATTCATATTTCCACAGTCAGGAATACTATGATATTTACTTCCTGTAGCAGATATCCATACCATTTCCTCCTGACTGTCATCTGCTGCAGCAATCTGTTCTGACTTTTCTGATGCTGCAGCCGCATCAGTTCCGCTATTATCTTCAGCTGTAAATCCATTCTCCCCTTCACTTTGCGCAGCTGTTTCTCCATCACCCGAAGTATAATCATTGCAGGGATCTGCACTCCAGGTAATAGCACTTCCATCCGAAGAAGCCACAATGGTTCCCTGTTCATCAGAGCGATATACCTGAATTCCCATATCTGACAGTTTTTCCATGGTATCCGCATGCGGATGACCATACATATTTCCTACACCGCAGCTGATCACTGCAAATTCCGGAACTGTAGCCTGAAGAAAATCCCAGCTTGTGGATGTAGCAGATCCATGATGGCCCACACTTAACACGTCGCAGCTCAGATCAAGCCCGGAATTCACCATATCTGCTTCACAGTTAAAATCTGCATCCCCGGTAAAAATGAAACTGTTTTCTCCATTCTTCAGCTTAATTGCCACCGAATTAGCATTACTCTCTTTGCTGATTTCCTTTGGAGAGAGAATTGTAAATTCTCCCGAGCCAAATGTATACTCCGCCCCCACTGCCGGATGCTGCACTTCAAGTCCATGTGCAGCCACTGCATCCATAAAAGAGCCATAAAGGGAAGAATCATGGATATAATCTGCTCCAATCACATTGTCCACCTGAAATGCATTCAGACAGCCAATCAGTCCGCTCACATGGTCCTCATCATAATGGGAAGAAATCAGATAGTCAATTTCTGACACATTCTGCTCCTGCAAATAGGACACCACATAGCTGGACGCGCTTCTTGGACCACCATCATACAACAGATTCTGTCCCTCTGACTGCACCAGAATGGATAATCCCTGTCCCACATCCAGGAAATGCACGGTCATACTACCACCAGATGCCAGAACCTTTTCCCCGCTTCCAGGGAATACTATTCCTGCCATAATCAGAATAAGCGTTAAAAGATAGCCTGCAATTTGTTTTCTTAAGTGTTTCATTTTGTTCCTTCTTTCGTATTTTTCACCGTAGGCACCGCTGTCCTGCTGCCTCTTTACTATTATAATATATTCTCATCCCCACAAACATCCCTGAATTATGTTTTCACAATTGCATTTTTCGCATATAATACCTGGAAGAGCATTTTATGAGGTCGTCCATGTATTACAGAAAAGCCTTATGTGCACAGCAGGAAAATGTAGACCAGGGTACCTTACAGATAACGGTCCATTCAAAAACAGACAACCGCCCTGTGGAAAATGCACTGGTCCGTATTTCTTATACAGGTGATCCAAACAGTATCATTGAAGAAGTCCGCACAGATTCTTCCGGCAACACCCCTGTCCTTCAATTAAAAACGCCGCCTCTGGAATATAGCCTGAATGCTTCCGAGGAGGCGCAGCCTTATGCAGAATATTCCATGCAGATCAAAACCGAGGACTTTCACCAGGAAGAAATCGCAGGTACGGAAGTCTTGCCTGCGGTTCTTGCCAAACAGCCTGTCCTTCTGAATCCCAGACAAGGCACTGTTTCCGAAAACAGAATTGTCATTCCTCCGCATACACTTTTCTATGAATATCCACCCAAAATACAGGAATCTGAAATTAAACCAGTACATGAAACTGGCGAAATTGTTCTAAGCAAGGTCGTAATTCCGGAATACATTGTAGTGCATGATGGGCCTGTAGGTGATAACTCCGCCTCTAATTATTATGTCCGCTACCGCGACTATATCAAAAATGTAGCAAGCAGCGAAATCTATGCCACCTGGCCTGACGACACCATCCGCGCCAACATCCTGGCAATTATGTCCTTTACCCTAAACCGGGTATACACAGAGTGGTACCGCAATAAAGGAAAAGACTACACTATCACATCCTCCACCGCCTACGACCACAAATGGATCCGCGGACGAAACATTTTTGACTCCATAGACCGCATTGTAGACGAACTTTTCGAGAATTATCTATCCCGTCCTAACGTCCGTCAGCCAATTCTTACCCAGTACTGCGACGGAGAGCGGGTGCAGTGCCGTGACAGAGGATGGATGACACAGTGGGGAAGCAAGCGGCTTGGGGATCAGGGATATTCTGCCATTGAAATCCTGCGGTATTTCTACGGAAACGATATGTATATCAATGTGGCAGAAGAAATCTCCGGAATTCCTTCCTCCTGGCCAGGATATGACCTGGATATCGGTGCTTCCGGCAGCAAAGTACTCCAGCTTCAGGAACAGCTAAATGCCATCAGCCAGGCCTACCCTGCTCTTCCAAAAGTAAATCCGGACGGAATCTATGGTGCCCAGACTCAGGCCTCTGTCCGCAAATTCCAGAATATTTTCGGTCTCCCGGAAACCGGAATCGTAGATTATGCCACCTGGTACAAAATTCAGGAAATTTACGTAGGCGTCACCCGGATTGCAGAATTACAATAAACATAATATGGCGGGATTTTCTCTCCCGCCATAAAATTCTAATCTAAACCTTATAATCTAAACGGACATGCCGTTTGTCAGCAACATCACCATATAGGAACCGGCTAACCATCAGCCTTCTGCCAATTCCCGCATCAATTCATGCACTGAAGTAATTTTGTCAATCCTTCCAACATTTGCCCCACAGAACATCAATCCATTCTCTACATCTCCCTCCACCGCATCGATCAATGCCTTGGTAATGCAGTACGGAACCTGTCCTGGATTACATTTTTCCAGGCAGTTATAGCACTTCTTTACTGGAATCCGTCCATTCTCTACCAGTTTCATAAAAGGATTGCAAAGCGCCCTTCCAGGCATTCCTACAGGGCTCTGGATAATCTGCATATCCTCTTTCTTTGCATTTACATACGCCTGTTTATACCTTTCATCGGCATCGCATTCCTTGGTCGCCACAAACCGGCTTGCGATCTGCACACCATCTGCCCCAAGCGCCATAACATGATCAATATCTTTCCGGTCAAAAATTCCGCCAGCAACTACCACTGGAATTTCCCGGCCAAACTTTTCCTCATATTCCTTTTTACATGCAATAATATCCCGGATTTCCTGGTCGAAATCCATCTCATCCCTGTGAGCCAGCTGATCCCTGGAAAATCCCAGGTGCCCTCCTGCCTCCGGTCCTTCCACTACGATCAGGTCTGCAGTCCGGTTATATCGATGTGCCCACATTTTCAGAATCAGGTTTGCTGCCCTTTTTGAAGAAACAATAGGCGCAATCTTTGTTCTGCAAAATTCCGGTACCAACTCTGGTAGATTCATAGGAAGTCCTGCGCCACTGATGATTACATCTGCACCACATTCCACAGCTTCCTTTACATGCTCTTTATAATGTTTCAGCGCTACCATAATATTAACACCGACCAGCCCTTTTCCCTTGGCAATCTCCCTTGCCTTCCATATATGCTTTCTTATTGCCTTCAGATTGCACCCCGCCTGGTCTTTCTCAAAGCCAGCCTCATCATATCCGATCTGAGCTGTGGAAATAACTCCCACTCCTCCTTCTGCTGCCACTGCGCCAGCCAGGGAGCTACGGCTCACTCCCACGCCCATTCCCCCTTGAATAATAGGAAGTTCTGCCACCTTATCTCCAATTTTCAAACATCTCAAACTGCTTTTGTATTCTCTATCCAAAACAATATCCTCCATGCTTTAATTTAGTTTGATTTTAAAACTATTTTAGTATAAAGCATTATTGTTTTTATGTCAAGTTTTACTTTTATTCGACACTTTATTATGTAGTTTTTATTACTACATATTTGGAAGTTTTCCCTATAAAAAGAAATCCCCTTGCAGGATTTGCCGCCTGCAGCAGACCGTCCTCCTCATCTGCATTTCCGTTATTTCCTCTCACTGCCTGGAAAAGCTTTTTTGGGAGGGAATAGGAATTTGCTGCTGAATCGTCTGCTGCATCAAAAAAAGGCTATGCATATCCGTTTGATACCACATAGCCTTCGCTTTCATTTTTTTACAGCTTTTTCATTTCAAAAAGATTAAAAAATCTTCAAAATATCATTATACATAACTACAACCATCAAAAGCATCAGCACCATCAAACCTGCAAAATGAACCATGCCCTCAATCTGTCTGTTCACCGGTTTTCTCCGGATAGCCTCGATAATCAGAAATACAAGCCGGCCGCCATCCAGTGCAGGAAGCGGAAGCAGGTTCATAACACCAAGATTTGCAGATAAAAGTGCTGCCATATACAGCATATTTACCCAGATGGTCAGCATACCTTCACTCTTACTTGCCTCATAGGTGCTGCCAATTGCATCAACTACGCCAACCGGACCGCTTAAATCCTTTACGCCCAGCCCGCCGGTAAGAAGCTCTTTCAGGCTGAGTAAGGTAGAGCGGATCATATATTTTACTTCCAGCGTTCCATACTTCAGCACTTCAAATCCATGTGTCTTCGTGTACGCCAGATTATAAGAAAAATCAAGTACTGCTGTGCGGGACTCCGATGGAGTTACCTCAGCGTTGTATTCCAGACCATCACGCTCATAAGTAATGGTCACAGGCTCACTTGTGAGAGGATGCTCTGCAAGATATGCAGTATAATCGTCCGAACTCTCCAGTCTGGTGCCATTAATGGAAGTGATCACGTCCCCAGGCTCCACGCCAGTTTCAGATAAGCCCATTCCCGGAATCAGGGATGCCACCTCAAGAGAATCGGTACTCTTTCTGTTAAAGCCAAGAAGGTATCTCACCTGTACATCTGGCTTGAAGGCCAGCTCCACATCTTTGCCATCCCTCTCCACAGTCATATGAATGGTCTCATCCTCCTGTGGATTATTCAGATACATATACAGATAAAGATCTCTTGCCAGATCAATGTGATACCCCTGGTATTCTTTAATAATATCCCCTTCCTGAAGACCGGCTTCAGCCACAGTAGAACCACTCTCCACCTGCGTAACCTTTGCCGGGTCATAGCCCACCAGCGTAACAATAATCACTGCAAACACAAAGGCCAGGATAAAGTTAAATACCGGTCCTGCTGCAACTGTAGCGATTCTTCCCCACACTGGTGCACCATTGAAAGTCCCCTTGGACTCATCCTCCATATCTTCTCCCAGCATGGCACAGGAACCACCAAGAGGCAAAAGCTTCAGAGAATACCTTGTTCCATTCTTCTCTGTGCTAAACAGCCTTGGGCCCATTCCAAGGGAAAACTCTGTTACTACGATCTTATTTTTCTTTGCAAGGAGGAAATGCCCCAGCTCATGAAAAAGAATGATTGCACTGAAAATCAATAATGCCAGAATAATCTTCAACCTACCACCTGCTTTCAATCCATTTATAAGTCTCGTCTTCTACTGCCAGTATCTCCTCCAGCTCCGGATTCCGGATCACTGTATGTCTTTCCATAGACTGTGCAATAATGTCGTAAATATCCAGAAAACCGATTTTTTCCTGTAAAAACTTCTTCACAGCCAGCTCATTTGCTGCGTTAAACACAGTAGGCATACTGCCGCCTTTTCTTGCAGCATCCATAGCCATTGGAAGCCCCAGGAATGTATCCATATCCGGATCTTCAAAAGTAATCTCTTTCAATTTATGGAAATCCAGTCTCTCTCCATCCAGATATCTGCGTTCCGGATAATAGAGTGCGTACTGGATTGGAAGCCGCATATCCGGAGTTCCAAGCTGCGCCATAACCGCACCATCTTTAAACTCTACCATCGAATGGATAATGCTCTTTGGCTGGACAACAACCTGAATATGATCCAGATCCACATCAAACAGCCATCTGGCTTCCATAACCTCCAGACCTTTATTTACCAGGGTTGCGGAATCTACTGTGATCTTCTGTCCCATTACCCAGTTCGGATGCTTCAGGGTATCTGCAAGCGTCACATGTTCCAGTTCTTCTCTTTTTCTTCCACGGAAGGGACCACCGGAAGCTGTGATCAGAAGCTTCTCAACCTGCGCCCGCTTTTCCCCATGAAGAGCCTGGAAAATAGCACTGTGCTCACTGTCTACCGGAAGGATCTGAACTCCATGCTCTTTTGCCATCGGAATGATCAGATGACCTGCTGTTACCAATGTCTCTTTGTTTGCAAGGGCAATGTCCTTGCCCGCCTTGATTCCCTCCATTGTAGGACGGATTCCAATCATTCCCACAACAGCGGTAACCAGAATATCTGTCTGAGGCATACGTGCAAGCTCCAGAAGTCCCTCCATGCCAGACACAATTTTTACATCCATATCTGAAAGGCGGACAGCCAGATCCTTTGCCGCATTTTCATCCCACACTGCAATCAGCTGAGGATGAAATTCTCTTGCCTGTTCTTCCAGCATTTTCACATTTCTTCCTGCACTGATTCCCAGCACCTCTATATCGCCGTTAGCTCTCACTACATCCAGGGTCTGTGTACCGATGGAACCAGTTGAGCCTAAAATTGCAATTTTCTTCATTTGAAATTCCTCTCAGTCCATTTCAGGGACAAATCACATCTTATCATTTCCACACTTCTTATTCCTTTATGCTTCCCGCTGCCAATCCGGAATCAGATTCCCAGCACAAGCTTCGCCAGGAAATAAATAGCCGGAGCTGTAAAGATCACACTGTCAAATCTGTCCAGGATTCCACCGTGTCCCGGGATCAGTTTGCCATAGTCCTTGATTCCCTGATTTCTCTTAATAGCAGAAGCAGCCAGATCTCCAACCATGGAGATCAGTGCTCCGACTGCACAGATCAGCGCATACTCTGCAATCTTTCCGCCAGTTGCTGCTGCATAAATTGCGCCCAGAAGCGCAGCGCCTGCCACGCCGCCTACTCCACCTTCTACTGATTTCTTCGGGCTGAGGATTGGTGCCATTTTGTGCCTGCCGATCAGCATTCCCACACAATATGCGCAGGTATCGCATCCCCAGGAGCATAAAAAGATCAGCCATACCAGAAATTTTCCATCCGGAAGGTTCCTGGTAAGATAAATAAAGGAGAGCATCACAGCCACGTATACCACCCCAAAGAACGCCGGCATTACCTGATCTGCCTTGAACTTGGGATAAGTAAATACGTAAACGAACATAAACATCATGAACGAAATGATCACGCCCATCATTCCATATTTTTCAAAATCCAGCGACATCAGCACATAGTAGATCACAGCTCCAAAATAGCCTGCAATTTCCAGGGCATTAAAATGGTCTTCCCGAACCTTCATAACCTTATAAAGCTCCTGCATTCCGATCAGAGAGATCCCAAGCAGTGTAAAAAACAGCACATAACCTCCACTGATAATAGTCAGAAGCGCAACTGCGACCAGCACAATACCGCTTAAAAGACGTGTTTTAAACATCTTACTCCTCCTTCACACCGCCATATCTTCTGTCTCTTTGATTATATTTCTCAATAGCCTGTACTAATTCTGCTTTATGGAAATCCGGCCATGCCACGTCTGTAAAATAAAATTCCGTATAAGCCAGCTGCCACATAAGGAAATTGGAAAGTCTCTGTTCTCCGCTGGTGCGTATCAGAAGATCCGGATCCGGCACTCCTGCAGTATCCAGGTAGCTTCCAATCGTATCCTCTGTGATCT
>UMDT01012689.1_pt1 | contig 12791 bp, 10 predicted proteins | sample 1964561 | NCBI WGS metagenome assembly UMDT01 (sample SAMEA4836001, study PRJEB28245) | human gut metagenome | biome: gut microbiome; material: fecal sample | place: Denmark | collected 2008
CCGCCCGCTCCGCCGCCATTCGCGTCAACGGCGACATCCGGTGCCCGAAGCTCCGCAGCGCCGCATCGCCCAAAGCCCCACGGCACCGAAGAGACAGACTGACGTAGGCTGAACACGGCAATAATCATCTCCCTTTCGCCTGCGCAGCCGAAAGGCCCTGGGCGAAGCATCTTCGAAGCGCATTTTCGGATAGCGAAGGGATGCATTCCTGGACGGAACTTTTTCGAGGCCCATTTCGGGCAGATGAAGGCGCATCCTTTGAATAAAGCATCCTCGAAGCGCACTCCAGGCAGAAGAAAGGCCACATTCCTGGCAAAATATCGCCCTGATGTATTCCCGAAGGAGCCTCGGACGATAAAAACGCCTCTTCATGGCAAGATATCGCCGCCATGTATCCAAAATGAGCTAATTTTGGCAAGATATGCTCCCCATGTATTCAAAATGCCCTGCAAAGCGCCGTTTGGGAATACATCTCGCGGGTATCTTGCCATCAAGGCGCCCTTTTGCCGTCCAAACCCCTTAAATCATGCATGACGAGCGAATCTTGCCACGCTCGTCGGATCCAGCTGGACGAATCCTGCCATGCTCGACGGATCCCACAGGACAAATCTTGCCACGCTCGACGGATCCCGCTGAACGAACCCTGCCACGCTCGATGGCTTCACTGGGCGAATCCGGCCATGCTTGATGGCTTCACCGGACGAATCTTATCGCGCTCGATGGTTTCTATCGTGCAAATCTTGCCATCCCGCCCTGGCGGCTCCCGTTGGGCAAAGTACGCTTGATGGAGCCAACGGCTTTCACCGCCGCGTCCGTCATTGTCATTTCCGCGAATGCCCTCTGGGGAAAGCACCTGAATAACCGTGAGCCTCGGCTTCGCGGGGCCCAGTCCGCTGCGAGCCCCAGTTTCACGGGGCCCAGTCCGCCCAGAGTCCCAATCCCAAAGCGACCGGGGCATTTCAGCACTAGGGGCACAATCCGCTGCGGAGTCCCAGCCCCGAAACGCCAAGGCTGCTTCAGCGCCAGTCATCAAAGCGCCCAGCCCGTTTCAACTTCCCGAACCAAAAGCACGCAAGCCCAAAACCATCAGCCCAAACCACCAAGGGAATACACGGAGTCCATCAGCTTCTTCGCGCAAGCACTTTGGGGGTTGGCGACCACGCTTTCGGTTGCGCCGCATTCGGCAACTTCCCCTTCATCGAGCACCAGGAGCCTATCGGCCAGTTCCGACACAAGAGCCAAGTCGTGAGTAATAAACACGATGGATACCTTGCCCTTCAACCGTTCGATGAGCGAAACAATATGTGCTTGGGTAGACACATCAAGGGCACTGGTTATCTCATCGCATATCAGCACCGAAGGGTTGGCAGTAAGCGCCCTTGCCAATGCAGCGCGCTGACACTGACCTCCACTTACCTGAGAAGGAAAACGCTGGTAAAAGCTCTCGTCTAAGCCAACCAGCTGAAGCTTTTCAAGGGCCTGCTCCTTCGCTTCCGCACGCGTAGCCCCGAAGCTGCGCGCCACCTCGGCGATGCTGGCGCCTAACGTATAACTGGGATCGAACGATTCCAGCGGCATCTGGAACACCATTTGAATGCTCGAATACACATCTTTACGTTGCCTGCGCGGCAAACCGAGGATTTCTTTTCCGAACAGGGAAACCGAGCCACCATCAGACTGCTCAAGCAGCGTGATAACGCGGGCCAGCGTGCTTTTGCCGCTGCCACTGCCGCCAACAATACCCAAGCATTCACCCTGCTCCAAGGTGAAGCCCACCCTGTTCAGCGCCAGCTTTTCCATGCCGGGGAAACGCTTGGATACACCATTAACCTCCAGCGCCTTCATCGAGCACCCCTTAACTTGGGAACAGAAGCGATAAGCTGACGGGTATACGGATGCTGGGGGCGAGCAACAACCTGTTCGGAAAGCCCCTGCTCCACAACCTCCCCGTTTTTCATGACATACAGATACTGGGCCATGTGGGCTAGCACGGCAATATTGTGGGAAACCACTAAAAGAGACACCCCAAATTCGCGATTTGCCGAAACGAGCTCCTCTACCACTTGCGCCTGAACCGCCACATCAAGAGCGCTGGTAGGCTCATCGGCGAAAACGACCTTTGGGGAATTCATCAGAGCAAGGCCAATAGCAGCACGCTGGGCCATACCGCCGGAAAGCTCGAAAACATAGCTGCCCAAAACCCGCTCAGGATCGGAAAGCCCCAGCCTTCCAAGAAGCGACGCCGCACGCGCGCGAGCCTCTCCCTTCGAAAGCTCGCCACGCAAAAGGGCAGTCTCCTCAAATTGAGAACCCAACGTGCGAACGGGGCTGAAAGCCCGCTGAGGGTTTTGCGACACCAACGACGCCACTGTGCTGACGAAGGAAAGATGCTCGGCCTGCGTCATACCGGAAACGTCTTTCCCGGCAAAACGAATGGAGCCGCCGCAAACCTCGCCCGCCTGCCCAAGCATTCCAAGCGCGGCGCGAAGCAACGTGGTTTTGCCGCAGCCCGATTCGCCAACAATGCCCACAATAGAGCCCCGCTCAAGGGAAACGGTGACACCGTGAAGCACGGCGTCACCGTTGTACGCAACACGCAAGTTTTCTATTTCGAAAATTGCAGACATACACCCTACTTGTAAGACATCTGATAGTTCAGCCAGTCGTACTGACCCTGCATAGCAAGGTTCTCAACGTCGGCCGCCGTAACGTCATTTACCAGCGTATGAACCATGTAGACATAAGCATGGTCATCGAGCGCGATCTGCTGGATCTGCTTCACAAGTTCCTTCTGCTTGGCCTCGTCGCCGGTCTTCTTCAGCTGGCCAAGAAGCTCGTCAACCTTGGCGTTACTGTAATGACCATAGTTGCTGGTGCCATCGGAGCCCATAACCGCAGACAGGTAGGTGTAGGGATTGCCCGTGGGAAGCGTGGAGTAAGCCATGGTGCCAATATCCCAGTCGCTGTCGGCCAAACGAACGGTAATCTTTTCGGCTACTTCAATATCAGCAGCGATGCCGATCTGGGAAAGCTGAGATGCCAGTGCCTCGCAGTCCATGGGCAGCGCAGCGTTTGCCTGATAGGTTACCAGCTTCAGGGAAAGCTTCTTGCCATCCTTTTCCAGCACACCGTCACCATCGTTATCGGCATAGCCGGCATCAGCCAGGATCTGCTTTGCCTTTTCCACGTCGAAGCCGTCACAGGTCACACCATCAGCATAGCCAGAAGAGTCGGGGAATGCGGCGTGGGATGCCTCAGCGGAATTGTTGTAGATGGAGCTTACATACGAATCGCGATCGACGCACATACCAACGGCCTGGCGAACCGCGTCATCCTGCATGGCTTCGCTCTTCATGTTGAAGTACAGCATATGGGCACGAGCCTGATTGGTCTGATGCAAAGTGTACTTGGACGTATCGCTCAAGTTTCCAAGCTGGTCGTCTGCAACATTCATCAGCGCGCAAACCTCGCCAGACTGCAGGGCGGATACCTTCGACTGGTCATCGGTCAGGTACTTCGCATGCACATTCTTGATTTTCGGCTCGCCCTGCCAATAGGAATCGTAGGCAGAAAGCTCAACGTCGCCATTGCCTGCAACCGAATCGATCTTGTAAGGGCCAGTGCCCACAGGCTCATCTTCGGCAGCGCCCGAGTTCACATCGATGATAGATGCAACAGGCTCGGACAGCTCGTTCTTGAAGGCGGTGTTAAGGGAATTGGTGGTAACGGTAAGCACGTTGCCGTCAGCTTCCATGCTGGCAATATCGAGCGATTTCTTTGCGCGCTCGTTCATGCTGATGGTGCGATTTAGGCAATCCGCTACCGCCTGAGCATTGAGCTCGTTACCGTTCTGGAACGTTACCCCTTCACGAATCGTGATCTTCCACGTGGTGTCGTTCACCATTTCGGCGGACTCAGCCAACATGGGCTGAGGATCGAAGTTGGCATCGATGCGGAACAGCTGCTCGTAAATGCCCAGATAGGAACCCTGCCAACCCATGTAGTTGTTGGTTGGGTCAAGGTTGTACTCGCCAGCGTTGGAAGTCCAGGCAACGCTCATCTCGTCGCTATTGCTCTTAGAATCCGACGAGCACCCCACAAGCGCGCCCACGGCGCCCGTGCCCAAAGTGCAGGCAAGGGCTACAGCGGCAATGCGCTTTGCCCACCTCTTCTTAGCTTTCACCATCTCGCTTTCCTTTCTTCGATGGTTTTATTTCTTTTCCCTCACGAACAGTGAGCTCTTATTCCCAAGCGCTTCGTTGACCGAATCGCCGAAAAAGTTGAACACCGCAACCACCAAGAAGATGGCAAAGCCCGGTGCGAACACCGCCCAAGGTGCAGTTTGGAACCCTGATGCCGCCTGATTGATCATGGCGCCCAACTCGGGCGAAGGAGGCGATGCACCCAAGCCCAAAAAAGAAAGTCCCGCCAAACTGAGCATCGAACCGCCGATGTCCAAGCACGCCGTAACAATCAGGGGCGGAAGAATGTTGGGCAGCACGTGCTTCAGAGCAATTGCCATTCTGCTCAGGCCGCCAATAACTGCCGCCTGAATGAAGGGGCGCTCTTTCAACGCCAACACGGAAGAACGGGCAATGCGCGCAAAGCGCGTCCAGCCAGGAACCACCAGCGCGATAACCGCATTCTGCAAACCGCCGCCCAGAAGGCCGGCAATGGCAATGCCCAAAACCAAGGTCGGGAACGCCATGAAGGCATCGGTGATGCGCATTACCACGGAATCGAACACGCCGCCGATATACCCCGACAACGTGCCCAGAACCGAGCCGATAACAACGCTTAAAGCCACGACCGCCAAAGCGGCAAGCACGGTGGTGTGCAATCCCGTTAGCACACGACATAAAATGCAGCGCCCCAGCGAATCGGTGCCCATAAGGAATTCCCCGTCGGGTGCGCGGTTCGACAACACAAGGTTGGCAAGTTCGGCATCGTGTTGGCACAACAAAGGCGCAACGAACGAGAACGCAACAATAAGCAGCGCAACAATGCCGTAATAGAGCGCACGACGTCCAGCCAGACCGCCGATTCGACGTTTACCCCTAAGCACGCACACCACCCCGCCTGTCTTGGGCGGAGGATTGCTCCAGTGCCAAACGGGCACGGGGGTCAATACGAGCCTGAAGCAAGTCAACGCAAAGGTTGACCAGCACAAAGAGCACCGCAACGATAAGTACGTACGCCTGAACTACCGGGTAATCGCGCGCGAATACTGCCTGTACCGCATAGAAGCCGATGCCAGGCCAGCTAAATACGTTTTCGATAATGGCGCTGCCGCCTAAAAGCTGTGCAAACGTCATGCCCGTCAGCACCAAAATGGTAGGCGCCGTAGCTTTCAGCACACTGCGAGACAGAATGGCAACGTCGGAAATGCCGCGCAAACGCGCCGCTTCAACGTAATCCTGTTCCATTTCCTGCAACACGATGGTGCGGATCTGGCGGATGTACATCGCTGATTCGCAAAGGACCAGTGTCAGAACAGGCAGAACCCAGCCCGCACCCTTCATGCTTCCGATACTGGGCAACCAATGAAGCGTCAGGGAAAATACAAATATTAAGATCAGAGCCATCAAGAAGCCCGGGACCGAAGCCCCCACAAAGGAAGCGAAGCGAATAATCAAATCAGTTGCGCGGTTCTTCTTCAGAGCGCACAGGCAACCAAGAGGAATGGACACCACAAGCGTGAGCGCAAGAGAGGTAACGGCCAAGAACAACGTTGCTGGCATGCGCGCAGCGATTTCCGATGCAACGGGCCGCCCCGAGCCGATCGATATTCCCAAATTTCCTTGGAATATCCCCGCCAACCACGCAACGTACTGTTCCGCCACAGGCCTGTCCAGGCCGAGCTCTGCCCTTTTCTGGGCAACCACATCGGGGTCGGGCACCGTACCGCCGCGCGACAAAAGCGCCGTGACCGGATCGCCAGGAGAAAAGTACATCAGGAAAAACGAGACAAGCGTCACCAAAAACAGCACCACCACAAGATGCAGCAGTCGCTGTACGATCATTTTTTTCATGGGGTGCCTAGCGAACGGGCTTTCGCGCAATCACCATAAACTGCGGAGCAAATTCATAGCGCTGCTGTTCTTCGGCCGTCCACACGCGCGAAGAAACGTCTTCAACTGCTTCAACTTCGAAGCCAAGCGAGCGAAGGGCCATCACGTCCCACGCAGGGCGGTCCGCCGCAGCAATGGGCATGTCTTTCGCGAGTTCTTCCAGGACGTTGAAGATGGGTGAAGAACCCGTACCATACGCAAGGGCACGCTTAGCGTCCAGCGATTCTTCGTGAAGGTAGTGCCACCAGGAGGAATCGAAATATACCAGGTAGCCACCAGGGCGCAACGCATCGCGCCAGCTTTCCAAGGCCTCCTTGGCAACAGCCAAGTTGGAAAGCACGTTGCGGCTTACCACCACATCGAAGGTTTCAGAAACGAACGGGAGCTGATCGACGCAGCCCAATACCAAAGGAATTTCCAGGCCCTGATGTTTTGCGTTCATGCGGGCGTGAAGCAGCATGCCCTGAGAAAAATCAACACCGCACACACGATACCCGCGCGATGCAAGAGTAAGCGCCATGGCGCCCGTACCGCAGCCAGCATCAAGAACCCAAGGTGACGTAATACCACGCTGCAGGAGTTTTTGCTGAATGAGGTCGCCCCATTTATCGATGGAGCCATCGAGCCCAAACGTGTTGGAGCGCTCGTTCCAATAGTCACGTGTGGCTTTGAGCACGTTGAAGGCTTCGTTTCCTTCTGCAGCAGCAACGGGTTTTTCCGCAGCCACAGCAAACAGAGGCGAAGCGCCATAAAGCTCATATTCCCAGTCCAAGTACACTTCCTTACCAGCATCTTCAATTACCGTGATGCCGTCAAAGCCCACCTGTGTCAGGGCATCGGCGTCCCATGCGGGGCGCACTACCGACGAAAGGGGAAGAGAGTCGTAGTAAGGCTTGTCGTTGGTACACACAGCTGTGTGGATGCCGGTTTTCCGATAATACGCCGCTTCATTTTCGCGCACCTTCTGCGCAACGGCTTCGCTATAGAACTCGTGGTGCCAGTTCGCATCGAACACGAGCAGCTTTCCGCCAGGCTTCAGAACCTTCAGGCATTCACGATAGGCGGCAACCGGGTTCGGCAGCGTCCACGTAACGTTGCGCGTCACAACCAGGTCGAAGGTTGCCTCGGGGAAGCTCAAGCTTTCGGCGTCCATATGGAGCATCACAGCGTTAACGCCGCGCTTTTCAGCATTCGCACGTGCGCACGCCAGCATGTTATCGGAGGTATCGATGCCATACACCTTGGCGCCTTCTGCACCAAGCGCGCAGGGAAAGAACCCAGGGCCGCAGCCCAAATCGAGGACGGTTTTCCCTTCAAGGGAGCACCCCGCCAAGCGAGAAACCAGGGCGACCCACTTCGCCGAACGGGAATCTGTCAGCTCTTCGTTTACGTACTGATCGTAGTCATCAGAATCAGACCAGGAAAGTGATTCGTAATCGGGATCAAGCGCGGCTTCCTGCATCGAGTCCCCTTCTGCGTCGATGTTACTTCTTTTAGGACCGTAACATCATAGCATGCCGTAACACGTTCTTTAAATCTGTAACCTGCGAACGGCTTTTATGGGTTGCGGGCAGACGCAACCCATAGACGGCTCCGGCAGATGCGGGTCGCTGCGACCTACGAACGGCTCCGCCGAATGTATGCCACCGCAACCTACAGGGCGTTTTCAGCAAGGCAAGAATAGCCGCAACCAGCAAGCCCCTTTCTGCAAGGTGCAGGTTTCCATAACCAGCAAGTCGCTTTCTGCCCATAACCCCCAATCCGAAGCGGCACATCTTCCGGCGCCCAACAGCGCGCCTAGCCTGCGCCATAAAAAACGCCGCCCGTGGGGGGGGCGGCGTTGGTAAAACTTAGTAACGGCTGTCGAAAATGCGCTGGGTCTTTTTCTCGGAGCGGGGAAGCTCACCGATAGGCACACCCTTGGCATCGGGAGTGCAGCCGATCTTTGCCTTGAAGATGAGCGCCAGCTCTTCTTCACAACGCTGCAAAGCTTCGCCTTCAAGCGAGGTTTCGAACAGCACTGTAAGCACGTCGCGGCCCATGATATGCTCGATCATTACCTGGTACTCGGAAGACGTACCCGAGGTTGCGGCGATGACCTCTTCCACCTGAGCGGGGAACATATTAACGCCCTTGACCTTGAACATATCGTCGGTGCGGCCTACCAGCGTGTCGATGCGGGGGTGTTTCATGCCGCAAGCGCAGTCGCCCGGAATGATGCGGGTAAGGTCGTGCGTGCGGTAGCGGATAAGGGGAGCGCCTTCCTTGCGTAGGGTGGTAAGAACCAGCTCGCCAACCTCGCCATCGGGCACGGGCTCGCCCGTTTTCGGGTTAACGACCTCGGCATATACGTAGTCGCTCCACAGATGCATGCCATCGTGCTCGTGGCAAGAAATGCCAATGCCCGGTCCATAGATTTCGGTAAGACCGTAGATGTCGAAGATCTCGATGCCCAGCTCGGTTTCAATACGATGGCGCATCTTTTCGCTCCAACGCTCGGAACCTATAACGCCCTTCTTCAGAGCAAGCTTATCGCGGATGCCGCGTTCGGCAATTGCCTCGGCGAGGAGCAAAGCATAGGAGGAAGTGGCGCACAAAACAGTAGACTGCAGGTCTTCCATCATGCGCAGCTGCTTTTCGGTGTTGCCTGGACCCAGCGGAACCGCCATAGCGCCCAGCTTTTCGGCACCAAGCTGGAAGCCGATGCCAGCCGTCCACAGGCCATAGCCCGGCGTAATGTGAATGCGGTCTTTGTTGGTGATGCCCACCGTTTCGTAGCAGCGCGAAAACATCGTGGCCCAGTCGTCAACATCCTTCTGGGTATAGGGAATCACCACCGGAATACCCGTGGTGCCAGAAGAAGAATGGATGCGAACGATCTTTTCCTCGGGCACGGCGGCCAAACCCAGCGGATAGGCCTCACGCAAGTCAGCCTTTTCGGAGAAAGGCAGCTTCTCAAAATCTTCCTGGGTCTGAACGTCAGAAAGATCGATGCCCTCGAATTTCTTCGCATAGAAGGGCGAACGCTCCTTCAGCGTCTTGAACTGCTCCTTGATGAGGGAGAACTGCTCGTCGGTCAATTCCATGGATCTGCCTTTCTGTGTAGCAGGTTGCCTTGTTACGCTGAAAACAAACCGCAAATAGGGGGTACCCCCTTTTTTGCGGCTTCTAACCAAATTACAGATGATGCGTCACACTCTAGCACGATAAAGCGAAACGCATCGGAATAATCGAGTTACGCACCCAAACCCAGGCTGACGGTGCGGCCCATCGAGCTAGGTGCCTTCAGCCGAGCTAACGACACAGGCGGCAATTGAGCCGCACGCTCCCAACTGGGCTGATGGTGCGGGTCCTATCGGCCTGCACGCCCACGGCAAGACCCACAACGTGAGAACCAACCAAAACCACGCCCCAACCGTTGTCGGCGCGAAAGCCAATCCAGATCAGGCTATGCACCCAACCAAACCGAAAGCACGAGCACCAGCCTGCCTACACGCCCTCGACCAAGCTGACAGCTCGAAGGTTCATCTCGACGAAACGTTCCTTCACGCAAGCGGGAACAACGGCGCGCATATCATCGAGCGTCAGCACGCCGCGAAGGGCGCTCTGGCTTTCGGGTGCGTTTACCGCCTTAAGGGCGCTTGCCAGCATGATAATGTTCAGCGCCTTACGGGAACCCAGTGCGTCGCACAGGGCAACATCGTCTACCACAACCACATGAGCACCCGATGCCTGCAAAGCCTCGATCATCTTGGCGGGGTCGTACGAAGGCGATTTGAAATCACCCACCGTAGGGGCAACGCCCGAACGAGCAACCACCATCACGCCTGAAGACTTCAGCAGATGAAGAGCACGCAGACCCTCGCCAGGTTCAAGTGCGATAATCACATCGTCGGACGCATCGCCAGGCAACGGAGAAAACACCTCTTCGCCGTTGTTGCCCATGCGCACGTGGCTCATAACGTCGCCACCGCGCTGTGCCATGCCCGTGGTTTCAGCCGTACGCACCTGCCAGCCCTTTGAACGGGCGGCTTCGGCCAAGATCTTCGCAGCAAGTACGCTGCCCTGCCCGCCGATGCCGACAAGAGAAACGTTGATCATTTCGCGCTCCCTTCGTTCCCGTTGCATTCTAGGGCGCCATCTTCGCACAGATACGTGCATAAACCACAGCCGTTGCACAGCGAAGCGTCAACAACAGGGCGGCGATTCTCGGCGTCCCAAGAAAGCGCGGGACATCCGATTTTCAGCACGCACTTGCCACAGCCCGTGCACGCCTCTTCGCGGTAGCGAACAGGAGCACCGGGCTTGATCAGCTTCACGCAAGGCGATTCGAAGATGATGGCGGAAGGACCATCGTAGTAGATTGCCTCACGAGCCGCTTCGCGTGCTTCATCCAAGCGCAGCGGATTGGCATGGGTGATAACCTTCACGCCCAATGCGCGCAGCACCGCTTCGATAGAAATAGGCTCGGACTTGGGGCCCATCAAGGTAACGCCCGTGCCCGGATGAGGCTGAGATCCGGTCATCGCCGTGGTGGCATTGTCCAGTACGCATACTGTGATGTCGTGCTGGTTGTACACCGCATTGGCAATGCCCGTCATGCCGCTGGCAAAAAAGGTGGAATCGCCTACGAACGAAAGGGCTTTCTTACCAGGCTCTACCACGCTAAAGCCCTGTGCCACCGTAATGCCCGCGCCCATGCACAAGCAAGTGTCGACAGCGTTCAAGGGCTTTGCATTGCCCAACGTATAGCAGCCGATATCGCCGCAGAAAATGCCGTCGCTTGGCTTCTTCAACGCGGACTTCACCGCGTAGAATGCGCCACGATGTGGGCAACCTGGACATAGCAGCGGAGGGCGGGCGGGTGGCTGAATCTGAGCCACTTCTTCGCCAGCACTTGCAGCGGTGGCAGCTTCAGCGCCGAACACTTTGCGGGGCTCGGCCAGCTGCACACCGAAGAATGCACGCAGCTGAGCAGCAATGGCGTCTACCGTGTTTTCACCGCGGTCGGTGGTTTCGCCCGTCAGCTTGCCATGCACGCGATAGCCGGCATGCGCGCACCCTGCCGTTTTCAGCATTTCGTCTTCCAGAACATGATCCAGCTCTTCGAGCACAATCACATCACTTAAGCCCTCGGCAAAACGCACGGCGCGCTTCTGAGGGAACGGATACGGCGTGCCCACCTGCATAATGCGATACGCAGGAAGAGCATCCACCGTCTTGCCGTAAGCGGGGCCACCCATGGTGCAGTAACCGCCTTCGCACTGCGGCGGAAGAACCGGCGCTGCAGGAGCACCTTGCGCCCACACGAGCTTGCCCGCCTGAGCTTCTTCTTCCAGCAAGCGCAATGCCTCACGCGTATAGGCGTACGAAATGCCGCCAGCAACAATGCCGAACTGAGCATCTTCACCCTCGGTGAACATGGGGTTGAATGCGTCGAATTCGCTCTCGGAGAAATCGTTGGCAATGGAACCCAGACGCTCGTTGATTTCCTTGTGCGCAGCATAGGAGCGTTTCGGGAAAATAACCCAACGTGAATCGCGCTTGAAGCCTTCGGGCGTGCGCGCCTGGGTATGCTCGGCTACCTCGAAGTAGGTGGAGGCATGGCATACGCGTGTGGTGGGGCGCATCAGCACGGGAGTCTGATATTTCTCAGACAACTCGTAGGCGGCGCTCATCATCTGGCATCCCTGCTCGGGTGTTGCCGGGTCGAACACCGGCACCTTGGCGAAGGCCGCAAAACGACGCGTATCCTGCTCGGTCTGGGAAGAAATGGGGCCCGGATCGTCGGCCACGTACAGAACAGTGCCGCCTTTCACGCCCACATAATTCAGCGACATCAGGGCATCGCTGGCAACGTTCAAGCCCACCTGTTTGCAGGTATACAGCGTGCGCGCGCCAGAATAGGCAGCGCCTGCTAGCAGTTCCAAAGCCGCCTTTTCGTTCGTGGACCACTCAACATGAACGCCTTCGGCACGACCGGCGGCATGCTCTTTGGCCACCGTTTCGATGACCTCGGAAGAAGGCGTGCCTGGGTATCCGGCGCATACACGCACGCCCGCCTCGAGGGCGGCATGGGCGAATGCTTCGTTACCCGTCAAGAATTCTTTTGCCATTAAGCTATATCCTTTTACGCCTCAGCCATATCGGCTTTGAGCTTTTCGATCTTAGCACGCGCTTCATCGTTGCCGGTGCCGAGCATCTGAACAGCCAGGATGCCAGCGTTCTTTGCACCATTGATGGCAACCGTTGCAACGGGTACGCCGCTGGGCATCTGAACCATGGAAAGCAGCGAGTCCAAACCGCCCAAATCGCTGGTCTTCATGGGAACGGCAATAACAGGGAGCGGCGTATAGGCGGCAACAACACCGCCGAGGTGAGCAGCCTTGCCAGCAGCAGCGATGATAACGCGAATACCGCGGTCTACTGCAGAAGATGCCCATTCGTGCACCTCTGCGGGCTTGCGGTGGGCACTTGCCACCTTAACCTCGTAGGGAACGTCCAGTTCCTCAAGCTGTTTCATGCATGCTTCCATCGTAGGCATGTCGGACTCGGATCCCATGATGATTCCCACTACGGGCTTGTCGCCAAAAATAGAGCTCATTGCTTGTCCTTAAAAACGGAGTTTTCTTGTATGGGCAATTGTATCACCGCACCATTTCGCGGGAATTACTGGAACCGAAGCAGGACCCGCGCGGCAGGGTGAGGCGCGGCGGGTGG
>UMDT01031465.1_pt1 | contig 12747 bp, 9 predicted proteins | sample 1964561 | NCBI WGS metagenome assembly UMDT01 (sample SAMEA4836001, study PRJEB28245) | human gut metagenome | biome: gut microbiome; material: fecal sample | place: Denmark | collected 2008
ACCTGTGAGGCCCGCGGCTACACCGCATGGGACCCCACCAGCTACGCGTTCGTCAAGGACGATGTGCTCTGCATCCCCACCGCGTTTGTCAGCTACACCGGCGAGGCTCTGGATAAGAAGACCCCTCTGCTCCGCTCCATGAACGCGCTGTCCAATCAGGCCATCCGCATCCTGAAGCTCTTTGGCAAGGACGTGGATTACGTTTCCACGACTGTCGGCCCCGAGCAGGAATACTTCCTTATTAAAAAAGAGGACTACGAGGCACGCCAGGACCTGATCCTGACCGGCCGTACCCTGTTTGGTGCTCCCTCCGCCAAAGGCCAAGAGCTGGAAGAGCATTACTTCGGCGTCATCCGCCCCGAGGTCTCCGCGTTCATGAAAGAGCTGGACGAAGAGCTGTGGAAGCTGGGCGTTCCCGCCAAGACCAAGCACAACGAGGTTGCTCCCTGCCAGCATGAGCTGGCCCCCATCTTTGACACCACCAATGTTGCCATCGACCACAACCTGCTGACCATGGAGATGATGAAGAAGATCGCTCCCAAGTATGGTCTGGTCTGCCTGCAGCACGAGAAGCCCTTTGAGGGTGTCAACGGCTCCGGCAAGCACAACAACTGGTCCATGAGCACCTCCACCGAGAACCTGCTGGATCCCGGTGACACCCCCATGGAGAACCTGCAGTTCCTGGTCTTCCTGGCTGCTGTCATCAAGGCCGTGGACGAGTATGCCGACCTGCTCCGCACCTCCGTGGCTACCCCGGGCAACGATCACCGTCTGGGCGCCAACGAGGCACCTCCGGCCATCATTTCCATCTTCGTGGGCGAGGAACTGGAAGCTGTCATCGACGCCATCGCTTCCGATTCTCCCTACGCCGGCCCTGTCAAGATGAAGATGGACCTGGGCGTGGACGTCCTGCCCAAGTTCAGCAAGGATACCACGGACCGCAACCGTACTTCTCCGTTCGCTTTCACCGGCAACAAGTTTGAGTTCCGTATGCCCGGCTCTGCCGAGAACCTGAGCGACTGCAACACCATCCTGAACACCGCTGTCGCCAAGGAGCTGAAAGGCTACGCCGACGAGCTGGAGGGGGCCGAGGACTTTACCAGCGCTGCCATCGCTCTGGTCAAGCGCACCATCCGCGACCACCGCCGCGTCATCTTCAACGGCAACGGTTACACCGCCGAGTGGGAAGCCGAGGCGGAAAAGCGCGGTCTGCCCAACAAGAAGAACACCCCGGCTGCCCTGCCCGCCCTCATCGAGCCGAAGAACATCCAGCTCATGGAAGACTTTGGCGTCCTGACCAAGGTGGAGATGGAAAGCCGTTACGAAGTTGAGATGGAGCACTACTCCAAGATCATCAACATCGAAGCCCTGACCATGCTGGAGATGGCCCGTAAGCAGCTGCTGCCCGCTGTCAACTCCTACATGAGCGAGGTTGCCAACACGGCTGCCTCCAAGCTGGCCGTCAGCGAAGCCATCAGCGTCCGCAGCGAGACCAAGACCCTGCAGAAGCTCTCCGCCGACGCCGACGCCATGAGTGACGCCATCGACACCCTGCAGGCTGCCGTGGATGCCGCCAAGGCTCTGCCCACTGAGACCGAGAAGGCCGTTGCTTTCCACTCTGACGTCATCCCCGCCATGGACGCCCTGCGTGCCGCGGCAGACGATGCCGAGACCATCTGCGGCGAGGACTACTGGCCCCTGCCCAGCTACAGCAAGATGCTCTATTACGTCTGATTGTTTCGGTAATCCTGCATCGGTGAGGCTGTAAGTAATCTGCCATTCTCCTTTTCCTATTTCTTACACCAGCCTAAAGACCTGCTTCCTGATCGAAGCAGGCCTTTAGGCGTTTTTGTGGGAAGTTTCAGCCTTTTCCAATTTCGTCAGCAAATACCATGATGATCCGCTGCGGGGCGTGGTTCTCTGCAGCGCGGAGGTGTGTTATGAGCTATACGACTCAGCAGGACGTGCTTGATTTTGTGGAGGACAACAACGTCAAATTCGTCCGCTTTGCGTTCTGTGATATCTTTGGCAACCAGAAAAACATTGCCGTGCTGGCCAGCGACCTGACCAAGGCCCTGGAGGACGGCGTCTGCTTTGACGGCAGTGCCATTGCCGGTTTTATGCATGTGGAGGAGAGCGACCTTGTCCTCCGCCCGGACCTGTCCACCATGTGCATCCTGCCCTGGCGTTCTACCGAGGGCCGGGTGATGCAGTTTTTCTGCGATGTGGAAAAACCGGACAGCGCCCCCTTTGGCGGCAACTGCCGCGGCTTTCTGCGGGACATAAACCGCCGCTTCAAACGGCTGGGCCTGACCTGCAACGTGGGTGCCGAATGTGAGTTTTACCTGTTTGAAAACGACGACCATGGCCGCCCCACCCGGGTGCCCATTGATTTTGGCGGCTACTTTGATGTAGCCCCGCTGGACGCCGGTGAAAACCTGCGCCGGGACATCTGCCTGACCATGGAGCAGATGGGCATGGCCCCCCAGCACAGCCACCACGAGAACGGCAACGGCCAGAACGAGATCGACTGCCACTACGCAGGCCCCCTCAAGACCGCCGATAACGTGATGATGTTCAAGCAGATCGTCCGGGCGGTGGCCGCCAGTAACGGCCTGCACGCCAGTTTCCTGCCCAAGCCCCTGCCGGACCAGGCAGGCAGCGGCCTGCACATCAACCTTTCCCTCTCCATGGACGGCCACAACCTGTTTGAGGGCGACATTGCCCCGGACAGTATCCCGGGCAGCTTTATGGCGGGCGTGCTGGCCCACAGCCGGGAGCTGACCGCCTTTACCAACCCCCTGCCCAACAGCTACCTCCGCTTTGGCTGCGACGAGGCTCCCCGCTATGTGAGCTGGAGCCGCCAGAACCGCAGTCAGCTGGTGCGCATCCCCCAGGTGCGGGGCGACAACTGCCGCATGGAGCTGCGCAGCCCGGACCCCGCCTGCAACCCCTACCTTTCCATCGGCCTGATCCTGGCCGCCGGCCTGGATGGCATTGAGAACCGGATGGAGCTGCGCCCCCCTGTCAATAAAAACCTGTTCATCCCCTCCGAGGCCGTGGGCCTTGGGCTGGAGACCCTGCCCACCTCTCTGGAAGAGGCCGTGGAAGTGGCAAAGAACAGCGAGTTCCTGCACAAGTTCCTGCCGGAAGAGCTGGCCAAGCGGTATTATGCAGAGTCGCTCAAGCGCTGCGCCGCCCTGAAAAACGCGGCCGACCCGGCGGAATACGAACGCATCCACTACTTCAACGCGATATAATACCATGCACAAGCGTGTAAGAAAGGAGCAAGCAGGATGGGACGTGCTCTGATCGTCAGCGCCGGCGCGAGCTCCAACGAGTATCTGTGCGCCCGCCTGACGGAGTTGGGATATACCCGGCCCTTCATCGTGCCCAGCGGGGCGGAAGCTCGGCGGCGGATGCTGGAATCGGACTTTGAGCTGATCGTCGTCAACGCGCCCCTGCCCGATGAGTTTGGCCACGACCTGTGCGCCACCGCGGTGGAAAAGACCGACGCAGGCGTGGTATTCCTCGTCAAAGCGGCGGCTGCCGAGCAGCTGCTGACCCCCATGAGCGAGCAGGGCGTGCTGCTGGTGTGCAAACCGTTTTCCAACACCCTGTTTCTGCAGGCCATCCACATGGCCGCGGCCAGCAACCACCGGCTGCAGGTGCTGCGGCAGGAGAATGCCCGGATGCAGGAAAAGCTGCAGCAGGTGCGTCTGGTCAGCCGGGCCAAGTGCTGCCTCATCGCGGAGCGTGGAATGAGCGAGGCCGAGGCACACCGCTACATTGAAAAGAATGCCATGGATACCCGGCGGGACCGGGCCGAGATCGCGCAGGAAATCCTTGATTCCTATGACCCATCGGGTGTATAATTCTGTGTTGTATGTTTTTGAGTGGGTGCGGGCTTTACGCAACGCGCACCCCTCCACCGGGAAAGTGAACCATATCAAACGTCCATTAGAGGAGGATATTTTATGGCAGAAAAACAGACCAAGTTTATTTTTGTCACCGGCGGCGTTGTCTCCGGCCTTGGCAAGGGCATTACGGCCGCTTCGCTGGGCCGCCTGCTCAAGTGCCGCGGCCTGAAAGTGGCCAGCCAGAAGCTGGACCCCTATGTCAACGTGGACCCGGGCACCATGAGCCCCCTGCAGCACGGCGAAGTCTTCGTCACCGATGACGGCACCGAGACCGACCTGGATCTGGGCCACTACGAGCGCTTCATTGACGAGAACCTGAACAAATACTCCAACCTGACCACCGGCAAGGTGTACTGGAACGTGCTGAACAAGGAGCGCCAGGGTGCCTACCTGGGCCAGACTGTCCAGATCATCCCCCACATCACCAACGAGATCAAGAGCTACATCTACAATCTGGCTTCTTCCACCGAGGCCGACGTGGTCATTACCGAGATTGGCGGTACCACCGGCGATATCGAGAGCCAGCCGTTCCTGGAGGCCATCCGCCAGGTAGGCCTGGAGCAGGGCCGGGACAACTGCTGCTACATCCATGTGGTGCTGGTGCCCTATATCTCCGGCTCCGATGAGTACAAATCCAAACCGGCCCAGCACTCCGTCAAGGAGCTGCAGGGCATGGGCGTCAACCCGGACATCATCATCCTGCGGGCCGATGGCAACGTGGGCGGCGAGATCCGCCGCAAGATCAGCACGTTCTGCAACGTCAAGCCTGAGTGCGTCATCGAGAACCTGACGATGCCCAGCCTGTACCAGTGCCCGCTGATGCTCCACACCAACGGCCTGGACGACGTGGTGGTGAACAAGCTCAAGCTGGATGTTCCCCCTGCCGACCTGACCGAGTGGAAGCAGGTGGTCTCCCGCATTGCCACCCGCAGCAAGACCTGTACCATCGCGCTGGTGGGCAAGTACGTCAAACTGCACGACGCTTACCTCTCCGTGATGGAAAGCCTCTACCACGCCGGCTTTGAGAACGACAGCCAGGTGGAGATCCGCTGGGTGGAGAGTGAGGACCTGACCGACCAGGCCGCCTGCAAGGAAGCCTTTGCCGACGTGGACGGCATCATCGTGCCCGGCGGCTTTGGCGACCGCGGCATCGAGGGCATGATCCAGGCCGCCCAGTATGCCCGGGAGAACAACGTGCCCTACTTTGGCATCTGCCTGGGGATGCAGATCATGGTGATGGAGTTTGCCCGCCATGTGCTGGGCTATGCCGACGCCAATTCCAGCGAGTTCACCCCCGATGGTGCCCACAATGTCATTGCCCTGATGGCCGACCAGAAGGGCAACATCCCCAAGGGCGGCACCATGCGTCTGGGCAAGTACCCCTGCAAAGTCCTGCCCGGCACCAAGATGGCTGAGTGCTACGGCGAGAGCGAGATCTGGGAGCGCCACCGTCACCGCTATGAGTTCAACAACGACTTCCGGGAGGAGATGCAGGCCAAGGGTCTGGTCATTTCCGGCACCAGCCCGGACGGCCGCCTGGTGGAGACCGTGGAGCTGCCCGGCCGCGACTTCCATCTGGGTGCTCAGTTCCACCCCGAGTTCAAGAGCCGTCCCAACCGCGCGCATCCCCTGTTCAAGGCATTCATTGCCGCAGCCCTCAAGTACCGCTCTGCGGAGCAGCGCAGCATGATGCACATGTAAAACCTCTCAGTCGCCTGCGGCGACAGCTCCCCTATCAGGGGAGCCCTTGGCAGACCGGGAAACTTTCCACAGAATAGACAAAGCCCGCTGTGAAATTTCACACAGCGGGCTTTGTTTTATGGAAGATTCAAATTACTTCTTCTTTGCGGAAGCCTTTTTGGCGGAAGCAGCCTTGCGGGCAGCGCGGCTGGTCTTCTTGGCCGCGGGCTTCTTGGCGGGTGCCTTGGCCGCGGGAGCAGCAGGCTTTTCCTCTGCCTTGGGAGCCTCCGCGGCGGGCTCTGCCTTGCCCTCAGCCTCAGCGGGTTTCTCCTCGGTCTTGGCCTCTTCCTTGGCCTCGGGCTTCTCCTCCACAGCGGGAGCGGCCACGGGCTCAGCAGCCTTTTCCTCTCCCACAGGAGCAGTCTCGGTCTTCACCGGCTCGACAGCGGGAGCAGCCTCCACAGCGGGCTCTGCTTTCTTCACGGCGCGCTTTGCACGGTCCTTGACCTCTTCAATGGTCCACAGCTGGTCCTCGCCCGCGGTCTCCTGCCAGATCTGCAGGACAGCGCCATCGGCAGTGCCCATGCCCACGGTATCAATGCACTTGCCGCCGGCCCAGGAGGAGCGGAGACGGACGGTGCCCTGCGGGGTGTGCTCCATGGTCCACATCTGGGAGGTGCCGCCCACATCTTCCCACAGGTGCAGCCAGGTGCCGTTGGCGGTGCCGGTCATCATCAGGTCCATGAGCTTGCCATTGGCACGGTTGCGGATACGGTAAACGCCGTCCCCCACCCGGATGAATGCCCACTCCTGCTCGGGCTTGTGGTCATACTTGCCCAGGCGGATGTCACCGCTGTCCTTTGCGTTCTCCACAGCCTGGATCACGCTGCCAGTCTTGGCAGCAATGGTATAAAAACGATCCGCCTCAATGACGGTCTGTGCAATAGATTTCATTGCAATTTCCTCCGTAAGGTATTCATTTTGTCCAAATTCCTTGGCTCTTCTTTGTTAAATTATACCACCAGCCGTGATTTTTCACAAGCAATTTGCCATTTGTTTAGCAGTTTTAACAAAATGTGTCCATTTTTTGCGAATTTTGACATCCCAATAGAGAACTTTCCGCCCGTTTTTCCTCAAAATTTTCTCTCACCCACCATTCCAATCCGCTATGGTTTTCACCCTCGACAATTTTTCTTTTCCGCGCTATACTAGGAATCGGTCCGATTTCTGCCGCTCTTTGGCATTGCAAGGGCGGTTTTTCCATGCCGGAATAGCAGTTTGCACCGAAAGGAGTTTTGCCCATGCCCGCCAACGACCTCAGTCAGCAGCAGTACCATAAAATGACCGAGACGCCCATCCCCAGACTGATCCTGAGCCTTGCCGCCCCCACCATCCTGAGTATGCTCATTACCAGCATCTACAACCTGGCCGATACGTTTTTTGTCGGCCAGCTTTCCACCAGCGCTTCGGGCGCGGTGGGCATCGTTTCCAGCCTGATGTCCATTATCCAGGCGCTGGGCTTCATGTTCGGCCACGGGGCCGGCGGCATCATCAGCCGCAGCCTGGGCAACCAGGATACCCACGCGGCCACCAAATTTGCCTCCACCAGCTTTTTCACGGCCATGGCGGTGGGTGCCGTGCTGGCCGTGGGCGGCCTTGCCACCCTGCCCCGCTTTATGATGCTGCTGGGCAGCACGGACACCATCCTGCCCCACGCCAGTGCCTACGCCCGGCCCATCCTGTTTGCGGCCCCGCTGATGATGTCCAGCCTTGTGATGAACAACATCCTGCGGTATGAGGGCAAGGCCAGCTTTGCCATGATCGGCCTTGTGACGGGCGGCGTGCTCAACATCGTGCTGGATCCGCTCTTCATCTTTGTGTTCAAGATGGGCACCGGCGGCGCGGGCCTCGCCACGGCACTGAGCCAGTGCATCAGCTTCTTCATCCTGCTCTCCATGTTCCTGCGGGGCAAAACGGTCAGCCAGTTCCGCATCACGGAGATCACCCGCGCGCCTCGCGACTACCTGCTCATCTTTACCAACGGTGCCCCCAGCTTTGGCCGTCAGGGCCTGAACAGCATTGGCAGTATGCTGCTGAACATTGCCGCCCGCGAGTACGGCGACGCCGCCGTGGCGGGCATGAGCATCATCTCCCGCATCTTCCTGTTCATCCTGTCCGTCGCCATCGGCGTGGGCCAGGGCCTGCAGCCCGTGGCCGCGTTCAACTATGGCGCCAAAAAGTACCGCCGGGTACGGCAGGCCGCTATTTTCACGATCTTTGCGGCGTTCTGCTTTGTCTGCGTGCTCAATGTGGTCTGCTGGTGTAACAGCGAGACCCTGATCCACCTCTTCCGCGATGACCCGGAGGTGCTGGCCGTGGCCCTGCCCGCGTTCCGTTACCAGTGTCTGGCCATGTTTTTACAGCCCGTCATCGTGGTGACCAACATGATGTTCCAGAGCATCGGCAAATCCGGCCGGGCCACGTTCCTGGCCTGCTGCCGGCAGGGTGTCTGTTTCATCCCGCTCATCCTCACCCTGCCCCACCTGCTGGGCCTGCCGGGCATTGAGATGTGCCAGCCCATTGCCGACATGCTCACCTTTTTCATCTCGGTGCCGTTCCTGCTGCCGTTCCTCCACAAGCTGAACCGGATGGAAGAAGCCTGAGCTCCCCGTTGTCACCAAACTGTAACCAGACCCGGCCGTTCCAATGCAATTGAACGGCCGGGTCTTTCGTATTATAATCAAATGGGAAAGTCAAATTTTAGGAGGAATCGCCCATGAAGACCACGCTGTTTCGCTTTGGCCGCACCGCCGCCTGCCTGACGCTGGCGGTTGCCCTGCTCACCGGCTGTTCCCTGCTGCCGGCGGCATCCCCCCGGAAAGACCCGATTCCCGCAGAACAGCCCAGCGACGCTTCCGCCGCTCTCGACGACGGCAAGCTGCGGATCCTGTATGATTCCAACGGCTCCACCGTCCTCTGCGGCAGCAAAGTCCTCCATGAGGGCCGGGGCGATGAGACCGTCGCACTGGTGTACGACCCTGCGGAGAGCGATATCCCCTATTACTGGGTGGCCTGGTCCGACAACAGTTCCCCCTCCGGCCGCCGCAGCGCCCTCTACGATAAGACCGGAGCCGAAGTGCTCACCTTTGAACAGGATCACAGCGTCACCCTCTCCGGGAATTATCTGGTGCTCAACCAGACCGACGCACTGGAATTTTCCTGCGATCATGCTGTCCAGCCCGGGGACTGCCAGGTCATCGACCTGACCACCCGGCAGGAGATCCCGTCTCCGGACACCGCCTACCAGTGCGTCGTCTCCAACGATCTGTTCGCCTTTACCTGCTATGAACGGCCCGAGACGCTGGCCGATGGTGAGTACGACGAGGACATGTACCAGCATGTGCGGATGGTGCTGCAGGACCGGGAGGGCAATCCCCTGCGGGAGGAAGACCGCTGCACGGCCACCAGCCTTTCCAACCAGAACAATACCAGCGGCATCCCCAGCGACTGGATCTTACTGGATTTCTACACGGATGGTTACCTTTCCCAGTTCTCCACCCTTTCCAACACGGTAACGGGGGAAGAGCTGGACGGCTTTGACCAGGTGTGCGGCAACGGCACCGCCAGCTTCCGGACGGAAGACGGCCAGTACCAGCTCATCGACCTGGCCAGCACCGAACAGAGCGAAGTCCTTGCCACCTTTGACCGCTCCGTCCTCTACCATGCTCCCGGGGCGGTGGTCTGCTGGAATGCTGGCAACGACTACCGCTACCAGTTCCACGACCTGACCACCGGGGAGATGAAACCCGTTTATAACGTGGACGCCGACGACAAGACCCTGGCCGTCTACGCCACCGACGGGACGCTCCGGGTCTACGACCGCACCACCGGCGCCATCCTCACCGATGTGAACGTGGACTCGGTCGAGAATCAGGATTCGGCCCAGGTGTGGGCTGTGGGGGAGGACTACGCGCTGGTGATGCTCTATCCGGCAGGAGACCATAGCAAGCCCACCATCCGGCTCTATGACGCACAGGGCCTTGTACGGCAGCTTGCTATTTCCGCCTCCACGCCGGATGGCTATTACTATTTTGCGCCCCTCACCACCACAGACGGCCACGCCTATTTCCGCTACGGCTATGCAGGCCCCAACGGAAAGACCCTCTATGACGTACTGGACGAGAACGGGAACGCCGTCCTCAAAGGGCTGGCCCTCTGCTACAGCTATTATGGCGGCAACGGCCTCAATGACCTGCCCGCAGGCGCTTTCATGGCCCGAAAGGGCTTCTATTACGGCTGGATGACCCCAGACGGCCAGTGGCTCTACTGCCGCAGCATCTTTGCTTCCACCACGGACGAACACGGCTATGGCGATCTGATCTGAACACAGGAGGTTTTGACCATGAAACAAACTGCTCTTTCCCGCCGCGCTTTTCTGCTGGGGCTGGGCGCGGTTTCCTCAGCCGCCCTGCTCTCGGCCTGCAACACGAATGCCCCCGTCAACTCCGGGCCCACTCCCTCTCAGCCCGAGAGGGAACCCGCTGCCAGCCCGGATGCTTCCAGTGAAGGGACCCGTGAGCCCATCCTTACAGCCGACGAGTTTCCCATGACCGACGGCAGCACGGCCTGCATCCCCCTCATTGCGCAGATCATGGCGGACACCACGGGCATGGATCTGGAAACGGCCCAGAGCTGCGTGAGCACCAACACCACGGCCTGGGCCTGGCGGAACCTGAGCCTTTACGGCGGCAATGAGGGCGATTCCACCAAGCTCATCATCGCCTACGAGGCCCCGGAATCCGTCAAGGAGGAAATGGCCGCGGAGGGCGGCCCGCTGGACCAGAAAGCCATTGGCCGGGATGCACTGGTGTTCATCGTCAACGAAGAAAATCCCGTCCAGAGCCTCTCCCAGCAGCAGCTCCGGGACATCTATGCCGGGAAGATCACCAATTGGAAAGACGTCGGCGGCGCGGACCTGCCCATCGTGGCATTCCAGCGGCGGGAAGATTCCGGCAGCCAGACCCTGTTCCAGAAGCTGCTCATCCAGGGCGGGGAGCTGATGGACGCCCCCACCGAGCTGGCCCCCACGGAGATGGGCGGGCTGGTGGACAGCATTGCCGAATACAACAACACCGCCAACGCCATTGGCTTCTCGGTGTATTATTACATCGACCAGATGTACTCCCAGCCCGGCCTGCGGCTGCTGGCTGTGGACGGCGTGACCCCCTCCAACGAGACCATCGCCGACCAGAGCTACCCGCTCTGCAATGAGTTCTATGCCGCGGTCCGGCAGGATTCCGGTGCGGACACGCCGGAACGCAAAGTCTACGACTGGCTCTCCACCGACGCGGGCCGCGCCTGCATCGAGAAATCGGGCTATGTGGCCGTGCAGGATTGAAATTTTCCCTCCACTCCCTTTCAAGCTCCCCCGCCGGGGGAGCTTTTTGTGTTCCATAGCACATTTTCATCGCTGGAATTTTCCTCAACGAATTGACGCAGTTCACATTCTTTGCTAAAATATAGAAAATAAAGTTGACATTTTTCCCCGATTTTGTCCACTGCACTTGAATCCAAATCCGAAAGAGAGGTCCCTGCCATGTCCAACGATTTCCACAACACCACCCATGTCGAAAGCCGAAGCCGCGCGGAGCTGCGCAATTTCATCATCCAGTCCTCCACCCTGCTCGAGATCTCCCTCTCCGGCCTGGTGCTCATCGGCCTGCTCATCAGCATCGTGCCCCTCATCCAGTGGATGCCCGGCCTGTTCATCGACGGAAACGATGTAGAGATCCGCACCTTTCTGGAGCGGGCACTCGACATCGTCATCGGCATCGAGTTCATCAAGATGCTGGCCAAGCACAGCCCCGGCTCCAGCCTGGAGGTGCTGCTGTACGCCATCGCCCGCCATATGGTCATCGGCCACGAATCCGCCTTTGAAAACCTGCTGAGCGTGGCTGCCATCGCCCTGATCTTCGTCGTGCGCAAGTTCTTCTTTGTACCGGCCTTTGGTGCCCACCTGCCCGACGGCCACCCGGCCCCCGACCTTTCCCCCAACCAGAGCGGCATCCCGGCTTCAGAGTTCAAAGAGCGGCTGCGCAAGCGCCTCCACGCCGAGGATGTTGTCCCCGAGACCGAAGAGGACGATTTTGTCGATGCCGCTGAAGCGGACGAGTTCCTGCCGGAATCCACCTGAACCCTGAATCAAGACCAAAAAACACCCCCGCAGGCATTGCAAACGCTGCCTGCGGGGGTGTTTCATTTTATACTGAGATTTATTTCTGATGCTTTTTGCCAAAGCGGTATTCTTTGCCTTCCCGGATGCGCTTGATGTTGGAGCGGTGCATGTAGATGACCAGAATACTCATGATGAGGGCACCCACAAAGCAGACCGCCATATCACCCGCAGCCAGGCCCCGGTAGTAGCTGTAAATGAGGGTCAGCACCGGGTAGAGCGCTGCCATGGTGATGCTGCCCAGCGAGACCATCCCCGTGGGGAGCAGGCAGGCCAGGAAGATCAGGAACAGGAACGGGATGAGGATGGGTTGGATGGCCAGAATGGCACCACCTGCCACCAGCACGCCCTTGCCGCCCTTGAAGCCGAAATACAGCGGCTTCAGATGGCCAATGGTAGCCAGGATGGCCGCCAGGTAAACGCCCAGGTAGGGTGAGACCGCCCCGCCTGCCGGGAGATACCCGAACAGCCAGCGGCCGATGCAGACGGCCAGCGCGCCCTTGAGCACATCGCCAAAGGCGGTGAGGGCCGCTGCCTTTTTGCCAAAGGTGCGCAGCATGTTGGTCATGCCGGCGGCACCGCTGCCGTAGTTGCGGACATCGTCACGATAGAGGTATTTGCTGACCAGAATGCCCGTGTCAATGCTGCCCAGCAGGTAGGCCTCGGCGGCCGTTGCCAAAACGATCAGAAGCGTCATCATCAGACAGTCCCTCCCTGTTTATACATCCTTGGCGCGGACTTCGCCCGCACCGCGTTCCCGGATCACCAGCCGGATGGGCGTGTGGTCCAGACCAAAACTTTCGCGGATCTGGTTAATGAGGTACCGCTGATAGCTGAAGTGGAAGAGGTACTTTGCGTTGACGAAAGCCACAAACGTCGGGGGACGGGTGGAAGCCTGGGTCAGGTAGAAGATCT
>UMDT01010399.1_pt1 | contig 12688 bp, 8 predicted proteins | sample 1964561 | NCBI WGS metagenome assembly UMDT01 (sample SAMEA4836001, study PRJEB28245) | human gut metagenome | biome: gut microbiome; material: fecal sample | place: Denmark | collected 2008
ATCGACCCCGCCGTGGCCGGAGCGCTGTGCCGCGAGGTCCACTACGCCGTCGGCGAACGGCGTTTCTTCGCCATCGGCTTCCGCAACGATGCCGGAGGCTGGGAGCTGCGCAGCCCGCAATTCAAGGGGAGCAGCGCCCCGAAATCCATCACGACCTTCGACCGGCACGGCGACACGGCGCTGCTCTTCGAGGGCTTCTTCGACCTGCTCTCTTACCTGACATTGCAGCACAAGGCGACGCCAACCGCCGACACCGCCGTACTCAACTCCGTGGTCAACCTTCCCCGCGCCCTTCCGTTTCTCGCACGCCACACGACGATCCACGCCTTCCTCGACAACGACGAGGCGGGGCGCCTCACCCTCGAACGGCTGCGCAGCGCCCTGCCCGGTGCGACCGTCATCGACCGGGCGGAGAGTTACCGAGCCCACAAGGATCTGAACGAATCGCTCCGACCCTCCGCAAAGGTTTCCCGCACGCCGCGTCGTCGCGGCCGCAAGTTGTAACGTCGCCCGGAATGACGCCAGAACCGTCGCCCACCCATCGGCCGCTTCGCGACCGCGGCTTTTCCCCCGAGGAAAAAGCCATAGCCTATTAGGGCTTTTTCCAACGCATCGGCCCGCCGACGCTGAAAAAGCCCCAATAGGCCAAAGGGTCAAGCCCCTCTGGACACCCCCTGTCGTGCTGCGCACGCCGACCGCCGAGGCGGTCCCCTCTTCAACCACACAACCCTCCGAAAAACGACCGTACCATGGGATATGCCGTCCTGCATCTCGACAAAGCCCCGGGCAACGAGGCGGCGATGACCGCCCACATTGCCCGCACAAAGATACCCACCAACGCCTCGCCCGAGCGCACCTGCCTCAACGAGGAGCTTGTCGAGTTCCCCGAGGAGGTGGCCGACCGTACGGAAGCGATCAGCTACCGCCTCGAACACGCCGGTCTCACGCGCAAGATCGGAACGAACCAGGTGCGGGTGATCCGCGTCATGCTGACCGGTTCGCACGACGCGATGAAGCGCATCGAGGAGGAGGGGCGGCTTCCGGAGTGGTGTGCCGACAACCTCGCCTGGCTGCGCGAGACCTTCGGAACGGAGAATGTCGTCTCAGCCGTCGTACATCGCGACGAATCGACCCCGCATATCCACGCCGCCGTGGTGCCGATCGTCACGGGCGAGCGCCGCAAGGCCCGCACCGTCCCATCCGAAACACCGGGCAAGCGACACTACCGTCCGAAATCCGCCGCACGGCCCCGCCTCTGCGCCGACGACGTCATGTCGCGCGTCCGGCTCAAGCAGTATCAGGACACCTATGCCGCAGCGATGTCCAAATACGGGCTGGAGCGCGGCATCGACGGTTCGGAGGCGCGCCACATCACCACGCAAGAGTTCTACCGGCAGACCATCGCCCAGCAGCAGGATCTGCAGGAGAACATCGACGCGCTGCTCCGTCTCGAAGAGCAGAAGCGGAAGGCTGTCGAGCAGCTCAAACAACAGGAGCGGCAGGTGCGCACCGAATACGAACAGACCGCCACGCTCCAGGCGCAGAAGAGCGCCGAACTGAACCGCACCGAGGCCGAGCTGAAGAGTGTGAAGGGCGAGCTGAAGGGTGCCAGGTTAAAAAACGCCGCGGCGGAGGTCGGGTCGAACATAGTCGAAGGAATCGGGGCGATGATCGGCACCTCCCGCGTCAAGCGGCAGCAGCAGGAGATCGACCGCCTCAACGCGGAGAACGCCGCCCTGCACGAACAGATCGGAACGCTGAACCGTGCCAACCGCGAGGAGAAGGTCCGGCATGAGCAGGCTGAACAGCAACTGCAGGCGAAGCTCGACCGCATCGAACACTGGCTGCCCGACACGCAGACGCTCATCCGCTGGGGCGAATACTGCCGCGACATGGGAATCCCGGAGTCGGGCGCCCGCGAGATCATCGCCATGAAGCCCCTCTACGTCTCGGGCGAGCTCCGCGCTCCGGAGTATTCGCGCCGCTTCGACGTCTCGAATACGGAGATCCGCCTGCAACGCGACCCGAACGGTCCCGGAGGCTTCCAGCTGCTCATCGACCGCCAACCCGCACACACCTGGTTCCGCCAACGGTATGTGGAGCTCATGACCCGCCTGGGCTACCCCGTCCGCCCCGAACGTCCCGTCATCCGACGACATACCATTAAACGATAACACCTGCCCTGAAAGACAAAGAGAATATCCGGTCGGACAGCCGGATATTTTTCTTCACAAAGTGAAGAAACTCGCTTAATCGGAACATTTGTAGAGTTTGTATTGCGATTTTTTCGAAAATAATTTGCTTTTCTCGGGTAAAGCACATACTTTTGTAATGAACCTACAAAGAAAAAAATGGTAAAACTGAAAGATATTGCCACCATCCAGACGGGAGTTTACCTGAAAAGTACCCCTTCGCCCGACACCTGCTACCTTCAGGTGAACGATTTCGACGAGGAGGGGAACATCCGTCCGACCGTCCGACCGACAACCACCGTCAGCTCCAAGGCTGCCCGCCACCTGCTGACAGAAAGCGACCTACTGCTCGCCGCCAAGGGTGGCAAGAATTTCTGCGCCATCGCCCCGACGCAACTCGGGCCGTGCGTGGCCTCACCCTCGTTTCTGATTATCCGAATCGACGACCCGACCCGCATCCTATCCGAATACCTCTGCGGATTCCTCAACCTGCCATCCACCCGGCAGCTGCTGACGGCGCAGGCCCAAGGGTCGGCCATCACCTCGCTCAGCAAGGCTGACCTCGAGGAGTTCGAGATACCGCTCCCCCCGCTGGAGCGACAGCGGTCCTGCATCGCCCTCACCCGCCTGCATCGCCGCGAACAGGCCCTCTACAAGGCCATCGCGGAGCGCCGCCGGCAAATCACCGATTATAAATTAACAAAAATATATAAAGATGAACGGTAAAGTTACACAGGAAGAGATTAACAAAGTCGTATGGCAAGCCTGCGACACCTTCCGGGGCGTGATTGACCCCAGCCAGTACAAGGACTACATTCTCACGATGCTGTTCTTGAAGTACGTCAGCGACGTCAGCAAAGCGAAATACAAGGAGTACCTCCAGCGTTACGACGGCGACACGGAGCGTGCCCAACGGGCCATGCGCCGCGAACGATTCCAGGTTCCCGAGAAGAGTTCGTTCGACTACCTCTTCGAGCACCGCAACGAACCCAATATCGGCGAGCTCATTGATGTTGGCCTGGCGGACCTTGAATACGAAAACCGCGAAAAGCTGAGCAGCGAAGACGGTAGCGGCATCTTCCGCAACATCAGCTTCAACAGCAGCAACCTCGGCGAAACGAAGGAGCGCAACGCCCGGCTGAAACAGCTGCTTATCGACTTCTCGGACGAGCGGCTGCAGTTCGACGAGTCACACCTCGCGAACAACGACGTCATCGGCGATGCCTATATGTTCCTTATCGAGAAGTTCGCCAGCGACGCCGGGAAGAAGGCTGGAGAGTTCTTCACGCCGAAGGAGGTTTCGACCCTGCTGGCTCGGCTGACCAAAAGCGCCCCCGGCTCGCGCATCTGCGACCCGACGTGCGGCTCGGGTTCCCTGCTCATCAAGGCAGGCCGCGAGGTGGGCTCCGACAACTTCTCGCTCTACGGTCAGGAGCTCAACGGCAGCACTTGGGCGCTGGCCATGATGAACATGCTGCTCCACGGTTTCGACAGCGCCACCATCCGCTGGGGCGACACGCTGCGCAACCCGAAGCTCAAGGAGGGCGACGCGCTGATGAAGTTCGACACCGTCGTTGCCAATCCCCCCTTCTCGCTCGAAAAGTGGGGCGCCGACGAGGCGGCCGACGACCCCTACAACCGCTTCTGGCGCGGCATTCCGCCCAAGAGCAAGGGCGACTGGGCCTTCATCTGCCACATGCTCGAGGTGGCCAACGAGCACGGCAAGGTGGGCGTCGTCGTTCCCCACGGGGTGCTGTTCCGCGGCGCCAGCGAGGGAAAAATCCGCCAGCAGACCGTCGAGGAGAACCTCGTCGAAGCCATCATCGGACTCCCGGCCAACCTCTTCTACGGAACGGGCATTCCGGCCGCCATCGCCATCTTCAACAAGGCCAAGACGACGACCGACGTGCTCTTCATCGACGCCAGCCGCGAATTTGAGAACGGCAAGAACCAGAACCGGCTGCGCGACGAGGATATCGACCACATCGTCACGACCTACCGCCGCTTTGCGCAGGGCGAACTCAAGCCGGGCATCGTCGAGGAGCGCTACGCCTACGTGGCGCGGCGCGAGGAGCTTGCCGAGAACGACTACAACCTCAACATCCCGCGCTATGTAGACACCTTCGAGGAGGAGCCCGAAATCGACATTGCGGCCGTGCAGCAGGAGATTGATGCACTGGAAAAGGAGCTTGCCGAGGTGCATGTCCGGATGGATGGTTATCTGAAGGAGTTGGGATATTAAAAACAATTGGATAATATGAATCGAGTTAACGAACTATATAGCGAGTGGCAGGCTTTGCAGCCATTAAAGCCGGAAGATAAAAATCGATTGGACCGCAAATTCATGCTGGAGTTTAACTATAACTCCAACCACATCGAAGGGAATACCTTGACCTACGGGCAGACTGAAATTCTGCTGCTCTTCGGAAAGGTTGTAGATGAAGCCAACATGAAGGACCTGGAAGAGATGAAGGCTCATAACGTCTGTCTAAAAATGATACAGACGGAAGCTGCCGACAAGGAGCATCCGCTTACAGAGACTTTCATTCGGCAGCTGCATCACACCTTGCTCCGTGAAGATTATACCATGTACCGCCAGTCGCCTGATGGTGCGACTACCTCCTATGTTATCCATGCGGGAGTGTATAAGACGCGCCCCAATTCCGTAATCACAGTTACCGGAGAACGTTTCGAGTACGCTTCGCCTGAGGAGACGCCGGCTTTGATGTCCGATCTGGTCAAGTGGTACAACGACGAAGAACAAAAAGCCGAGATGTCTCCCATCGAACTGGCTGCCGTCTTCCACTATCGCTATATTCGCATCCACCCCTTTGAGGATGGTAATGGACGTATTGCCCGTCTGTTGGTGAATTACATTTTGACGCGCTACCATTATCCGATGATTGTGGTGAAAAGTAAAGACAAGGACCGCTATCTGACAGCCTTGAACCGTTGTGATGTAAACGTGGGGCCCGTCCCCTCCGCAGGAGCTCATGCAAAGCCCGAGCAGCTGGTTCCTTTTGTAGAATATATGACCAAATGCCTGGAAACGGCGTTGACCGTGTGTATCAAGGCTGCAAAGGGAGAGAGTATCGAAGAAGATGATGATTTTCAGAAACAAATCAAGCTGCTGCAGCGAAAGGCTGAAAAAAGGGAGGATACACGAAGCCGGTCAGACACTGTTGAAAATAAGGTTGATCTGTATAACAAATTACTGCTTCCCTATTCGCAGAAGATGAAAGAGGGAATCCTGCCAGCTTTCGATTTCTTTGAGAATATGGAATGCAGATATACACTTGGGCTTAAGAACTCAAGCAGGGATTACAGCCATCAAAATCAACCGTTGGATTTTGAATCTATGGGAAACGAAGAGAGGGAAATGTGGACTCAAGTAAAATCAATCAGCTTCTCCATTTCGTTCAGTAAATTGAAATCCGATTATGCCATGCAGAATATATCTACAGGACTGTTTGCAAATATTCAGTTCAATGCTCGCGACTATATGTTCCAATCTAAAAAATACGCTTATGGGACATATCCCGATGATACCGATATAGCCCACGCATTAGAGGGGCAAAAGAAGAACTTGATAGATATATTTGAAAAGGCAATAAAGGATTATAATCCCGAAAATTAAGAGCTATGGACAATTGCGTTATACCGCACGGCTATAAGGCGACGGCGCTGGGGATTATTCCGCAGGAGTGGGAGGTTATGCTGTTAGGCAATTTGTCTAATAGCATATCATCCGGGAGAAATAAACACAGAGATGCGCACGGTCAATATCCCGTTTTTGGTTCTACTGGAATAATTGGCTATTCATCCACCTACGAATATGAAGGTCCAGTTATCTTAGTTGCAAGGGTAGGGGCGAATGCAGGAACCCTCAATTTCGCATCAGGACAATATGATGTATCAGACAACACGCTAATTATAACCATCAAACAAAATGTATACGATTATAATTTCGCATACAACCAACTAACACACTATAAACTCAATAAACTTGTTTTTGGGTCTGGTCAACCCCTTATCACTTCCAAACAGCTAAAAAATATAAGAATCCCTGTTCCGCCGCTGGCGGAGCAGCGGAAGATTGCGGAGGTGTTGGGCGTGTGGGATAAGGCGATTGAAAAGCAGGCGCGGCTGATTGAAAAACTCGCCCTGCGCAAACGTGGCTTGATGCAGCGACTCCTCTCCGCAAAACTCCGTCTCCCCGGCTTCTCCGAACCCTGGCAAAAAGTAAAATTGGGAGAGATCTGCGAAAGAGTTACACGAAAGAACATTGAAGACAATCAGAATGTAATGACAATATCTGCTCAACGCGGTTTCGTCGCTCAAACAGATTTCTTCAATAAAAGCGTGGCAAGTGAGACCTTAGAAAGTTATTATTTGGTCTTCAAAGATGAATTCTGCTATAATAAAAGCTACTCCAACGGATATCCAATGGGAGCAATCAAAAGATTGTCCGAGGCCGACAAAGCAGTTGTAACATCTTTGTACATATGCTTTAACGTAAAACCAGAAACAAATACCAACATAGATTATCTCTCCTACTATTTTGATAATGGAGGATTAAATCGTGGTTTAACAAAAATAGCAAACGAAGGAGGTCGAGCCCACGGACTGCTAAACGTAACTCCCAAAGATTTTTTTGGTCTTTCTTTCGAAATACCATCTTTAAAAGAGCAAACCGCCATTGCGGAGGTGTTGATCGCGGCCGACCGCGAGATTGAGCTGGCCAAAGAGAAACTCGAACGCCTCCGCCGTCAGAAACGTGGCCTGATGCAACAACTCCTCTCCGGGAAAAAACGTGTAAAAATTAATATCTAAGAATATGGCAAAACGTAAAAAACCAACAGTCGCACTTATTTATGATTTTGATGGGACTTTATCTCCTGCCAATATGCAAGAATATGATTTTCTTAAAGCTATCGGCATCAAAAATAAAGCCCAATTTTGGCGTCAAAACAATGAACTTATAGAAAAACACGAAGCCAGTAATATTTTATGTTATATGAAATTAATGCTAGATAAGGCTCGTGCTGCAGGAGTTAGTGTTCAACGTCAAAAATTCGTTGATTTTGGGAAAAGTATTGAACTATACGAGGGAGTAGAAGAATGGTTTGATTTAATCAACCAATTAGGGCAAGAGGAAGGTGTTATAATCCAACATTATATTAATTCATCCGGATTAAAAGAAATGATAGAAGGGACTAAAATAGGGAATAAGTTTCAAGAAATATATGCTTGTACATTTATGTATGAAGATGGAGTTGCTGTTTGGCCTGCAGTAGCTGTAGATTTCACTACAAAAACCCAATTTCTATTTATGATAAATAAAGGGGTTACTAAAATAAGTGAAAATGCAAAAATAAATGAATATAAAGCAGAAGAAGATAGACCTATCCCTTTTAAACATATGATATATTTTGGTGATGGTGAAACCGATATACCTTGTATGAAGCTAATAAAACAACAAGGAGGAAACTCTATCGCTGTTTACAAACCTCGTAATAAAAAGAAAAAAGCATGTGCAGAAAAACTTGTATTAGATGATAGAGTGAATTTTGCATGTGCCGCAAACTACGTCAAAGATGGCGAAATCTACAATATTGTAAAAGCAATTATCAAACAGATTAAATCAAATTTTAACTTTAACGAATTGCAAAAACAAAATGTCAAACGATTTGGAGTAGAATAAGATATGTCCATCTCTTTCAAAGAAGACCATATCAGCCAAATTCCCGCGTTGCTGATGCTCGAAAAGCTCGGGTACACATACCTCACACCCGATGAGGCGCTGGCCCTGCGCGGCGGGAATCTCGCCAACGTGCTGCTCGAACCCGTGCTGCGCAAACAGCTCGCCGCCATCAACGTCGTGCAGGTCAGCTCGGTGCGCACTACCGTATTCTCCGAGCAGAACATCACCGCCGGAATCGACGCCCTGCGCAACATCCCGATGGACGAGGGGTTCATGGAGGCTTCGCAGACGGTCTACGACCTGCTCACCTCGGGCAAAACCCTCGAACAGATTGTCGACGGCGACCGCAAGAGCTTCGTGATGCAGTACATCGACTGGAAGAATCCGCGCAACAACGTCTTCCACGTCACCGAGGAGTTTGCCGTCAGCCGCACGGGGATGACCGAGACCTACCGGCCCGACATCGTCCTCTTCGTGAACGGCATTCCGCTCTGCGTCATCGAGTGCAAGCGTCCCGACGTAAAGGACTCCATCGAGCAGGCCATTTCGCAGCACCTCCGCAACCAGAAGGCCGACGGCATCCGTTCGCTGTACCTCTACTCGACGCTGCTGCTGGCCATCAACCGCCAGGAGGGCAGTTACGCCACGACGGCCACGCCCGAGAAGTTCTGGGCGCGGTGGCGCGAGCAGTTCGCCGACCGCGAGGAGGAGGCCCGTTACCGGCAGGAGCGGGAGCGAGTGGTCAACGAGCCGCTGCTGGACGACAAGCTCTTCGGGGAGCGGTTCGGCTATGTGCGCCGCAACTTTGAGGAGCTCTACAAACAGCCGGTCACCCCGTCGGTGCAGGACGAATACCTCTACAACCTCTGCCGCCCCGAGCGGCTGTTGCAGCTGATGTACGGCTTCACGCTCTACGACGACGGCATCAAGAAGGTGGCGCGTTACCAGCAGTATTTTGCCGTGCGGCAGACGATGCAACGCATCCGCCACATCGAGGGCGGGCGGCGGCGCGGCGGCGTCATCTGGCACACGCAGGGGAGCGGCAAGTCGCTGACGATGGTGATGCTGGCGCAGGCCATCATCCTCGACAAGGAGATTCGCAATCCGAAAATCATCCTCGTAACCGACCGCACGGACCTCGACCGGCAGATTACGGGGACGTTCCGCAAGTGCCAGATTCGCGTCGAGAACGCCACGACGGGAAGCAAGCTCGTCGAACTGCTCAACAGCAAGAGCGATGCCGTCATCACGACGATTATCAACAAGTTCGAGACGGCCGTGCGCGGCATCCGCACCCCGTTGACCGACCCCAACATCTTCGTGCTGATCGACGAGGGGCACCGCAGCCAGTACGGCGAAATGGGCATCAAGATGGAGAAGACGCTTCCGAACGCCTGCTTCATCGCCATGACCGGCACGCCGCTGATGAAGAAGGAGAAGAACACGGCCCGGAAGTTCGGCGGCATCATCCAGCCGGTCTACACGGTGGATCAGGCCGTGGCGGACAAGGCCGTCGTACCGCTGTTGTATGAGGGTCGCATGGTGCCGCAAGTGGTACACGAGGAGACGATCGACCGCTATTTCGACAAGATCTGCGGATGGATGAGCGACGCCCAGCGGGCCGACATGAAGAAGAAGTTCAGCCATGCGGACCAGCTCAACCAGACGCAGCAGCGCATCTACGCCATTGCGTGGGACATTTCGCAACATTTCCGGGAGAACTGGCAGGGGTCGAAGTTCAAGGGCCAACTGGTGGCTCCGCGCAAGCGCATCGCGATTCTCTACAAGCAGTATCTCGACGAAATCGGCATCGTCTCGTCGGAGGTACTCATCACCTCGCCCGACACCCGGGAAGGGGAAGACGAGGCATTCGGCGAGACCTCGAACGTAGAGGTGGCCTTCTGGAAACGCATGATGGACGTGCACGGCACGGCCAAGAAGTATGAGGCGAACATCATCAACCGCTTCAAGAACAGCGATAAGCCGGAGATTATCATCGTCGTGGACAAACTCCTGACGGGATTCGACGAACCCCGCAACACGGTGCTCTATCTCGACCGAAAGCTGAAGGACCACACGCTGCTGCAGGCCATTGCCCGCGTCAACCGCGTCTGCGAAGACAAGGAGTTCGGGTATATCATCGACTATTACGGCGTATTGGGGTCGCTCAATTCGGCGCTGGAGCTCTACACCGATTTCGACAAGGAGGATCTGGAGGGAACCTATACGGACATTTCGGAGGAGGTGGCCAAGCTGCCCCAGAAGCATGCCGAGTTGTGGGACCTCTTCAAGGAGGTGCGCAACACAACCGACTTCGAGGCCTTCGGCAATGTCCTGCGCGAGGAGGACCGGCGCACGCTCTTCTACGAAAAGCTGCGGGCCTTTGCCCGGACGCTGAAGGTAGCGCTTTCGTCCATCGTATTCCATCAAAACACGCCTCAAGAAGAGGTCGAACGGTACAAGCACGATCTGGCCTTCTTCATGAAGCTCCGTAATGCCGTGCAGGAGCGCTACTCCGACACGGTGGACTACAAGCAATACGAAGGGCAGATTCAGAAGCTGATCGACACGCACATCGAGAGCGGCGAGGTGCAGGTCATCACCGACCTGGTGAACATCTTCGACAAGGAGCGGTTCGCCGAAGAGGTGGAGAAAATCTCCGGAAAAGCAGCCAAAGCAGACACGATTGCCTCGCGAACGGCCAAGTACATCACCGAGAACATGGATACCGATCCGGCCTTCTACAAGAAGTTCTCGCAGATGCTCAAGGAGACCATTTCGCAATACGAACAAGGGCGAATCGACGAGGCAGAGTATCTGACCCAGGCGACGGACCTGATGAACAAGGTGCTGAATCATACCGACAGCGAGATTCCCGACGTGCTGAAGGATAACAATGCCGCGCGGGCCTACTTCGGATTGAGTCTGGAGGTCTACAAGTCGGTCATAAAGCCCGAACAGGGGCTCGACCTGACGCAAATCGCACTCGACACGGCCAGCCGGATCGACGCCATCATTCGTCAGCACATCTTCGAGAAGGGGACACTCATTGTCGACTGGCCGCTCAAGGACAGGTTGGTCGGCATGATGAAGCTCGACATCGAGGACTATCTGATTGACGAGGTCAAACGCAAGTATGATCTGTCGATGACCTTCGACGACATGGATGCCATCATCGACCGGGCGGTCGACGTGGCTCAAAAATGGTTCCGGTGATGCAGCAGATATTCGTCTACGGAAAAGAGACGATTCCCTACAGCGTGCTCTTTTCCGCCCGCCGGACACTCGGAATCAAGGTATATCCATCCGGCGAGGTCGTTCTGCTGGCTCCGGAAGGGACGCCGGAAGAGGTTATCGAGCAGAAACTCCACAAACGGGCGCCGTGGATTCTTCGGCAGCAGGCCTATTTCAAGGATTTCGGGATTCGGAGTCCGGAAAAACGGTATGTCAGCGGAGAGTCGCACTACTATCTGGGAAAGCAGTTCCTGCTCCGGGTCTCGGAAGGCAAAACCAACAGCGTCCGCTACAAGGGGCGCTGCTTCGAAGTGGTATGCACCTCTCCGGACAGGGCCCGGGAGTTGATGAGATCCTGGTACCGCGAACACGCCAAACTCAAGTTTGCCGAGTATGCGGAGCCAATCATTTCCCGATTTGCACGGTACGGAGTTGCGCCAACCTCACTCTATGTCCAGGAGATGGAAAACCGTTGGGGCAGCTGCACCCCCAAGGGGAAAATCATTCTGAATACGGAACTCATCAAGGCGCCGCGTCCCTGCATTGAATATGTTATTACGCATGAGATGTGTCATCTGCTGCATCCCGACCATACCGCGGCCTTCTTTACCCTGCTCGAAACCGAGATGCCCGACTGGCGGCGTTGGAAAGACAAGTTGGAGCGATTCATGATGTAGGTGCAAACTGCTTCAAAAGCATCATCCGTCCTCCCCGTATGACAAATGTATGACAAATCAAAAAGAAAACCGCGTTGCAGATAACTGCAACGCGGTTTTAGTGAGGTCTGAAGCGGATTCGAACCGCTGTACAAGGTTTTGCAGACCTTTGCCTAGCCACTCGGCCATCAGACCCTGATTCCCTGGATCGGGTTTGCAAATATACGAAGATTTCTCTTTTCTGCAAAACTTCCGGGCAACTTTGCATTTTTATCGGTAAAAACCTATCTTTACAACCGCTAACCGAAGCCCCGAAGCGGGTCCGGAACCTACGGTTTCGCCCAAAAGAGGCGGAGCCGAACTCATTCGGGGATTGCCGGATACGGAAAATGAAGCGCGAAATTCCAGACATAGCCCTTACCCTCACGCCGGGAATAGGCCCGAAAGGGGCGGTCCATCTGCTCGACGTATTCGGTTCGGCAGAGGCGGTTTTCTCCGCTTCGGCCGACGAACTCATCGAAAAAGCCCGACTCCGACCGGAACTCGCGCGGGCGATCCTCCAAAAGAAAGCGTTCGCAGACGCAGAGCGCGAAGTCAAACATTGCCGCAAACACGGGATCGAGATCATCGCCTCCACCGACGCACAATACCCGGCCCTGCTGCGCGAAACCGCCGACTATCCGCATGTACTGTATGTTCTGGGTTCCCCGGAAGCGCTCGGCAAGACGACGCTTACGATGGTCGGCACGCGCCGGATGACTCCGTACGGGCAACAGATGGCCGACCGGCTGATCGGCGAACTGGCGGACCGGGTGGCGGATACGGTGATCGTGAGCGGCCTGGCCTTCGGCATCGACACGGCCTGTCACCGTGCGGCGCTCGCTTTCGGCATGCCGACCGTC
>UMDT01062499.1_pt1 | contig 12645 bp, 8 predicted proteins | sample 1964561 | NCBI WGS metagenome assembly UMDT01 (sample SAMEA4836001, study PRJEB28245) | human gut metagenome | biome: gut microbiome; material: fecal sample | place: Denmark | collected 2008
GGTGGGCGTGGCCCTGCCGGTGTGGAGCGCAAAGCGCGGCGACAAGGTGGCCCGGGAGTACCGGCAGGCCCTGGCCGACACCAACAGCTATGTGCTGGAGAGCCTGCGCGGCCTGCGCGATACCCTGCAATATCAGGACACCGCCGCCCGTGCGGCCGGCATCACGGCCCACAGCGAGACACTGGGCGAGAAGCAGAAGGCCCTGAAATACCGCGAGGGCCTGACCGTGGCCATCACCAACACCCTGATCTTGTTCACGGTCATCGCGGTGCTGGGAGTGAGCCTGCAGCTGTACCGGAACGGGCAGATGGGCGAGGAAGGGGTGCTCATCTGCACCCTGTCGGCTCTGAGCTCTTTTGACCCGGTGGTGGTACTGGCCAACCTTGGTGCCAGCCTGACCCAGGTGTTTGCCAGCGCCGACCGTGTGCTGGATCTGCTGGACGAAGAGCCTGTGACCGCCGACGTGACCGACGGTGCCCACACGGCCTTTGCGGGGGCGCAGGCGGAGCATGTGAGTTTCTCCTATGCGGACGAAGAGGTGCTGCACGACCTGAGCCTGACCATCCCGGAAAAGAAGATCGTGGGCATCACCGGCCGTTCCGGCAGCGGCAAGTCCACCTTTCTGCGGCTGCTCATGCGTTTCTGGGATGTGAACACCGGCACCATCCGCTTTGGCGAGGAGGACATCCGCCGGGTGAACACGGCCACTTTGCGGGCACAGGAGAGCCTTGTGACCCAGGAGACGGAGCTGTTCAACGACACCATCGAGAACAATATCCGCATCGCCAAGCGGGATGCCACCCGCGAAGAAGTGGAAGCGGCCTGCAAAAAGGCCGCGCTGGACGGCTTTATCCGCAGCCTGCCCAAGGGGTATGACACCCCCGTGGGTGAGTTGGGCGGGGCCTTGTCCGGCGGCGAGCGGCAGCGCATCGGTGTGGCGCGGGCATTCCTGCACGATGCACCCTTCCTGCTGCTGGACGAGCCTACCTCCAACCTCGACAGCCTGAACGAGGGCGTGATCCTCAAGGCGGTGCGGGTCGAGTGCCGGGACAAGACGGTGCTGCTGGTTTCCCACCGAAAGTCCACCATGGCTGCCGCCGATGTGACCTACTCGGTAGAAAGCGGCCGCCTGAGCTGAGAAAACAAACTGCAACCCAACGAAAAGGGCCTGTCTCACAAGAGACAGGCCCTTTTTTGCTGCATGTTTATGGATCAGTAATTGACGGCTTTGAGGATCTGGCGGCCAATGTACTTGTGGCCGGAAACGGTGGGGTGGCCGTCGTTGGCGGTGCGGGTATAGGGGATGGGCACATAGGTCACATCATACTGGGCGGCCAGCTTGGCTGCGGCGGTGTTCAGCCGACGGAAGTGGCGGCTCCAGGAGGGCATCAGGGGCACCGGGTTATTGTAGCTCAGTACCATGATCTGGGCCTCCGGGTTCAGCTCACGCAGGTCCTTCATCACACGCTCCAGCTGGGTCACAGTATCGGCGTAGGTGGAGGTGCAGATCTGGCCCATGCCAGTGGTCAGCAGGTGCATCACGGCACGGAACTCCGAGGGGGTCAGGGTCAGCTGCTTCAGGCAGTCCATAAAGTAGTCGATGTTGTCCGGGGTCAGGTTGCGGAACATTCCGGTGACCATGCTGTTGGCCAGCTTTTCACTTTTCCAGTTGGTAGCCTCGCCCAGGGCCACGATGGTGCGGATCAGGGCGTCGTTGGCACCGATCTGCAAGGTGATGAGGTCCGCTTTCTGGATATATTCCTTCAGCTCCGGCACCGAGGTATACTGCACGCCGGAATAATGGTTCATGGCCGGCATGGCACCAGTCTCGATCAGGTCTGCCAGGTCCTTGGTCATCACGGCGGGCAGGCCCAGGTTGATGGCGTGGTCACGATCCAGGCCCAGCTGGTCGGCTACATAGCCCACAAAGCACTGGCCATCGTAGCCTTTGTAATTGCCGGACATATCGAAGCCGTTCTGTACCAGCTTGTACTGCAGGCCGCTCAGGCCCACGCCGGCGGTCACGCTGTCACCGATGGCGACATAGGTGTACTCTTTTTTGGCGGTGGGCTCTGCAACAGGCGCCACAGCATCGTCTTCGGTAAGAGCTTCCGGCTCCACTTCCTGTACGGCGGTTTCCGGCTCAGCAGTCTCTTCGGTGGTGGGGTTCTCTGCAAAGGCAGGAACGGCCAGCGACAGCAGCAGCGCGGCCGACAGCAGCAGGCTTGCAATGCGTTTTGTTTTCATGGTCATCATTCCCTCTTTCCCCGCAACATCTCAAGGCTGCGGAACTGCTTCCATGATAAGGAAATGAAGGGGAAATGTCAATTGACAAAACGTGGAAAATCGCAGGAAAAAGTTGTCAAAATAGAAGCTTTTGAAGCTGAATGCCGGAAATAAACGCAGGAAAGCAAAAAGACCCTGCCGGACAGGCAGGGCCTTGAAAAAACGAAACGTTTACTTGCGGACGGCCTTCAGGATCTGGCGAGCGATGTACTTGTGACCGCACACCGTGGGGTGACCGTCGTTGGCAATGGAGGTATAGGGGATGGATACATAGTCTGCGCCGTACTGCTGGGCCAGGGCCTTGACGGAGCGGTTCAGCAGGCGGAAGTGTCTGCCGTAGGTGGGCAGGAAGGGCAGGGGGTTGTAGTAACCCACCAGAATGATCTGGGCGTCAGGGTTCAGGGCTCTCAGCTCCTGAAGGATCTGTTCCACGTTGGCCACAGTCTGGCCCCGGGTCTGGTCACAGATCTCCTCCATGCCGGAATCCAGCAGCTTCAGGGCGGCCTTCAGCTCTTCCGGGGTCAGGTCCAGGTTTTCCAGGCCCTTTCTCAGGGTCTGGAGGTTCTGGAGATTCATCTCTCGCATAGTGCCCGTCAGCAGGGGGATCAGCAGCTTGGTGGCCTTGCCGTTGGTGGCTCTGCCCATGGCCCCCATGGGCTGCAGCACAGTGTCGTTGGAGCCGATGAGCAGGGTGATCAGATCGGCGTCTGCCAGTTCCTGCCGCAGGGTAGGCAGGTCGTAGTAGGCGACACCGGAGGCGGTGGAGCCGGTCCTGACCAGGTCCAGGATGTTGCTGCTCATGGCAGCAGGCATCCCGTAGTTCACGGCATGGTCCCGGTCCAGGCCCAGGGCGTCGGCCACCCGGGCCACATAGCAGTCTTTGGAGTAATCATGGTAGTTTTCCTGCACATCATAGCTCTTGGCGGTGCTGGAAAAGTGGGTGTCCTTCAGGCCCACGCCGGTGGTGATGCTGTCACCCAGGGCAACATAGGTATAGGAATCTTCCTCTGCTGCAAAGGCAGGCAGTACCGGCAGCACCAGCAGTGCCAGGGCCAGCAGCAGGCTGACAAGACGTTTTTTCATAATGAACCTCCTTATATGGCAAACTCAGAAAAAATTACTTTTCCAGAGCCTTCAGGATCTGACGTGCCAGATATTTGTGGCCGCAGGCGGTGGGGTGGGCGTCGTTGGCCACCAGGGTGTAGGCGGCAGAGGCAAAAGCCACGTCGTACTGCTGGGCCAGCTTCTGCACCGAGCGGTTCAGGGTGCGGAAGTGCTTGACAAAGGGGTTGGCAGGAGCCGGCAGCAGGGGAACGGGATTGTAGTAGCCCACCAGAACGATCTGGGCGTCGGGGTTCAGGGCCTTCAGCTCCTGGAGCAGGGCCTCAAGGTTGGCCAGGGTGGTGGCCTGGCTCTGGGTGCAGATCTCTGCAATGCCGCTGTCCAGCAGCTTCAGCAGGGCTTTGCGCTGCTGAGCCGTGATGTTCAAAGAGTCCAGGTTCTCCCGGAGGGCGGCAAAGGAGGAGGCGTCCATCTGGCGGAAGTCGCCCTCCAGCATAGGCAGCAGGGCCTCAAAGACCTGGGGGCCGCCCATGGCAGAGGCAATGCCGTACATGATAGGCACCAGTACGTCGTTGGCACCGATCTCCACCGTGATCACCTGAGCGTGCTTCAGCTCCTGGCGCAGGTCAGGCAGAGAGAAATTGATGCTGGCACTCTGGCAGGAGCCTGTCCGTACCAGCTCCAGCAGGTCGCCGCTCATCAGGGCAGGCATTCCGTAGTTGGCGGTCTGATCCCGGCTCAGGCCCAGGCCCTCGGCCACCCGGGCCACATAGCAATCCTTAGAGTAGCCCTGGTAGTTGCCGGACACATCGTAGTACCGGCCGTTCCGCTGGTAGACCGCATCCGGCAGGCCAATGCCGGCTACGATGCTGTCGCCCAGGGCAATGTAGGAATACTGGTGCTGGGCTGCTTCCGCAGTTTCCGTCTGGGTCTGCACCAGGGTGGGGTCTGGCTGGGCAGCCCCGGCAGAGACCACCGGCAGCACCAGCAGAGCCAGGGTCAGCAGCAGGCTGACAAGGCGTTTTTTCATAATGCTCCTCCTTTTTGACCAATGGGGTTTTCTTCTATCATAAAAAGAGAACCGGGCAATGTCAAGGCATGTTTTTCAAAAAATGTCGGATAAATCAAAAACGGCCGTGCACAGGGCACGACCGTAACAGGCAGAGCTTAATAATCCCGGGGGCTGATCTCTTCCTCCAGCTTGCGGTAGTCCACCTTACCGATGGGGGTCAGCGGCAGCTCATCGAGGAACTTGTAGCCCACGGGCTGGACGTACTCCGGCAGCTCTTCTTTGCAGATCTGCTGCAGCTCCCGCACGATCTGACGCTTTTTGTGGTCAGCAGCGGGGTTCAGCACGACATACACAAAGGGCAGGCGGCCCTGCACATGGTCCTTGTCGGTGCAGCCCACCACCGAGCACTGCTGCACGGCGGGGTGGCGGCTGATGACGTTCTCGATCATGGAGGGAAACACCTTGAAGCCATCGTGGCGGATGATCAGCCGCTTGATGCGGGAGTCCAGGAACACGAAGCCGTCCTCATCCATATAGCCGACGTCACCGGTGTGTGCCCAGACGCGGCCATCCGAGTGGTGGCGCAGCAGGGCAGCCGTTTCGGCGGGCTTGCCGTAGTAGCCCTTCATGATGGCAGGGCCGGAGATGCAGAGCTCACCGCGCTCGCCGATGGGAAGCTCGGTGTCGGTACCGGGCTCAAACACCGACACAAGGGTGTTCACCAGCGGGATGCCCACACTGCCCACCTTGTTGGCAAGGCCGGAAGCAGCGGTGGCAGCAGAAGAAACCTCGGTCATGCCGTAGCCCTTGGCCAGGCCGTACTCCACGCCGTGAGCGGCCAGGAAGTCGTTCACGCTCTGCTCGGCACCCACCGTGATGGCGTCGCCGCCGGCAGCATAGTTGCGGATGAAGGACAGATCCTTGTTCTTCAGCAGCGGCGAAGAGGCCATCTGCTGGTAGTGGGCCGGCACGCCGAACATGTGCTCCGGCTTGTACTTCCAGATCAGGGCACCCAGCTTTGCAGGGTCCAGATTGGGGATGATGATCACGGTAAGGCCCAGCACCAGCGGCAGGTGCACGCCGCAGGCGTAGCCATAGGCAATGAACGGGGGCATGATGTTCATCAGCTTCTGGCCGCGGCGGAACAGCTTTTCGTAAGCACCGAACTGCTGTGCGATGGAGTTGAAGTCCACATCGGTCAGCATGACGCCCTTGGGCGAGCCGGTGGTGCCGCCGGTGTGCACCACCACGCAGGTGTGGTTCGGGTCGTAAGGCTCGGCACCGGTGTCTTTGCCCTCACCGGCGGCAATGAAATCCTTCCAGCGGATCACGTTGGAAGAATAGCGGTTCTTGTCGGGGGTGGACAGCTTGTAGCCCACGGCCAGATGCAGCGGCAGGGAGTCGGCGGGGGACACCACCAGCACCCGTTCCACGTTGGTGCGCTTGGCAGCCTGCTGGCAGCGGTCGTAGACCACGTTCAGGCAGATGAGCAGGTGGGAGTCCACCTCGGTGATGTAATCGTGGATGCCCTCAGCACTATAGCGCGGGTCCACCAGATTCAGGGAGGCACCGATCATGTCGGCAGCATAGAACGCATAGATGACCTCCGGGGTCATCACGCTGACCACGGTGGCAATGTCGCCTTTTTTCATGCCGATGGCACGGAAGGCCGCCGCCGTCTTTTTGACGTTGACGATGAGGTCGGCATAAGTGATCTTGCGGCCGTAATAGGTGATGGCGGTCTCGGTCAAGTGCGTTTTGTTCTGGCGGCAGACGTACTCGAAGGCGCTGCATTCGGGCGGCGTCTGATCGAAGAACTTGGGGTCATAGTATTTGAGCCAGGGTTTTGCGACGGATGCGTAGATGGGTTCGTGTGGTGCAGTCGTCATAGGATTCAGGACCTTTCTTTTTTTTCTTCTTCTTTCATTTTCCCAGAAACGGCAGAAAAAGCATGTTCTGCCGGACACTTTTTGACAGGCAAAAGGCCAAAACGGCCCACCGCTATTGTAGTGGACGGCAGTCGGAATGTCAATGAATAAACTGTGAGAAATCAAAAAAGGACGAACCATCAACGGTTCATCTGGCAAAAACTGTGTAAAGTGATTGGATCGCGACCCGAAGCAGCTCAGGCCTGCGGCAGCCACTGCGCGGCCTCGGCGGCGCTGCAAAGAACCCAGTGCCTCGGGCGCAGCTCCCGCCACTGGGGCGCTTCGGTGGAATAATCGTGCATGGCGGGGGCGTACACCAACAGCTTTTTATTGCGCTCCCGGCGGGGGTCCGGCATGGGGATGGCGGACAGCAGGCTGCGGGTGTAGGGATGGATGGCGTGGGCCACCAGCTCCTCCGCGTCGGCCAGTTCCACGATGCTGCCCTTGTGGATGACTGCGATGCGGTCTGAAATGTAGCGCATCACCGAGAGATCATGGGCGATGAACAGGTAGGTGATGCCGCGCTCCTTCTGCAGGCGGCGCAGCAGGTTGAGCACCTGGGCGCGGATGGACATGTCCAGAGCGCTGATGGGCTCATCGGCCACAATGAATTCCGGCTCCACGATGAGGGCCCGGGCAATGCCGATGCGCTGCCGCTGGCCGCCGGAAAATTCGTGGGGAAAGCGGGAAGCAAATTCTGGAAGCAGGCCCACGTCCAGCAGAGCCTGCCGCACTTTTTCTTCCCGCTGGGCGGCGGAGAGGTCGGGCCGCACGTTCTGCAGGCCCTCGCCCACGATGTAGCTCACCTTGGCGCGCTCGTTCAGCGAGGACTGCGGGTCCTGAAAGATCATCTGAATCTCACGGGTGATCTGCTTGTCCAGCGCACGCGGGATTTTGCCGTTGATCTTCTGGCCCTTGTACAGGATCTCACCGCCAGAGGTGGGCAGAATGCGCAGGATGGCCCGGCCGATGGTGGTCTTGCCGGAGCCGGACTCGCCCACCAAACCAAAGGTCTCGCCCTTGTAGATCTGGAAATTGGCGTTCTGTACGGCGGCAAAGGCCTTGCGGCCGGAGCCGTAGGTCACATTCAGGTCCTTCACTTCCAGAAGGACTTCTTTTTCCTCGGCCATCTTACAAGCCCTCCTTTTGCAGTTTTTTCACCGCAGCAGGCGGCTCGATGTGGGGTGCCCGGGGGTCCAACAGCCAGGTCTTGGCCTTGTGGGTGGGCGAAACTTCAAAGTACGGCGGGCGCTTGACATAGTCGATCTTCAGTGCCTGCGGGTTGCGGGGCGCAAAGGCGTCGCCGCGGATCTCGGCAAAGAGGTTGGGCGGGGTGCCCACGATGTTGAACAGGTCCTCGCCTTTTATGCCCATCTGGGGCATGCTGGACAGCAGAGCCCAGGTGTAGGGGTGGCGGGGGTCATAGTAGATCTCGTCGGCGGTGCCGATCTCTACGATGTCGCCGGCGTACATCACGGCCACCCGGTCGGCAATGTTGGCCACGACGCCCAGGTCGTGGGTGATCATGACGATGGTCAGGTGGTACTTGGCCCGCAGCTCCTTGAGCAGCTGCAAAATCTGAGCCTGAATGGTCACATCCAGCGCGGTGGTGGGCTCGTCACAGATCAGGATCTTCGGGCTGCAGGCCACCGCAATGGCGATCACCACGCGCTGACGCATGCCGCCGGAGAACTCGTGGGGGTACTGCTTGAACCGCACTTCCGGGTCAGAGATGCCCACGTCCCGCAGATATTCCAGTGTTCTGGCCCTGGCCTCGGTGCCCTTCAGGCCCTGATGCAGGGTCACGGCCTCCAAAATCTGGTCGCCGATGGTTTTCAGCGGGTTCAGGCTGGTCATGGGGTCCTGCATGATCATGGCAATTTCGCGGCCCCGGATGCGCAGCCAGTCCTTTTCGGTTTTCAGGCCGGACAGGCGCACTGGCTCTGCGCCGGGGGTAGGGCAGTAGTCGATGGTGCCGCCGGTGATGGAGCCATTGGTGTCCAACAGGCCCATGAAACTCTTGGTGAACACGCTCTTGCCGGAGCCGGACTCGCCCACGACGGCCAGCACTTCGCCCCGGTACAGGTCCAGGTCGATGCCGCGGATGGCGTGCAGCACCCGGCCGCGCAGGTTGAACCGGATATCCAGCCCCTGCACCGAGAGGATGCAGTCATTTTCGTTCATCATGCATTCCTCCTTACTGCAGGTGGTTCTTTGGGTCGGCGGCGTCCGAGAACGCGTTGCCGATCAGATAGAACGCAATAGTGACAAAGCTCAGAATCAGGGTGGGGTAGAGCAGCTGGTAGCGCAGACCGGCCTGCATCATCACCTTGCGGCCGTCGTTGACCAGATTGCCCAGCGAGGGCGTCTCCACCGAGAGGCCCAGGCCGATGTAGGTGATGAACACCTCGTTGCCGATGGCTTCCGGAATGGTGAGGGCCATGCGCAGCATGATCACCGACACCAGATACGGCAGCAGGTTGCGCAGCACGATGCGCACCGTGGGGGTGCCGATGCAGCGGGAGGCAACGTTGTAGTCACGGTCACGGATGATGAGGATCTGGTTGCGGATGAACCGCGCCATCTCGATCCAGCCCTTGATGGACATGCCCAGGATCATGGTCCAGATGCTGGGGGAGGCCACATAGGAGATGAGGATCAGCACAATGGCGGTGGGAATGTTGTCAAAGATGTTGTACAGCTCCGTGAACAGAAAATCCAGCCCGCGCACATAGCCCCACAGCACACCGGCAGTGATGCCCACCACGGCTTCGATGAGAGCCACGAAAAAGGCAATGGTCAGGCTGGTGCGGGCACCGGCCCAGATGCGGGCCCACAGGTCCTGCCCGATGGAGTTGGAACCCCAGATAAAGCCGTCCTGCCCGGGAGCGATGTTGCGGTACTGGATGCCGGTGACGGGGTCCACGGCGCAGAGGTTGGGGTCCGCCTGCCCCGGCAGATAAGGCTGGAGAAAGGCAAAGGCCACCACGGCCACCAGCGCGATGAGCAGGGCCACGGCTGCCTTGTTCTTGAAGAAAGCACGGAAGGTGCTGCCCCAGTAGCTGTAGTTGGAGCTGGCCGTGGCCTCGGCCTGCTCGGCGTGGAACCCGGCGGGGGTGAACAGTTCGTCCTCCGGCAGGTCTGCCCAGGCAGCAGGGCCTTCCTTTTGCAGGGTGTTGAGCTGGTTTTCCAGCTTTTTGGATTTTTCCCGTTTCAGGAACGAAAGCATCAGCGGCCACCTTCTTTCTTGCCAAAGTTGATGCGGGGATCAATGAGCACCATGAGCACATCGCCCAGGATCAGGCCCACGATGCCTACGCAGGCGTACAGCAGCACGATGCCCTGCACCATGGTGTTGTCGTGGCGCTGCACGCAGGTCACCAGCAGTCCGCCCATACCGGGGATGCTGTACAGGCTCTCAATGTAAATGGAGCCCACCACCGTGTTGAGGAACGCTGAGGGAATGTACTGCACCAGCGGCACCATGGCGTTGCGGAACACATGATGCAGCGCGATATTGCTTTCGCTTACGCCCTTGGCACGGGCCAGCTTGACGTAGTCCTTGTTGCTCTCGTCCACCATATAGCGGCGCAGCCACATGGCGTAGAAGGCCAGGTTTGCCAGGCTCATGCTGCACACCGGCAGCACCCAGTAGCGCCAGTTGGCGGCGTCGAACAGCAGGCCCACCCCCAGAACGGAGGTGCCGTACATCTGGATGTACAAAAAGTACACGGCAGCCGGCACGGCCTGGATGAGCACGATGAGGGCTGTGCCCAGTTTGTCGGGCCAGCGGTTCTTGCACCGGCCCATGACAAGCCCCAGCGGGATGCCCAGCACAAGGCTCAGCAGCATAGCCAGCACGCCCATCTGGATGGAGATGGGCAGCTTTTGGGCCAGGATCTCGGTCACCGGCACGTTGACCTTGTAGATGTGGCTCACGCCCAGGTCACCGTGCAGGGCGTCTTTCCAGAACCGGCCGATCTGCACCGGCAGCGGGTCCAGCAGGCCCATGGACTGCAGCCCGGCCTGGATCTGGGCCGCGGTCATTTTTTCGTAGTTTGCAAAGTAGCCTTCCACCGGCATGAGCCGCAGCAGGCAGAACACCAGCGTTACAATGATGAACAGCGTCAGCAGAGAACGCCCGATGCGCTTTGCGAGATATTGCACCATAGTGTGCACCTCTCTTTTTCTTTTGAAATACAGATAAGAATAGAATACCGCAATTTCTTGATTTTGAAAAGTGATTTGAAGATTTTTGGAGCAAAAGCTGTTGAAAAGGCGGTGGAAACTCCCTCAGTCACGGCTGCGAAGCAGACTGAGGGAGTTCCCTCCCCGTGAAAAAGCAACTCGGAAAAATCCGCAGATTTTTCCGAGTTGCAACTAAAAATGAACTTCCGCTGAAAATATCCAGAGCGAAGCGGAGGATATTCAGAATGATTTACCGGGCATCCCGGTTCTGGTCGTACTCGTCCATGGAGACGTAGTGGTCCAGGATGTGCACGCCCTTCAGGCGGTTGGACGAAAGGCCGGTGGGGGCGTACTGACCCTCCCACAGGTTCAGGCGGGTGGCAATGTACGGCGGCACGGGCAGGCCCAGCGGCACCACCAGGGCATTCTGGATCAGATAGGCCTCGGCATTGGCAAAGGCTTCATACCGGGCATCCAGATCCTCGGTGATGGCCTTGGCCTTTTCCACCATGCTCATGTAGGTCATGACGTACTCGGCCGTCTCACCGGTGATGATGCCGTCCTCCACGCCGGTGCGCAGGAACGCATAGCAGGTGCCGCGGTCGCCGGCTTCCTGATAGAAGGGGTACACCTCGGTCTCGGGGTCGGAGTAGTCGGCACCCCAGTAGTAGGACATGAGCTCATAGGCACCCACACGGCGCACGGCGTTCAGGAAGTTGTCGGAGGGGCCCTGGGTGATGATGATGTTGATAAAGTCGAAGCCGTCGTTCAGAACGCCCTCCACCTGCTGCTTGAACACCTGACACTGCTTGTCCCAGTCCACCACGGCGGGGTTGTAGGGGTACTGCACCTTGATGGGGAAGGTGGCTCCGGCAGCAGTCAGCTCTTCCACAGCGGCGTCGCGGTATTCCTTGGCCTTTGCCTCGTCAAAGAAGTCGGACAGGTTGGCCAGATCGCCGCATTCGGTGTAGTCCACGCCCTGGCTGTTGGCGCAGAAGGACGGCGGGGTGATGGTGTGCAGCTTGTAGTTGTCGTAGCCTTCCGGAGCGGTGACGGCCAGCGTGACCGACGGGTTGATGGCGTACAGGAAGGCTTTGCGGAAGTTGGTGCTGTTGACGGCCTTGGCCCAGTTGTCCGGCTCATACTGGGCGTCCACGCCGGTGACGTTCCAGTTGGAGAACTCGTGGGCGTAGGGCAGGAAGTTGAAGATGTAGAAGTAGCTCTTGCCGGTCTCCGGGCGCTCCATGGACACCATATCCTTGGTGGTGTCGTCGGACAGCCAGCTGTCGAGGATGTCGGAGCTGATGGTGGCCTGGTCGATCTCGCCGCGCCGGACCATTTCCGGGCCGCTGATGAGCTCTTCCTGGTTGTAGATGTAGCGGATGGTGTCGATGTAGACGTTGTCCTTGTCGTAGTTTTCGGGGTTTTTCTTCATCACCCAGCTTTCCAGCGGCACATACTCCGCCAGATAGAACGCGCCGCAGCTGCAGGCGGTCTCGGCGCTGGTGCAGAACTGGTCGCCCAGCTCTTCCAGCAGGGGACCGTAGGCCGGCTCGTAGGGAGCGTAGCTCAGCAGGCTGACAAAACCGGGAAAGTCGAAGCACAGCGTATAGGTCAGGGTGTGCTCGTCCACGGCCTTGACGCCCACGGTATCAAAATCCACGGGAGCATAGCTCGTGGTGGTGCCATCGGCGGCTGCGGCGGTCACCGAGCCGTCGGCTTCCAGCGTGTAGGTGGTGCCGTCCTCGGCCACGGTGCCGTTCTCGGCGCTGGCTTTGTAGAACAGATAGTTGTAGTAATCCTCGGCACCGGCCACATAGGGGGTGACCAGGCTGGCCGTGGAGGATGCATAGGCCGGGGTGAGCACATACTGCAGCGCATCCACGAAGTCCTGTGCGGTGACCGGGCCCAGCACCTCACCGTTGCAGTCCACCCAGTTCTCGTCCCGCAGGTGGAAGGTCCAGGTCAGGGTATCCGCATCCCACTCCCAGGTGGTGGCCAGACCCTCGCGGATCTTGCCGCGGTTGTCGTACTCCACCAGCGTGTCCACGCACTGGGTGCCGTGGTACAGGTCCGGGTCTGCGGAGCAGATCAGATAGTTCAGGGTGGCGGGCTGACGGGAGTACAGCAGGGTGTAGGTGCTGCTGCCGGAGCCGCCGGTGGAGCTGC
>UMDT01047168.1_pt1 | contig 12496 bp, 8 predicted proteins | sample 1964561 | NCBI WGS metagenome assembly UMDT01 (sample SAMEA4836001, study PRJEB28245) | human gut metagenome | biome: gut microbiome; material: fecal sample | place: Denmark | collected 2008
GTAAACCTCGCAGAGCTGGAGTGTGAGCCGGTCCGTATCCTTGTCGAAATCATAATGGTCTGATAAAACATAGATACAGCGCTGGAGTCTATTCTTAGGAGGTGACGGAATTGGCCAAACGGCAAACAATAATTCCTCAATATGGCACAGTTATGAAAAGAGGTGTCCTATATTATAGGACCAGAATCAAAGACGCGAATGGTAAGCTCGTAGCTATCTACGCAAAAACACCTGAAGAACTATACAACAAAGAAACGCTTGCGTTGGAACAGATTGAGAATGCCACTTTTCATCGGAAAACGCCCACAGTTGCAGAGTATTGTGAAAAGTGGCTGCTGATGCAGTCGGTTCATGTACGAGCTACTACTTTGACGGATTACACCTCAAAGAATGGAACTGTTGTTGAGAGAATTAAGGGAGTTGAGTGATATTGAAGCAACGCACCATAATGGTGACACCATAATTTAAGGTGGTGCTTGATGTTGTTTTGGATTTAGGTGATACTATAATCACATCTGCAGATGATAAAATCAAAATGAAAGGAGCAGATTTGATATGGTCGAATTTGGCGAACAACTAAGAAGAGCAAGAGAAGGTAAGGGAATGACTCAACAATCTCTTGCAGAGCAATTATACGTAACAAGGCAGTCTGTTTCCAGATGGGAATGTGGAGTTTCCCATAGTTAAAGATACCACACCAAATATAACGAATCCACGCTTATATGATACTGCATGAAAAAAGGTACTTGATAAAAGCAATGAAGCGCAATATCAAGTACCTTTTTGATTTGTTTTTTACACGGTTATTAAGAAAATTACTCTTATTCCGAAGTCCTCAATCGTTCCACCACAGTTCCTTTGTTAAAGAAGTGGAGAACGATCAGCGGAATAACCGCAGCCAGCAGCAGATAGAGCACACCAATGACCAGAACAGGAACCAATGTAATGTTCAGAGTAAAGAACCACATGGAAGGGCCATTCAATGCGCTCTTTAGCACTGTGACTGCCAGGATCGCTGCGACTGCTCCGCCGATAATGTCCGCACCTACGGCATAGTAGATGCCCTCATAGACCGTCAGGCAGCGAAGCTGCTTGCCGGTCATACCGATGCTCTGCATGGTAGCAAACTCATGGCGGCGGGTGATGATGTTGGTAATAATCATGTTGGTAAAGTTAATCAGTCCTGCAAAGGCCATGATGCAACCAATCAGACCGCCGATAACCAGGATCATGCTGCGGACCGAATCAAGCTGCTCTTTCAACAGCTTGGTGGAAGTATAGGCAACCGAAGTATTTTCACTCACATAGCTGCTCAAAAATTCTTCCATCTGCGGCTGCAAGGCTTCATCCACATTGAATCCATAAGTCAGCAGCGTGGGAGCGTCATAGATTTCCTTAAATACAGTGTCCGGCAGATACACAAAAGGAGCATCAGCGGCGATGTGCGCCTGGGCGGTGGTGCCTGTCGGCGTTTCGGTTTCCGTTCCCACGAGGATCGCTTTTGCAAGGATAGTGCTGGTTTTGACCAGTTCCCCATCCTTGTAGAAGGAAATGCTCTCTCCAACCTGTAACTGATCGGTCAGCGGAGTGTTCCTTGGTTCCTCTGTCAGTTTGTCCATGGGACAGCCAATAATGACATATTCTCCGGTAGCCATTTTCTGAGTTAAGGTTTCGGCATCTTTTTCGCCTTCAAAAATACACATATCCGCCCAGAAATTCTCGGAGGCTCCCATCACATTACCAAAATAGCGCCTTTCGGTATCAGAACTTGTGTACAGGCTATATCCCTGATAGCTTTGATTTACGACGCCTTCTTCCTCATGGAATAGCTCTATGCCACTTAAATCTTCAAACCCATAGTCAACCAACACATTTCTATCGTCTTTTGTATTTCGGTAAAGATAGCGTTCATCCTCAACTCCGGGCTGTCCGGCAATCAGATCCACCGCCTGCTGTGAGAGCGTATCTTCATGGTGCTGAACGCTTTCCATTACATTAAATGCGGCGGAGTTATAGACATTAAAATCTGTTCTGGTAACACGGTTTACCCACTTTTCTTCATCAAGGCTTTGCGTCACAATGATGATAGAGTTAAACAGGACGATGCACAGAAGCAGGGAAATAATGATGAACGCTGAACGCCTGCGGTTGCGCCCCAGGTTGGAAAAGGCCATGCGGGACAGCTTTACTCCATTGGTACGCTTGGCACTTCTCTTTTTATAGGCGTTCTGCTCGGTGTAGCGGATCGCCTCCAGAGGAGAAATCTTTGCCGCCTTTTTTGCAGGCTTCCGGGTGCTGATAAACACGGTCAGGATCGTAAAGAGGGCGGCAATAACAAAGATCAGAGGCGAGGTCGATACGGATGTACCCACCATAGAGTATTCAAGGTTAATGATCTCTGTCACGATAGGAAGCAGCACCCAGCCGGCAAAGAAACCGGCAATCAGACCAATAGGCAGCCCAATCAGCGTGAGCCAGACTGCCTGACGGTTCACAATACCCTTGATCTGCCGTGTGGAAGTTCCAATCGTCCGCAGCAGACCGTATTGCCGAACATCCTGCATTACGGAAATATCAAAAATATTGTAGATCAGCAGGTATCCGCACACGACAAACATCAGGATAAATACAACAGCAAACACGATGGACTCTGATGAAGTCAATCCCTGGGACATTTGATTTTCTGATGCGAGAATGAAATTGTCTGCGCCCATATCCTCTGGATTGCCGCCAATGGAGTAAACGAACTCATTCAACTGCTGCTGAACATTTGCTTTATTCTTCAGCACGACATCGGAAAAAGTAACGCCGGACATTTCATGGTCTACCGCATAAGTGTTCTGGACCACATCGGGGTTTTCCTTTATAAACTGCTCTGAAACAGTCGCAACGCTCACAGAGTCATTGCTTGCTTCCCACCAGCCGGAAAGCACCATATCATAATGATAAGTTTTCCCCCGCAGTTCAAATTCCAGCGGAACCGCTGCACCAACCTTTGGTTCTACACCCAGCGCCTTCAGCGCCAAATCCGTGGTGGCAATCTCATTCGCTTTCTCCGGTGCAGCTCCGTGAGTAGGCACACAGAAGGTCAGCTCCTGCTGCACACTGTCCGCATAATTGATCTCAATGGAATGGCTGGAAGTATTGCTTGCATAGCCAATGATGCGCCGGTGGCCTACCTGCTCCACAAAATCGCTGTTTACAAGCTGCTCGTACTGTTCCTCCGTCATATATCCCAAAGTGCCATCCGCCTTGCTGCCTTTCTGCATTTGCAGAGAGAGCTGGATGGAGGACGCCATATTGAACGCCAGGGAAGTGATAGAGGTAAATAGGAAAGCAGTCAGGATAATTGCCAGCAGCGCAGCCAGATTGCGGACCTTATTCTTCTTGAAATAGCGTTTGGATAGCTTGGTAATCACTTTGGAATTATTGTTGCCAAATAGAATGTCATTCATCTTGTCCCCCCCTTTGCTTTTATTCATTTACCCGAAGCCGTTCTACAACACTTCGATTGTTAAAGAGCCGGAGTGCGACAACGGGAACAATAAATGCCAGTACCAAAAAGAGAACCAGCATAATCAGTGCAGGCAGCAAGGTCATCTGGAATGTCATCATGATACTACTTGGGCTGATTTCTACAAAAGCCCTTACCAATGTCATGCCAAGCACACCAGCAGCCAGCGTACCGACAATCCCGGCCAGCAGCACATAGAAGAAACTTTCAGAAATCATCATCTTTCGGAGCTGCTGGTTCGTCATACCGATACTCTGCATGGTGGCAAACTCGTGCCGGCGGGTAATGATGTTTGTCATAACCAGATTGATGAAGTTGATTAGTCCCACCAGGGCAAACACAGCGCCGATCACTCCACCGATCAGAAGAACGACATTTTTAACACCAGAAACAGTTGCTTTCATCGTCAGGATAGAGGTATAGACAACATCTGTATCCTGCGCCAGATAGCTTTCCATCTCCTGCTGGTACTGTTCCTCTACATCAAAAAGGAAACCATACAAGGTAGGCGTTTCATAAATCTCCTTAAATTTGTTTTCAGCCATAAAAATTTTAGGACCTTCTATTATTTGTGCAATATTTGAACCGCCGCCAGTCATAGTCATATCGCTATTAGTAGCTACGGCTTTTGCGATAATGGTAAACTCCTCGGTTGGAGTTCCATTTTCATAAAATTGAATGGTATCTCCAACTGATAATCCACAATAATCGGCGGCATCTGCCCCACCAAAGTTACCATGATCGTCATATTCGCCCATTAAAATTACATTGTTACCATTCCAAAGTTTGTCTTTTAAGACAGATAAATCAGTTTCACCTTCGATAATGTCCAGCCGATTAAAGAAGTTTTCCGAAAAGCCAAATACATTTCCGAGGGGGTGGTTATCCGCAGTCAACCCAACAGTATGCCTATAATTTTCTGTTTGGTAAACACCTAAATTGAGGTGTTCCGGCAACATTCGCTGCTCCTTATATGTGTTATCAACCACATAGGGAGTTCCCCAGTCACAAGAGATATGGTCATCTTCAAAAGTGTTCCGGTACAGGTAGACTTCGTTTGTGACTCCAGGCTGTTCTTTGATTTCTTCTGTCGCCTTTTCTGGAACAGTGCTGTTATGCCCAAAGTCATTTCCAAACGCCGCCTGAATGCCTGGACTATATACTATAAAGTCACTTCGGGTCTGGTTTTCGATATAGGCATCTTCATCAAAGCTGCCGCTGAAGATAAACACCGAGTTCAAGAGGACAATGCTCAAAGTCAGGGAAATCACAATAAAGACTGTCCGGCGCTTATTGCGCTGAAGATTTGCCTTCGCCATGCGGGGAATAACTGCCCCGGAAGCTGTCTTTTTTCGCTTTATGGAAACCATGTCCTGCTCTACATAGCGGATTGCCTCAATAGGTGACACACGGGAGGCTTTCTTCACCGACTTTCTGGTGCTGATATAAACCGTGAGTCCTGAGAACAGAATCGCACCTGCGATAATCCCCAAATACGGGAGTGTGCCGACCTCAATGTTTCCTCCGCTGAAATCAACCGCAAATATCTGGAGCGCAACAGGCAGAATACTGCGGCCAAGCAATGTGCCAAAAAACAGACCGAGTGGCGTACCGATCAGGAACAAGTACAGTGCCTGCCGATTGACTAAACGCTTGATCTGCTGGGAAGTCGTTCCCACAGTCCTAAGTAGACCATATTGCCGAATATCATTTGTTACAGCAATTTCAAACACATTGTAGATCAGCAGATACCCACAGAACATGAACAGGATACCGAAAACACCGGCTACCAGCCACATCATAAGACCGCTTTCATTAGAGACAATGGGATTAGGGGCAACGCGAACCGCATTGGCTGCATTGACATCATCCGGATTACCGCCGATATTGCGGACAAGCTCTGAAATGCGGTCCTTTACCATATAACTATCCCGCATTACTACATCGGCTGTATAAATACCACAGCCAACACGCCCCAAAGCAATATCGCTCATCATTTCTGCGTTTTCTTCCAGAAATGCTTTGGAAACAATGACCAATTCTGATTTTTCATTTGGTGTGTCGTAAATACCGGATACGACCATATCAAAATGATAAACCTGACCACTTTGACGAACCTTCAATTCAACAGGAATTTCTGCCCCGATTTTTTCTTCGATGTTCAGATCCTTCAGTATATTGGCAGAAACCAAAACCTCATTTGCTTTTTGAGGGGCAGAGCCTGTGCGTGGTGTCAGCATCCGAATTTCCAACTGAGTCTGGTCGGCATAATCGACCTCTGCAACACGCCGGTTTGTGTTGGTCATAATTTCGACTGGTATCCAGCAGCCCACCTTTTCAAACATGGCGTTTTCTTTTAACTGCTGGAACTGATCCTCGGAAAGTCCCTGTACCAGAGCATCCGCAGATGATCCCATCATTTTTGCCATGCTGTATTCCAGCGTCCCACTGGCACCCATGCCAATGGTCAGGACTGCCGTAAAGAGAAAAGTTGTCAGGGCAATCGCAATGGCTGCAATCACATTCCGCATTTTGTTACTGCGAAAACTGCGGTTTGCCAGCTTTTTGATGACAGCCTTGTTGTTATTGCCAAATAGAATGTCATTCATAGTTCCGCCCCCTTTACTGCACAATCTTACCATCCTCGATCCGAATAATGCGGTCGGCAAGCTGGGCGATCTCATTATTATGGGTAATCATTACAAGGGTCTGGTGGAATTTTGTGCTGGTAACTTTCAGCAGGCTCAGCACATCGCTGCTGGTCATACTGTCCAGATTGCCTGTTGGCTCGTCCGCCAGAACGATAGCAGGCTTCGATACCAGAGCGCGGGCGATGGCTACACGCTGCTGCTGGCCGCCGGAGAGATTGCTGGGCATATTGTTCAGTTTATCCTCCAGCCCCAGCATCCGCACCACTTCTTTCATAAACTTCTTGTCCACCTTGTTTCCATCCAGCTCCACAGGCAGCACAATGTTTTCAAAGACATTCAGCACCGGCACCAGATTGTAGTTCTGGAAGATGAAGCCGATCTTTCGTCTGCGGAAGATAGTAAGCTGCTCGTCTTTCAATGTAGAGAGGTCGCGCCCATCCACAATGACCTTGCCGGAGGTAGGCACATCCAGTCCGCCGATCATGTTTAGCAGAGTGGATTTTCCGCTACCGGAGGTTCCAACAATCGCTACAAATTCCCCCTGCTCAACAGAGAGGTTCACACCATCCAGGGCCTTTGTGATATTCGGCTTTGTGCCGTAGTATTTTTTCAGTTCAGTCGTTTGCAAAATGCTCATAGAGAACACCATCCTTTCTTTAACTTAGACCCATTGTAACGAACAAACCTCACAGAAATGTCACGAGCCACAAAAAATTTCCGCTAAATTCGGCTCCAAATGTCACAAGTTCGTGACATTTGAAAAACCGGGAGAAAAATCCCCCGGTTTTCCGTGTCCCACAGCCGCATACGACGGCGCAGGAAGTATTCACTTGATATGGCTGCCCCTGTTATTCATTTACCCGAAGCCGCTCTACAACACTTCGATTGTTAAGGAGTCGGAGTGCGACAACCGGAACGATAAACGCCAGTAACAGAAAGAGAACCAGCATAATCAGCGCAGGCAGCAAGGTTATCTGGAATGTCATCATCATACTGGTAGGACCATTTTCTACAAATGCTCTTAGCAATGTCATGCCAAATGTCGCCGCAACTAGTGTGCCGACAATCCCAGCCAGCAGCACATAGGAGAAGCTTTCCGAAATCATCATTTTTCGGAGCTGCCGGTTCGTCATACCAATGCTTTGCATGGTGGCAAACTCATGACGGCGGGTAACGATATTGGTCATAACCAGATTGATGAAGTTGATCAGGCCCACCAAAGCAAATACAGCACCTATCATTCCGCCAACCAGCAGGACAACATTTTTCATGCCTAAAACATCAGCTTTCAGTGTTGAAATAGAGTTATAGGAAACATCGGTGTCCCGCATCAGATAGTTCTCCATATCCTGCTGATACTGTTCCTCTACATCAAAGAGGAAACCATACAAGGTAGGAGTTTCATAAATTTCTTTGAACTTATTTTCTGACATATAGATCTTTGGTCCACCAACATCTGTTGCAATATTATCGCCACCGCCAGTCAAGGTCATTTCATTGCTCGTAACAGCAGCCTTGGCAATCACTGTAAACTCCTCGGTCGGAACTCCATTTTCATAAAATTGAATAGTGTCTCCAACTGACAGTCCAAAATAATAGACATTATCCGCACCACCGCTTAAGTTTCCCTTATCGTTATAGTGACTTACTAAAATTACATTGTTGCCATTCCAGAGTTTTTCTTTCAGGACAGACACATCGCTTTCGCCCTCAATGATGTCCATCTTGTTCAGGAGATTTTCAGAGAAGCCATACACATTTCCAAGCGGAAGGTTATCCGCAGTCAACGCAGCATAATCCTCTCCATCCTCAGTCCACCCGAGATTTAATGAATCAGGAAGTACATAGGCATATTTATCCGTATTATCAATCGAGAAAGAAGACCCCCAATCACAGGCAATATGATCATCCTCAAAAGTATTACGGTATAGACGGACTTCGTTCATTATACCTGGCTGCTGTTCAATTTCCTCTACCGATTTTTCTGAAACAGTACAGCTATGCCCAAATTCATCCCCCCATGCGGCTTGAATGTCTGGGTTATAAACCGCAAAGTCACTTCGGGTCTGTTTTTGAATATAAGTAGCTTCATTAAAGCTGCCGCTGAAGATAAATACCGAGTTCAGGAGGACGATGCTTAAAGTCAGGGAAATCACAATAAAGACTGTCCGCCGCTTATTGCGTTGCAGGTTGGCCTTCGCCATGCGAGGAATAACTGCTCCGGTAGTTGTCTTTTTCCGCTTTATGGAAACCGTATTCTGTTCTACATAGCGGATAGCCTCGATAGGTGACACACGGGAGGCTTTCTTCACCGACTTTCTGGTACTGATATAAACCGTAAGTCCTGAGAACAGGATCGCACCTACGATGATACCCAAATATGGAAGTGTGCTGACCTCAATGTTTTTACCACTATAATCGGCAGCAAACATCTGGAGTGCCGCAGGCAGAATACTGTGTCCGAGCAGGATGCCAAAAAGCAGGCCAAATGGTGTTCCGATCAGGAACAGGTACAGAGCCTGCCGGTTGACCAAACGCTTGATCTGCTGGGAAGTAGTCCCCACCGTCCGTAGCAGGCCATACTGCCGAATATCGTTGGTAACTGCAATCTCGAATACATTGTAGATCAGCAGATATCCACAGAACATGAATAGGACGCCAAATACACTTGCTACCAGCCACATGATAGAGCCGCCGCTGTTGTTGGAAAGGAAAGTGTTGGGAGCTACACGGACATAATTCTCAGCACTTCTATCGTCTGGATTACCGCCAATGCTACGGACAAACTCCGAGATGCGCTCCTTTACCATGGAGCTATCCCGCATGATCACATCAGCATCATAAATGCCACACCCCTCACGCCCTTGGGCAATTTCGTTCATCATCTCCGGATTTTCTTGCATAAAGGCTTTGGAAACAATGACTGATTCCGATTTTTCGTTTGGTGTGTCGTAAATACCGGATACAATCATATCAAAATGATACATCTGGCCGCTTTGACGATTCTTAAATTCGATAGGAATTTCCGCCCCAATTTTTTCTTCGATGTTCAGATCCTTCAGTATATTGGCAGAAACCAAAACCTCATTTGCTTTTTGGGGCGCAGAACCTGTGCGCGGCGTCTGCATCCGAAGCTCCAACTGGGGCTGATCTGCGTAATCAATTTCCGCAAATATCCGGTTGGTGTTGGTCATGATCTCAATAGGTACCCAACAGCCCACCTTTTCAAACATGGAGTTTTCTTTTAACTGCTGGAATTGTTCTTCGGAAAGACCCTGTACCAGCGCATCCGCACCAGTGCCGATCATCTTTGCCATGTTGTATTCCAGCGTTCCCTTGGCTCCCATGCCAATGGTCAGGACTGCCGTAAAGAGAAAGGTTGTCAGGGCAATCGCAATGACCGCAATCACATTCCGCATTTTGTTGCTGCGAAAACTGCGATTTGCCAGCTTTTTGATGACCGCCTTGTTGTTATTACCAAATAGAATGTCATTCATAGTTCCGCCCCCTTTATTGCACGATCTTACCATCCTCGATCCGAATAATGCGGTCGGCAAGCTGGGCGATTTCACTGTTATGGGTGATCATCACGAGGGTCTGGTGGAATTTCTGGCTTGTGGTTTTCAGAAGCCCCAGCACATCGGCGCTGGTCTTGCTGTCCAGGTTGCCAGTCGGTTCATCAGCCAGGACGATAGCAGGCTTCGACACCAAGGCGCGGGCAATGGCTACGCGCTGCTGCTGGCCGCCGGAGAGGTTATTGGGCATATTGTTCAGCTTATCCTCCAGCCCCAGCATCTGCACTACTTCGTTCATAAACTTCTTGTCTACCTTGTTTCCGTCCAGCTCCACAGGCAGCACAATGTTTTCAAAGACATTCAGCACCGGCACCAGATTGTAGTTCTGGAAGATAAAGCCGATCTTTCTTCTACGGAAAACGGTCAGTTCCTCGTCTTTGAGTTTAGACAACTCCTTGCCATCCACGACCACCTGGCCGGAGGTAGGCACATCCAGCCCGCCGATCATGTTCAGCAGTGTGGATTTACCGCTGCCGGAGGTTCCCACGATGGCTACAAATTCGCCCTTTTCTATGGAGAGGGTCACACCATCCAAGGCTCTGGTAATGTTCGGCTCTGCGCCATAATATTTTTTCAGTTCAGTCGTTTGCAAAATGCTCATAAAGAACACCATCCTTTCTTTTTGATAAACCCATTGTAACGACCAAACCTCACAGAAATGTCACGAGCCACAAAAAATTTCCGTTAAATTCGGCCCCAAATGTCACGAACCTGTGACACTTCATTTTTTCGGGGCGTGTCGGCGCTACTTTCGGAGCAGGAAAACAGAAAAGGTTGAGCCTTTCCCAACCTCAGACGCCACCCGGATATAACCGCCCTGCAAGGTCACGATCTCGCGGGCCAGATACAGGCCAATCCCAATACCGTCCACATCATGCACCGCATCTTCCCGGTAAAACCGCTTGAAAATCGTCCCCTGGTGCTGTTCTGAGATGCCAATGCCAGTGTCGGCAATGTCGATCTTCACATACATTTCCCAGCCTTCCACCGACACACGGATCTGCCCGCCTGCCGGGGTGTACTTCACTGCGTTATCCAGAATGTTGAACAGGGCTTCGCTTGTCCATTTTCTATCGTGGCGCGCATCCAAATGCTCCGGGCATTCCACCTGCACATCTATTTGTTTCTTTTCGGCATTGAGCAAAATCCCGCCCAGGGCAGCGGCAAGGGTATCATAAACCGGCTGCTGTTTTTGCTCCAGCGAAATGACTCCTGTTTCCAGGCGGGAGGTTTTAATCATGGCCTGCATGAGAAAGTCCAGCTTATCAAGCTGGCTGGCCTGGGCTGTCAGAAATTCCTTTTGCTTCTGCGGGGGAACCTCGTTTTCAAGCAGCGTGTTGTTGATCATCTTCAAGTTGGCTATCGGGGTTTTGACCTGATGGGAGATGTCAGAGATCAGCTCCTGCAGGTCAGCCCGTTCCTTTGCGACGCTGTTTTTATTTTCCTGCATGACCTCGTACAGCCGCCCCAGCCGGTAGTTGATTTTATAGAACAGGCTTTCTTCCTCAACCGTCTGCCTGGGCTGCATATCCCCAGAGAGCATATCATCCATCTGACCACAAAAGGCATCGGAGAACCGGACCAGCTTCCGGCGGATCAGGACCACAAAGAAGATAACGCAGAGCAGTACAAAGAGACTGAACAGGAACACACACCGGACAGCGGTTATATTCTGGGTCAGCAGATACACAGCGGCGCAGACTGCACCAACCGCCAGCAGCAAAAGCGTTCCCAAAAGGACGCAGGCTTTGTTGATGGAGAGTTTTCGCATATTCATTTCGGCGCCCCTCCGATCCACATATAGCCCATGCCGTACACTGTCTTGATGTACTGGCGTCCCTCTGTTTCAATTTTATTCCGCACCCGGCTGATGGCCGCAGTCAGGGCGTGTTCATCCACAAAGTTCCCATCGGCATCCCACAGCTTTTCAAGCAGTACCTGCCTGGTCAAAACATTCTGCGGATTTTTGGTCAGGATTTTCAACAGCCGGTATTCCAGCGGAGTAAACACCAGCGCCTTACCGGACAGAGAAGCAGTCATCTCTGAGAAATTGATGGACAGCGCACCATCCTCATAGCTATCCCCGCCGCCAGACTGTTTCGCCAGCCGCCCCAGCACCACGGACAACTTTTTTTGAAAGACGCTCATAGGAAATGGCTTGGTCACATAGTCCTCTGCACCCAGTTCATATCCTTTGAGCATATCGCTCTCCATATCATTTGCGGTCAGGAAGATCACTGCCGTATCCGGACGGCGTTCCTTTACCTCCCGGCAGAAATCAAAGCCGTTCCCATCCGGTAGATTGACATCCAAAACGATTAAATCATAGTCCTGTTTTTCAAGAAATCTTATGGCAACAGCCTTTGACATAGCCCCATCCACGGAATATCCGACAGCCGACAGATTATAGCTTAATGTCTTATTCAAAAGCTGGTCATCTTCAACAACCAGTATTCGCATAGTATCACATCCTTTTTCTTTTTATAGTATCAGCAAAATGTCACAGAAACCTCACAACGAGAAAAAAATTTAGTATTCAGTCAGCTCCACAATTACATTACTCTGCTGATACAGCCAGTCCGTAAATTCTTTCGGGCTGGCTGTTCCTGTTTTTACAGCCTTTTTTCTTGGTAAGGCTTCTTTCTTAAAGTCGGAAAAGGAAGCCTGTATTTTTTCCAGACGGTCAGCCGGAAAGCCTGCGGTATTTTTTACCCGGTTTATTTTGTTGCGCCAGTTCTGGCATTCATTTTTATAAA
>UMDT01025108.1_pt1 | contig 12432 bp, 10 predicted proteins | sample 1964561 | NCBI WGS metagenome assembly UMDT01 (sample SAMEA4836001, study PRJEB28245) | human gut metagenome | biome: gut microbiome; material: fecal sample | place: Denmark | collected 2008
AGCGGTGCCACTGCACCACTCATGGTCTGCATACCTGTCATCAGAATTGCAAAACCAAGCATGATGTTTCCGATATTTTTGTGAACGGAACGCTTACAGAACATTCTTAAGATAATACCGATTACCGCAACTACTGCTGAAATAGTTGCCGTAGATAAAATACTGGCAATACCTCCGGATCCCTGAATATAGGAAAGGCAGAGTATCCAGCCGGTAATACTCGTTCCGATGTTTGCTCCCATGATGATACCGATTGCCTGTTTCAGTTTCATCATACCGGAGTTTACGAAACCAATAACCATAACGGTCGTTGCTGAAGAGGACTGAATTACACTCGTTACACCGGTTCCCAGTGCAACGCCCTTCAGCGGAGTGTTTGTCATTCGATACAGAAACGCTTCAAGTTTGTTGCCTGCGACCAGTTTCAGGCCGTCTCCCATGAGTGACATTCCGAATAAAAATAATGCCACACCTGACAGCAACGATAAAACCATTGAAAAAATTGCCATAAAATTCTCCTCTGTTGTCTCTCTGTCCTTCTGTTACGGACCGACACCTTCTGTAAAATCTCGTATTTTTACATTCTTTTAACTTAGGTTTATCCTTTTTTTAACATTCCTTATTTATTATGCCATATCAAACGTATGATTACAATATTTGATTTTTTGAAATAAAAAATTATCTGTCTGCTTTTCGGAACGGTTTGCCCTCAAGCCACGGAAAACAGTTTTTTACGACTGCGATCACACCGCATTCTATCAGCATAAGCTCTGCGAGGATCCCTGTGCACTCCAGATAATAGCGAAGTCCTGCCACATTCGACAGCGTATACATGGATTTCCATCCGTTGATGACCAACCCTTTAAATCCGAGTGTACCATGCGTCGCCATAATGATCAGTGAATTTCGTCCACAGAAGCCTAAGAATTCCATCTTACACCAGTTTTCGAGATACTCGAACAGCAAGATCGTACCGGCTGATCCCAGAACACCATTAAACCAGAACATGATCTGACTTTTTCCCAGTCCCATAAGGTTCAGATCCACACCACCATTTATCTGAGAAAGAAAATATGTAGCAACAAATGCAACGATTCCGACAATTCCCTTCAGACGTTTCTGTTTTATATGAATCACTGCAAAATAAAACAGATATCCCAGCCCAACAAAACCAAAGCCTACGATTCCTTTGCTGAGTGCAAGCAGTGGATATGAAATGATCTTATAAATACTTCCCTCATACATCTGCTTCAGCATAGGGAAAAAGTAAACAGACGCATACCATGAAAAAACTGCTGTACCGACTGCAGCCAGAACTTTGATTTCTTTTCTGCTTTTTATTACAAAAATGAAAATCACCTGTGCAAAAAACAGTGTCGGCAGAAACCACAGAGCGCTGATTCCCCTGAAACTGAATGTCATATATGCCTGCAACAGGAATCTCTTAAAGATATCTGTTGTTGATTTCCATTTCATGATACCTACGATCACATTATAGAGCATCACAAAAGCACTGTATCCAAAATATGGTATCAGCAGACTCTTTGCATGTTTTTTGATGTATTCTCCGGTTGACATCTTGCGAAAACTCTGACGCATTGCCAGAAGATAACCGGAAACAAAATAAAACACCGCAAGTTTATAGGCTCCAAACCAAATATCGATCGGGTTCCCAAGTTTTGTGATATGTCCGAAGACCACCATCAGGATTCCCCAGCCTTTTGCCGCATCCAGATATTTTTTTCTCTCTGTTGTTCCAACAGAATCACTCATATGTTTCATCCTCGTCTTTCTATTTGCAGATACATTATAGTATACTGAATCTCTTGATACTTGGCAAGAAAATCCCACATGCCCTCATAGCAGAACGCTCGCGAATATTGCCTGTGAACAGTTACAATCCCTGTCCATTTATGGTACAATAGCACCAGAAAAGGAGGATGCACATGAATTTACGATTATTTCCCACTCTGAAAAACTATAACCTCCGCAATCTGCCGGGAGATATTTTCTCCGGAATCATTATCGCCGCAGTCTCTATCCCTATCTCGATGGGATATGCACAGATTTCCGGCATCCCGGCAATCTACGGACTATACGGATCTGTTTTCCCGATCCTGTTTTTTGCTTTGTTTTCCACCTCAAAGCAATTTATTTTTGGTGTAGATGCCGCACCTGCCGCCATCGTCGGAAGTGCACTTGCCTCTCTTGGTATTGCCGCTGAATCCCCCGATGCACTTGCCTGTGTACCTGTAATCGCATTTTTTGCCGGACTGTGGCTGCTCATTTTTTATTTCCTGCATGCGGATCGGATCGTTGATTTTATCTCCACCCCTGTTATGGGTGGCTTTATCAGCGGAATTTCTCTTACGATCATCCTGATGCAGATTCCGAAACTTATGGGAAGAGGTGCCGGCTCCGGAGAACTTCCGGAACTTCTCCATTATATTTTTCTTGCCGCACGCTCGATCAGTTTGCTTTCTCTTGCTATGGGAATCAGCGCGCTGATTCTGATCCGCATCGGCAAAAAAATCTTTCCGAAGGTTCCGATGTCCATTGTGATCATGATCCTCGGAGTCCTTTCCACCACCTGTTTTCATGTACAGAATCATGGTGTGGTGCTTCTACAGGCAGTCGAACCAGGATTTCCGACATTTCTTATTCCTAAATTCGTAGAGGTTGCTCTTACCCAGACAGTTGGCCGCGGACTGATGGTTGCTGTTGTTATTATGGCAGAAACACTTCTTGCAGAAAATAATTTTGCTTTCAAAAACGGCTATAAATTGAATGACCGACAGGAAATCCTTGCCTGTGCCGCTGGTAATATTTCTGCTTCTTTCGTCGGATGCTGCCCGGTAAACGGAAGTATTTCCCGTACCTCCATGAACGAACAGTATGGTGGCACTTCTCAGGTCGTTTCCCTGACCGCCGGAATCACCATGGCCGTCCTTCTCTTTGGATTTACCGGATTTATCGGTTATCTGCCTGTCCCGGTTCTGACTGCCATCGTCATCTCTGCGTTGATGGATGTCGTAGAAGTACATCTTGCGATCCGCCTTTATAAAGTCAGCCGAAATGAATTTTATATTTTCATGGCAGCCTGTATCAGTGTATTGTTCCTCGGAACCATCTATGGTGTACTGATCGGCATCATTCTGTCATTTGTAGCAGTAATCCTGAAAGCAACTGCACCGCCGCGTTCTTTCCGCGGTATCATTCCCGGCAAAGAATCCTATTATGACCTCGGTCGAAACCGGCATGCTTATCCGATACAGCATGTCATCATTTATCGTTTCAATGAAAATCTGTTTTTCGCAAATGCGAAGGTTTTTCAGGAGGACCTTGAAAACAATCTGAAAGAAGACACAAAAGTCGTGATCATAGACGCTTCTTCAATCAACTCCATCGATATCACCGCTGCAGACCGGATTGAGGCAATTGCTTCTAATATGAAAAGACGTGGTATTCAGTTTTATATTACAGAACATTCTTCTTCTCTCAATGAACAGATGCGAACGCTCGGCATCGGCCATCTGATCAAAGAAGGCTGCGTGCGAAGAACCATCCTCGCGGCACTTAACGATGCAGGTATCCATAAACCCTATAACCTCGAGATACCGGAATCCGAGAAAAAACTGGCAGAACTTCGAAGTCATTCCCATCTCCCTGCTGAAGAAGAAGATACTCTTGAAGAATTTGCCTGGGCATTCGGTGAAGAAACCGTTCAGGAACTGGAACAGGCAACTCACACAATTATCGAACATCTGCACCAGATGCCGGATATCGAACGACTTTCTGATGAAGGTATCAAAGAACATTTCGAAAGCTGGCACACTCTTGGTGCACTGGATGAAGATGAAATTCTCCACCGTATCGAATTACATATCGATGAACTTCCTGAAGAAATGCACAAAGAGCACCGACATATCGTGGAACTTATTGAAAAGCGCCGAACCCGCATCCGCGAGAAGGTACTGGAAGAACATCCTGAACTTGCCGCCAGACTGGAGCAGAACCGTATCCGTCTGGAAAAACGTCTTGAAAAACAAAATCCGGAAGCCATGCGCAAATGGAGAGAATGGAAAAAGAGGGAGTGACTTCCCTCTTTTTTATCATTATCTGATATAAATTCCATCCGCACCTATATACGCACCTTCCGGACATTTTTCTTTATCTGCTTTTTTTCTCATTTCAGCAATAACTTTGTAGTCTGCATCCATCAGTTTCTGTAAAAGTTCTCTTGACATTCCAATCTGAATCCTACGCTCCTCCGTCTGTTCCTGAGTTTCCAAAAAATAAGGGATTGTAAATGTTACTTCTGCAAAAGAATCATACAGTCTCAGACTGCTTTCTCTGTCAAAAAACAGCTCACGGATCGGGTGATAGTATGCTTCAAAATAGTCTTCCGTATGGAACTGCACCGGTTCTCCGTCTGCTTTACCTGAAGCCTGTCTCAGGATTCCACATAAATAACTGTGATCATAATAGGTCATACACACGACTGCCGGATCCGGTTTCACGCCATTCAATGTACCGATTGCCTTCAGCTGCTGAGTACCTTTTTTCAGTGCCTGTTCACGGCGGTTACTTCCGCCCTTTGCTTCCCATGCACTCCATCTTCCATCTACAGGATTATATCCCAACATTTCCGGACGCCATTCGCTTGCAAAAAAGTCATTATACTCACTGTGATCCATCTTCTTTATCAGATTCAAATGTGTTAAATACTCATCTCCATACAATCTGTGACTGATCAGTTTCGTAAAAAACATACCCATATAATAAGAAATTACACTTTTTTCCGAAGAATCCAGATATGCCGTCTTCTGAGACTTTTTCAACCGATCTCCCTCTGTATCCAGTGCCATTTCTACCACAAACATCTTATATAACATTTCCAGACGTTTTTTTTCCGGATAAGCAACGGTCAGCCTCTGTACCGGCATCCCACAGGTTATGATTTCATGAAGGAGTTCTTTATTGGAAAACTCCAGTTCAATCGTATTACCTGTCAGACCGTTTTCACTGTCACTCTCTTCTTTTTCAAGTGATATTGTATAATTTTTTTCTTCTGTTAAAATCATTGCTGTACTCTCCGAACTCTACAGAAGGGCAGTCCCCTGCCCTTTCTTAATTTTATCACTTTATTTCATATAAGTATTTAACCATTGATATACTTTCGCCTGTCTTGTCTTATATGTACCAACCTGATTTCCGCTGTCTGAAGCAAGCGCCTTATAAACATTACTCAGATTATATGGTTTTTTTGTTTTGGCAAGCACACGGGTAACTGCGCTGTAACCGCCCTGATGTTCAATATTGATAAACATACCCACTGCCTGAATATCTGTGATGCCCAAAGTACGGATTGCCTTCTCCATCTCGGTAATCTGCTGATACATCAGCTGATCCTGACATTTCTTTCCGATATCCGACTTGATAATATTTACAATACGTTTTTTATAAGTAGTCTTTTTATAAGTAGACCAGTTAGATTTCTGTACATCCTTCCAGAGCTTGCCGTCTTTGTCATATGTTTTCCATTTGGCATCTCCCATCGTGGTATGGATCAATTTCAACAGTCTCTGTGCTTCTGTTGCATACCATTGTCCGGCACCGATCGTAATCGCATGCTCAATGCTGCTGTTTGTGTATGCCTTTGTAAATGCACCGTAATTCTGGTTTCCATATACCTGCCCACCGGTTTCCACTGCGTAGAGAATCTTTTTCATGACATCTTTCTGTGTTGCGGTAAAAGCACTCTGACTGACAACAGCTGCCTTCGGTGTTTTTACACTTTTACTCTGCTTTATCGCTGCCATGTATTTTATGCCGCCGGCTTTCTTATATGCCCTCACGGTATATACATATTTTGTATCACCGACTGCCGTTGTATCTGTATAAGACGTATTTTTTTTATTTACATCTGCAATCAGTGCCCACTTGCCCCCCGATGCTTTACGATAGATCCTGTATCCATCCAGCTTTGAAACTGTCCTCCAGGAAAGTTTCACCTGGGAACTTGACAGTACCTTAGGTGTAACCTTTGTCTTATATGGGCGGGTTGCACCCTTTACCGCAGTATATCTGCTGTATACAAATTTACTTTTTTGTTTGCCATAAGCCTTTACCGCATACTGATATGGTTTTCCGGTTCTAAGATTACGGTCTATATACGTTGTCGCAGAACTTCCTACCATGGCAATTCTTTTATAGGCATGTTTTACAGATTCACGTCGATAGATCACATATCCATCTGCGCCTGAGCATTTGTTCCATTTAATCTTCAGCGCTGTATTACTGGAGCCTGCAATCGTTGCCTTTACATTGGTCTTTTTGACTCCGGAAGCCGCACTGACAGAAACAGCTGATACTAAAACAGCTACTGTCAGAAACAACATCAGCATAACTCCTGTAATTGCTTTTCCGCTCTTTTTGCTTTTATTCATAAATATCGTTCCCTTCTCAAAATATAGAATGACCCTTTGTATATTTTAAAAAAAAACGAAGTAAAAAGCAAGCAGTTTTTACATTTTCTTTAATTTTGTTAATTCTCTATTACATTCAGTGCTTTCTGAAGCTGATTATCTTCCTCATGTGTGATCTCATCTTTGTTCAAAAGTTCAGACGCAAGCTTCACTTCCACATCCGGCTTGATTCCCACTTTATTGATGGAATTTCCATTCGGCGTGTAGTAATTGGAAACAGTCAGCTTTACCGCACTTCCATCGCTTAACTGCCGGAGTTCCTGTACCACGCCTTTGCCATAAGTCGTTGTTCCGACAATCGTACCGACTTCATGATCCTGCACTGCTCCCGCAAAAATCTCTGACGCACTCGCACTGTTTTCATTTACCAGCACGGCAAGCGGCATATCCAGCTGATGTTTCCCGTCACAGGTTTCTTCTTCCCTGTTGCCGTATTTGTCCTCCGTATACACGATCAGTCCCTCAGGAAGGATTTCTCGAAGAATATCGCAGACTGAGGTCAGGAGTCCGCCAGGGTTGTCTCGAAGATCAATGACAAGACGCTCCATTCCTTTATCTTTTAATTCAGCAAACATGTCTTTGTACTGCTGTGGAGTAACTCCTGTAAACTGTGTAATCTGAATATAGCCGGTCTTTTTATCCAGCATTTCTCCAAATACAGACGGCAGTTCCACGTCCGTCACATCCACACTGATTTCGCGGGATTTTTCCTCATTTTCACGAAACACTGTAAGAACAATTGTCTTATCTTTGTTCTCTCTGATCAGGGAAACCACATCCGAAAGCTCCATGTCCGTTACATCAGTATCATTGATTGCCGTGATCACATCGCCCGTCTGCAGCCCGGCTTCCGCCCCGGGACCGCCTTCATAGCACTCTGCGATCTGCACTCCGCCATTTTTATTTTTCTGGATGGAAACACCGATACCTGCATAAGCACCATCCGTCGAAGCTGTCTCCTGTGCATATTCATCTGCTGTATAATATCTGGAATAGACATCGCCAAGACCGTAGACCAGACCGGCATAAATGCCCTCTGCCATCTCAGCATTATCCACCTCACCAAGATATTCCTGATCTATCATTTTCTCCAGATATTCTATTTTCTGTACATGTGAAGAATCCGAGAGAACTCCGTTGTATTGCCGCTGCTGCACGAATTTCACTCCGCCCGCTGCAAGCGCCACGACCAAAACACCTGTCAGAACTCCCGCTGCATATTCTTTATGTTTCATTTTTCTGTCCTTCCTTAAGCCTGTCTGTATATTAATATACCACAAACGGCATGGAACCAAAAGTCCCATGCCGCGTGATATTTATATTTTATTATACTCTTAAATGCTTTCTTGTTGTCCAGATACTTCCGATAAAGCCGATTCCGATTCCCAGAAGGAGTCCGATTGGAAGAAGCACCTGATAAATCTGCCATACCGGGATAAAATCAACCACTCCGGTCAGTACATTAAACTTCGTCAGAATAAATTCAACTGCCGTATTGTACAGGAAATACAATGCTGCCAGCGGAATTGCCGCACCGATCACACCAAGTACCATACCTTCGAGAACAAACGGTGCCCGTACAAATGCATCGGTCGCACCAATGTATTTCATAATTCCGATTTCTTCCTTACGTACAGAAATTCCTACAGAAACAGTATTGCTGATAAGGAAAATGGAAATCAGCAGAAGAATTGCAATGATGATAATGGATGCATAGGAAACCAGTTTATTAAAGCTTCCGAGTGTATTGGCTGCCTGCTCAGACTGATTTACCTCACGGACATGCTCCAGACTCTGAATGTAATTTACCAGTTCTGTCTGCTTTTCGATCTGATTCAGATAAACCTGATAGTTAGATGAGTTCACAAGCGGGTTATCGTCTTTGAATCCATCTGCTGCGTCGGATCCCTGAAAATATTTATCCTTGAAATTCTGCCATGCCTGATCTCCGGATTCAAATTCGACACGTTCTACTTCCGGACGTGCCTGAATCAGATTTCCGACTTCCTGCATCTGTTCATCCGTCGTTCCTTCATCGAAGAAGACCGTAATCGGCACTTCCTGTTCTACTTTGTGTGCGATATTGTCCACATTAGTCACAAGTGAATAAAAAACTCCTACCAGAAAAATACAGGCTGCCATTGTAATAATGGATGCAAGTGAAAACATCCAGTTTCTTTTTATATTTTTCACTCCCTGCTTGAGGGTATACCAGATCGTACTAGGCCTCATGATATTCTCCTTCCTTCTCATCGCTGACGATCACACCGTCATGCATGGTAACCACTCGTTTTTTCATTGCATTAACGATTTCTTTATTATGGGTTACCACAAGAACTGTCGTACCACGCTCGTTGATCTGCTCGAGAAGTTTCATGATTTCTTCGGAAGTCTTCGGGTCAAGGTTACCGGTCGGTTCATCTGCCAAAAGAATATCCGGACGATTTACCAGTGCTCTTGCAAGTGCAACTCTCTGCTGCTCTCCACCCGACAGCTCATCCGGGAATGATTTGTATTTCTCTGCAAGTCCAACTTCCTGAAGCACCTCAGGAACACGTCTTCTGATCACACGTGTCGGTCTTCCGATAACACGCTGTGCAAATGCAACGTTTTCATATACATTACGGTCTTTCAACAGACGGAAATCCTGAAATACAACGCCAAGTTTACGGCGGTATTTTGCCACACGGCGGTGTTTCATCTTTTCCAGACGTTCTCCGCTGACGATCATCTGACCGCTTGTGCTGTCAAGTTCTTTCATCAGAAGCTTGATCAGAGTTGTCTTGCCGGAACCACTGCTTCCAACGACAAAGACGAATTCTCCTTTATCTACATGTAAGTTGGCATGGTTCACTGCCGGAAGGCCTTTGCCATACGATTTGCTTACATCAATGATATCAATCATCGTTTCCATAATCTCCTCCTGTATATATACATAAAAAATGCTGCCAGCGTACCGGCAGCATCTTATTGCTTTCTGCGGTATAGTTTATTAACATTTCGTAACAATGTTGTAACATATTTCTATGCAGAATGCAACCCTTTTTATTGATTTCATGGAATTTTTATATTTGACATTAATACTCTAAGGTTTCCATATACTTCATAAAACAATTTCGGGTTTTTTGGTGTATTCCACAGTTGTCTATTCTATCCCAGAATCCTTGTAAATGCAACGTTTATCTGTGTTTTAACTTTATTTTTGTGTTCTATTATTTCCTATTATATTTTACCGTTTTCTACAAACGGTAGGCAAATCGTAGGCAAAAAGATGATACAATATTTCTCCGGCAGATGGGTACCTGCCGGAGTTTCTTCTTATATTACTGTTTCTTCAGATATCTCTTTGCAACAAATCCATAATACTTTCCGGCAATCCGGATATAGTTCCATTCTGACTTATCTGCTGCCTTGATGGTATCGCAGACATCTACCAGATTTCCTTTCTTCAGAAGTGGCCATTTCTTAATCTTCGGATTCTCTGCACCAGCCCAGGAGCGTACATTAAGTTCCGTTGCTGTAACCTTCGCTACATACTTCGGTGTCTTGCTCAGTTTAACCGCCGTCGCTGTTGATGTCTGATCAGCGGTTGTACCGTAATCAATCCAGACATATCCATCAATCGCGGAATCTGTGAGTTTATATTTTTTGTTCCGGCATGATCCACCATTAGCCACTACTCCCGGAGCACTGGAAGTGTTACCTTCGTTTGTATATACGTACTTTGTATCGTATGTGCGCACGGATCCGATGTGCGCGCCGTTCCGGAAGATGATCAGCGCGCCTTTCTTTGGTGTCTTCTTCCATGTGCCATTTTCTTTCGCGTGTCTGGTTACGCTCTGACAGTTGTAGAAGCCACCGCCCATAATCTGCAGAGCCTTTTTCAGTCCAAATACTTTTACCAGTTTCCAGAACTGATATACCGCACACCATGGCTGTCCCTGGCATCCCGGCTGTCCCCAGCTGCTGACATCGCGGGCAAACTTTGTGTAATTGTTATATCCTGCATTTCGCTGGAAGTCATCCAGATATGCAAGTGTAGCTTTTTCCAGATATGGCTTACCGGTTCCTTCTCCGGCATAGAAATCGCCAAGATCGTTAAATTCCTGCAGTTTTGTTTTTGTTGCCACCGTTGTTTCCTCCTTCTTTGGTTCTGTTTTTGTTTCTGCGTAATCTTTATAGAAAACATTCCGGTCTACTTTTGTGGAGATTCCCGGAATCGTTGCTTTACTGGAATACTGCCATCCAATTCCAAAATCCGGCCGGAGTCTTTCCTGCAGGCTTCCGTTGTCATTCGCCGGATAGCGGGCAATCCAGAAGTCATGTTTTTTCAGATGACTACAGATTACATTTACATACCAGTCTACATTACAGTAGATCGCAAACTTGTACCCTGCTGCCTCAATGATCTTCCGGAAGGCATCTGCCATCTTGTGGATGCTCTCTGCTCCAAATGTGCGCTGGTTGTGATATTCCAGATCGAGGAATACCGGGAACTGGATCTTCCGTCCGTTCAGAGTTGAGGCTACCTTACGGGCTTCGCTCTGGATCTCCGCGATAGTCATAGCATAGGAATATTTGTACACTCCAACAGGGATCTTGTGTTTATTGCATCCGGTCAGGTTTGCTTCAAAATATTTATCTACTATGTTTCCTGCTTCTGTAATCCGAAGAATAGCGAAGCCCATACCATAATCAGCTACCTTTTTCCAGTCGATCTTGCCCTGCCATGCAGAGACATCAATACCTTTTATTTCCATATGTACCTCCATTAAAAAAGAGGACGATCACTCGCCCCCTGAATCTTTATTTATATCTGCTTTATCCTCTACCTGTGATTTCACATGCTCTACAATCGGTAAAAGAAATGCCGGAATTGCAACTCCCATATCTTTAATATTTTCCAATATACTGATGATCTCATTGCAGATGATCCATATTGCTACAATGCAGGCTACCAGAAACGTAAATGGTAAGGTAATACCTGCGGTCTGGGATGCATATAAAAGCAACTGGTCAATTACCGCTCCCACCACTACCAGAAGCCACATGCATACCTTTTTCATGATTCCTCTGATACTCTTATAAGAGTTAATGTCCTGTGATCGGTATGTAGATGCCATTAATCCTGTGGCATAATCAAGCACATTACATGCTACCATCAGGATCACCGGAATTGTCAGCACACCAAGCATTGAACTGATCAATGCAAATACCCCTATAAAAAATGCTTTGATATAATTTTCTTTCATATTTTTATCCTTTCTCCGGTTGCGCCGGCGCAAATTAAACAATTTATTTTTTAACATACAATGCTGTTACATAGCAGTTTGCCGACGTTGTGGAAGTCGTAGGTGCCGAAACGTCTCGTACATTAAGTGATAAATTATTTCCACTTAATGTATATCCAGTCGTAGTTAAATAACTACTCGCGAAACTGCATCGCACGATTCCTAAAAGTATATAACCATCTAATGCAGCACTGATATTTACAGTCGCAACACCACTTTTCAGAGTTATTTTTTGAGTAAAATTTTTAATAGTAACATAATTATTCATTTTCGTGTTTAGTTCATTAATCCCCAGCTTCTCCTTCAGCCACGTGATCAGCTGCGACACTTTTGTTTTTTTCATTACATTCCCCGTCGCATTAAGGAAATAATCTGTATCTGCCGGTTCTGCATTTTCCGGAAAATCTTCAATCTTTTTTGTTTTTTGTTCATCTGTCATCTGTTAATCCTCCTCTGTCTCAATCAATTCACCATCATCATCAACTACCAATATATTATCGCCATCCTGCATGACCACCGTGTCCCTCTGTACATCAATATAGGAGCCGTCACTGTCTGCCAGCAGATAATCATCATAATCTGACAATAAACAAATATTCTTATGGATCTCTACTGATATTTTAAGGCTTGCCCCGGCAGCAACCGGGTTTGGG